>JACKQG010004917.1_pt1 | contig 15127 bp, 9 predicted proteins | sample 8237621 | NCBI WGS metagenome assembly JACKQG01 (sample SAMN15677084, study PRJNA649215) | marine metagenome | biome: marine; feature: Black Sea; material: saline water; isolation source: suspended particulate matter (SPM) from the Black Sea western gyre | collected 2013-06-09/2013-06-10 | depth... | reverse complement strand
AGAAATGAATAAAACCAACAATATTATTAACAATGCCAGCCTGTCCAATTTCATTGATTCGTTCCTTCCTCTTTATTTTGGCTGTAACCCAACCTTTAAATATCTATTTGCACAATCTTTGCACAATCCATGCTGATTTGCAATTTTGCTTTGGTTATTTCCATAAAACATTCCAACTTCTCAAAGCAGAATATTGTATGTTTGATTATTTGAATTAAATCAGAAAGTCAAGGTGAAAAAGGAGGGCTTAAAAAGGGGGAGGATGAAACGACTGCGACAAAGAAGCCTTCGATAGAAGATATGCTTGACAGAGCCCTTCAAGACTTCTGCCCGGAACTTGAAAAATTTTACTCTGCGCTCATCAACGAATTAGAAGAAATTGGCGATTTGGGAAAAATAGAGACGGTTGATCAATCGGAACTCTACAAGATTGCTCTCGACTATTTTGAACGTAAGCAAAATAAATTCAATAAATTCAATAAAAAGCTCATTGATAATGAGAATATCTATCGAAACGGAACTCGTAGACGAAGAACAATAATTGTAAGCATCTTACAAAGATATATTCGCATTCAATTACATGATTCTTATAAACATATTGACACAGCCTTTGAGACTTTAATGCCGAAGCATGAGGCTTTGGCCCAAAATCGTGAAGTCCATGCGTAAAATAAAGTCAGTGATCAAGAAAAAAATATGTAAGATCGGCCTTTTCATTGCCGGGAATACTTTGACCCACCTTCCCTGCTGGAACTGGAGTTCTCGGCTGATTGATCGTTTAATTGTGACAATTGAGGGTGAGTAATGGATCAGGAGAAACAGAAGTTTTCCTGAAAGAAGGCCAATTCATTTTTGGTCGAAAAGCTGCAGCTAAAGAATTGAAGATGAAACCATCGACGGTTAATGATCGAATGCAAAAATTAAAAAAGCTCGAAAATCTCGACACCCAAGCCCCATTTAGGATGATTTTGTCGTTGATTCATGGATAAAGCACCTCCTTCATATCTCGTCATATTATATAATTATATTGCATTATAGTTGACGAGTATATAATTGTATTTTGGCGGCTTTAGAGTTGACATTTTGTAGGATCTAAGGATGTTTTTTACTCCAATTATGTTGCCAGTTTTTTCTTCTAATAATTATATTTTGAAATTTATTTGCTTTGAAATGACTCGTCTGGGGGCATGCCTGATTGTGACGTCCAGTCTTGATGTTGAACACATGGCGGACGATCTGATGGACAAACAAATATGAATAGTCTACATTAATCGGTATGAGAAAGCAAAGAATGAAAAAAACAGGGGAAAACATGGTACAAGTTCCCGGATACAAAACGACTACCACATTTATTTTTTTTATGATGACATGGGTATTCATTATTCAAAGCAGCTATGCGACTGCTTTGCAGGACTGCATGATGGAGGCCATGGAAAATGCAAACGATAATATGACCATTGGTGAACTCCGTCAGCATTGCGAGCAGCTAATCAATGTCGACCAGTCAATTGTTGCTCCTGAAAAAGACAAGGATGTAAAACTGGTCGAGGAGCGCATGCGTCAGGATCGGCAAAATGTCCTGCTGCCCTTTACTCTTATGGCACATAAACCCAACTATGTCATCATTGCGGGATATAATGCCAGTTCGTACAATTCTGAACATTATGAAAAACAACACGATTTGGAGTCAATTGACATTGATGATGTTGAGGCCAAATTTCAGCTCAGTATTAAATTTCCACTGCTTGTTAACCTGTTCAATGGTAAAGTGGATATCTATGCAGCCTATACTAACCGTTCTTTTTGGCAAGTATATAATTCCGATATATCCTCTCCGTTCCGCGAGACCAACCATGAACCCGAAGCATGGGTTCAATTTCATCCGGGATGGGAATTTCTCGGATTTACCAACACCTGGAACTCCTTTGGTGTCAACCACCAGTCCAATGGCCGAGGAGGTTATCTTTCCAGGAGTTGGAACAGGATCTTTGCCTGGCTAACGGTTGAGAGAGGTAACCTGGCTATGAGTTTTAAACCTTGGTACAGGATATCGGAGGATGCAGAGGATGATGACAATCCAAATATCACCGATTATATGGGGCATTACGAACTTAGTGCCTCCTACAAATGGGGAGAGAATGTATTCAGCATCATGTCCCGCAATAACCTTGAATCTAATTTTAAGCGGGGAGCCATAGAATTGAGCTGGAGTTTTCCCATTTGGAATTGGCCTTACCTTAAAGGATATGTCCAATATTTTAATGGATATGGTGAAAGTTTGATTGATTACGATCAGCACGTCAACAGTATAGGGTTCGGTTTCTCTCTGACTGACTGGTTGTAACAACCATCTTTTTATTGTCAACAGGGATACCCAAATTACACCATATGGTTCAAACCCGACATCATAAGCCATTCTTTCATATTCCAGTTAATAAAAAAAACATTCTCCGAAATTCCCCGGATATTGATTTTAAATAATCCGTTAACTCTCCAATAAACGTTATAGCAACCTTTTGAAATTCAGATTAAGGCTATCCCATATAATGGAATTTTGAATCAGAAACTGAAAAATTTATCTATACCAGATATGGTATTTGGGAAAAATTCAAAAAGCCCGGACTGGTGAAAGAAACGCTCGGGAAACTGCTGAGATCGACTCCTGAAAGATGATACCATAAATACTGACGAATTAATCTGCTTTGTTTTTTTTGCTTTGGAAAGCTTTTTGGTGTATCAGACTATGTAAAAGGGGGTTGAACAGTTGTTCGTCCTTGCCATGCATATTTCAGTAGGGACCCATATATAGCTGTCATTTTTCCCTGCTCCGTCAAAAGTTTGAGAAAAATAATAAGATTTCAGGGTTCCACTCACTTTTCCTTTTGAAAACGCATCTGACAAAGAAGTGATAGAATCGTCAGCTATGGCGGTTGACACCATCCAAACCGAAATGATCGCTGCCAATAAATTCAGTTGAATATTTTTTTCATCCTTCCTCCATTAAACAACTAATTCCCATTTTGTTTTCTCTTTTAAAATTCGTATCATACAAGAAAGGTCTAAGCATGGGCCTGTATCAAATACATCTCTGATACAGGCTCGAATTTATTTTACACTATTTCATTTCATAGTCAAATTTGTCCATTAATTTTTTATCACCTAAAACGATTTTGGTCGTAATGGTGTAGACTCCCTTTTTCTTCATGTCTGCAGTAGTGCCGAATCCCTTGCTCATAAACATTCCCATCTCTTTTTGAGCATCCCCTTTGTCATTTTTAATCATAAAACCCACTTTTCCCTTTAAAACAGCTTTATGATTTTTGTCCATTATATAAACCATGAGGTGGTGTGGTTTATCCATTTCTTTTTTTGCCATGTTATGGGATGCATCCATGGCCTTTTTATCCTTCTCATCGGTTTTTTTGTCCCGAAGATCCATGAAATGGTAGGACAGCATGTATCCGTCCACTACAGATTCGTGAATTAAATCACCTATCTTATCAGATTTTCCCATGTCGTGTCCTTTCATGTCACTGTCCGTGGCAAAGACAGAACCGGCACAGAAGAAAGACAGAACAAGTACGCTCATTAAAAGTTTCATCGGTTTTTTCATTGTTAAATCCTTTCCTTTTATATTTGTTTTGGTTTGATTTCCCACGTTTTCCACAGGTTATAAATTACAGGGATAATGATCAGGGTCATTATGGTTGAGGAAATAAGTCCACCCACCATGGGTGCTGCAATACGCTTCATTATCTGTGATCCTGCACCAGACCCATACATTACCGGTAATAGCCCTATTAAAGTTGTGGCAACGGTCATTATAAGCGGACGAACCCTTTCAACAGCACCCTCAATGATGGATTCAAAAAGGTCTGTTGAAGAATTCATCTCTTTTAAACTTTTTCTCCTTTTAAAAACTTCATCAAGGTATACCAGCATGACAATTCCTGTCTCTGTGGCAAGTCCGGCAAGGGCGATAAAGCCAACACCAACAGCAACCGACAAGTTATAATCAAGAAGATATATGAGCCATATCCCACCCAAAAGAGCAAAGGGCAGGCTTGCCATGACAATGATAACCTCGATGATATTGCTGAAATGAATATACAGAAGAATAAAAATAACAAGCAGTGTCACCGGAATGATGACATTCAATGTTTTTCTTGCCTTTTCCATGTACTCATACTGCCCTGACCAGATAATGGAATACCCTGCCGGCAGAGTTATTTTTTCATCAATAAGTTTTTTAGCGCCTTTAACATAGGTGCCCACATCAACGTTTTTTATGTCAACATAAACCCAGGCCGTCCTTTTTGAATTTTCACTCTTAATCCCTACAGGTCCCTTATGGATGGAAATATCAGCCAAATGGGTTAACGGAACCTGTTCACCAGCTGGTGTGGGAACCATTACCCTTTTTATCATATCAATATTGTCCCGGAATTCTCTATTATATCTCAGGTTAACCGGGTACCGTTCAAGCCCTTCTATGGTATAGGTAACATTCATTCCGCCAATTGCAGTTTTGATAATATCCTGAACATCCTGTACAAGAAGACCGTACCGGGCAATTTTTTCTCTGTTTATTATAAAATCAAGGTAGTTTCCGCCTGTAACACGTTCTGAAAAAGCCGAAAGGGTTCCTGGATGGCTCCTTAAAGTACCTTCAATGGTTTCACCGATCTGTGCCAGAGTTTCAAGATCAGGCCCCATGATTTTAATACCAACCGGGGTTTTAATCCCAGTGGAAAGCATATCTATCCGGGTTTTAATGGGCATGGTCCAGGCATTGGTAAGCCCTGGAAACCTGACCGCCTGGTTCAGATCATCCGTCAGTTCTTTGATGGTAATGTATCGTTCTTCCGGCATCACCCAGGACAATGGTGTTTTCAGAAAGGAAGGCCAGCTTGAAAAAAACATTTCGTCTTTTTTCTTTCGCCATTCATGGAGTATTTTACCATGGAATTTTTCAGGCCAGATCCAGGTCAATGGTTTTTTTACCCATCCGGGCCAGGCTGAAAAAAATCGATTTTTTTCAATTGTTTCATATTCAACCTGGGGTCTGAGCACAATCACTGTCTCTATCATGGAAAGGGGTGCTGGATCGGTTGAGGTTTCTGCACGGCCTATTTTACCCATAGTAGTTTTGACTTCAGGAAATCTCTGGATAATTTTATCGGTCTGCTGCAGAAGTTCTTTTGCCTTGGTAATGGAGATACCCGGCAAGGTTGTGGGCATGTACAAAAGATCCCCTTCGTTTAAAGGCGGCATAAACTCGCTGCCAACATGGGTAATTGGATACCAGGTGATACCAATGGCAATAAGGGCGATAAGAATCGTCATTTTTTTCCATTTTAAGACAATCTTTATTATGGGAAGATAAAGTTTTATTAAAACCTTTGCAACAGGGTTTCTTTTTTCTGAAATTATTTTTTGAGAACAAAGGCAAAAATAAAGAAAAATTGAAATTCCAATGGCAACAACAAGGCTTAAATCCGGTAGATTCACTCCGGCAATACCAGCAAAGATGACCGCAAACGGAGGGCCTGCAATGGCTGCAACCCAGAGTGACAATTTTTTCTTTTTAGAAAGAGTGGGATCAATTGGATTTTCCAGAACAAAAAAGGTCATCAGCACCGGGATAATGGTAATAGCTAAAATAGAGGAGGCTGCCATGGCTGTCGTCTTGGTATAGGCAAGTGGTCTGAACAACCTTCCGGATTGTTCTCCAAGGCTGAACACAGGAAGAAATGAGACTGTGATGATCAAAAGACTGAAAAACAGTGCAGGCCCTACTTCTTTGGAAGCATCTATGATGATTTGTGTGTGAGTTTTTTTGCCCCGGTCCCGTTCAAGGTGCTTGTGGGCATTCTCAACAAGGACAATGGAGGCATCCACCATCACTCCAATGGCAATGGCAATCCCGCCAAGGCTCATGATATTGGCATTAATCCCCAAAGGAAACATGATTAAAAATGACATTAAAATGCCCACAGGCAGGGTGAAAATTGCGACAAATGCAGACCTGAAATGCAAAAGAAAGATAATACAGATGGCAGCAACAACAATCATTTCTTCAGTCAGTTTTGTTTTTAAGGTTTCCACAGCTCTTTCAATTAAGGCAGACCTGTCATAACCGGTTAGAATTTCAACTCCCGGGGGAAGACCTGTTTGAAGGTCTTTTAATTTTTCTTTAACTTTTTTAATGACTTCAAGGGCATTTTCACCATAGCGAATAATCACTACACCGCCAGCGGCTTCACCCTCACCGTTCCATTCAAGAATACCACGTCTCAGTTCAGGGCCGATATGCACGTTGGCAATATCTTTTAATAAAATCGGGGTTCCTTCCTGATCAAAGGAAACGGCAATATTCTTTATGTTTTCAACGGATTTTATATATCCCAGGCCCCGCACCATGAATTCGGTTTCTCCCATTTCAATGAGCTTGCCCCCCACATCAGAATTAGATCGCATGATGGCCATCTTAATCTTTTGAATGGGGATATTGTATGAAACCAATTTGTTGGGATCCACTTCCACCTGGTATTGTTTTACAAAACCACCAATGCTTGCGACTTCCGATACCCCGGGAACAGCAGTCAGCTCATATCTTAAAAACCAGTCCTGAATGGAACGAAGTTCTTGCAGATCAGTTTTGCCTGTTGTGTCCTTTAAAACATATTCAAATGCCCAGCCAACCCCTGTTGCATCAGGCCCCAGACTCGGGGTAACACCTTGGGGCAATCTTCCTGAAACAAAATTAAGATATTCCATTACCCTGGATCTTGCCCAGTAAAGATCAGTACCGTCTTCAAAGATTAGGTAGACAAAAGAATATCCGAAAAATGAGTATCCCCTGACGACTTTTGCAAAGGGAACACTGAGCATAGCAGTTGTTAAGGGATAAGTGATCTGATCCTCAACAACCTGGGGCGCCTGCCCTGGATATTCAGTGTAAATAATAACCTGGACATCAGATAGGTCGGGAATTGCATCAAGAGGAGTTTTAAGCATGGCAAAAATTCCCGCGGCAATGATAAACAGCGTAGCAAGTACAACCATAAACCTGTTATTGACAGACCACTCAATTATTTTTTCTATCATGGGAAATCACCTTTTTATTCCATATCTTTGAAAAAATTGTCTTTGGTTTTCATATCATCAGTTTCCATGTCATCAAGGAAATCATCTTGATTTTCTTTTTCTGCAGGAACGGATTTGGATTCAATCATTTTCTGAATCGCTTCTCTAAGCTTGGATTCCGAATCAAGCAGGAACTGACCTGAAATCACAACACGATCATTCTGGGCAAGCCCGCTTAAAATTTCTACCCTGCCATTATCAAGATAAATGCCCGTCTGTATTTTCCGGGGAGTAAATTTCCCATCTCCTTTGGTCACAAAAACGATTTTTCTCTCTCCTGAATGGATCACTGCTTCAGACGGGATTGAGATTCCCTCTCTGTGTAACCCAGTATTGATAAAAATTTTTGCAAACATGTCCGGCATAAGTTCACCATGCTTATTTTCAAAGGCGATTCGTATGATGACATCCCGTGTTTTTTTCTGAAGATAGGGGAATATATATGATATTTCTCCTTTATAAATTTTTTCAGGATTATAAGACAGGGTCATTTCAACTTGCTGCCCTTTGGATACCAGGTTCTGCTCATACTCAAAAATGTGGGCTTCAACCCATACAGAAGAGAGATCTGAAATGGTAAAAAGGCTTTCCCCTGGTTTGGCAAATGCCCCTTCAATAATATTTTTCTGGGTGATAACACCTGTAAACGGTGATCTTACCAGGATTGATTTTTTTACTTCGCCATTTTTTTCAATGGAATCGATTTCCAGGTCTGCAATATCAGAATAACCCAGCCTTTGTCTGGCTGAAAAAAGGATTTCCCTGTTCAGGCTTGTTTTATTTTTTTGAAAGTTTTTAAAGGCAGACAAATATTCTTCCTGGGATGCAAGAATGGAAGGGGAATAGATTTCATACAGGGGTTGCCCTTTTTCTACAAAAAAACCCGTATAATCTGCATAGAGTTTTTCGATCCATCCGCCTGTTTTCTGGCTTACGATACCCGTGCGGGTTTCATCAATCGTAATATGGCCATAGGTTTTTATGGTATGATGAAGCACGCCTTTTTCTACTTTTTCGATTTTCAGCCCCATATTCTGCTCCACAACAGGGTCTATATTTATGTCAACTCCGCCCACAAGCTCATCTTCATATACAGGTACAAGGTCCATGCCCATTTTGCTTTTGCCAGGCTGTTCATAAATTTCAGTCGGGTCCATCGGGGCTTTCCAGTATACGATTATTCGTTCTTTACTTTTTGAACCTTTTGCAACCTCATCTTCATATACGGGAACAAGGTCCATGCCCATTTTGCTTTTGCCAGGTTCGTCATATATTTCCATGGGATCCATTGGGGCTCGCCAGTAAAGCGCTTTTTTTTCGCCAGACCCTGTATTTCCTGTTTCAGCCTGGCTGACAGCATTAGCTTGTTTGCCTTGTTCCAGTTCAATACCCATATATTTGAATACTGCAAAAAAAGTTGACCCTGTAATCACAGCCGTGATTAAAACCGTTAAAAAAATGAGTTTTTTATTGCTCGTTTGGTTCATGTTTAAGTTCCTCTATGATTTTCATTGTTTGAAACTGCTTCCGACCATCCGTTCAAGATTTGCGATTGCGTTGCCCAAATCTGTTTGTTTTTCTTCAATGGTCAGGTTTGTTTTTAACCAGGCAGTATAGGAATCGATTGCCTGGGAAAAAGGGATTGAACCTGCTTCATACTCTCTTGTGAAAACATCAAATGCTGATTTGGACAAAGATAAGATCTTGTTTTTATACAAAGCAAGTTCCCGTTTGTTCTTATCAACCTTAAACCAGGCCTCTCTTATCATTCTATCCGTGGCATTTTCCTGTTTTACAAGGGTTTGCCTCAAGCTTAACAGGGTTTGTTTTGTCTGGTTCAGCCATGGGTTATCAATCCCATACCAGGGTTTTAAAGGGCTGCTGTTTTTCATGGCTGCCATGGTTTTTTCCGGAAAAGAGGATTTGCCGGCTTGCGTGCCCACAGTATTGATAGCTTCATCTTCATAGTTTGAAAAACCCAGTGTGAAAGGCTCCTGTATCATGGATTCAGCCAGTTCGACCATATTTTCAACCTTGCTGATTTGATGTTGGATCACTTTTAGTTCCTGCCTGTTTTGTCGTGCCAGAGAAAAAAGAGCTTCAGGCCCGGGAATATTTTTGTCAGGCTTACTGACAACAACAACACCCATCCTGGTGTTTGCAGGAAGATTTAAAAGTTCACTAAACTTTGCTTCAATATTTTTCTTTTGGGATGAAAGGGTGACAAGATCTTCTTTGAGCAGCTCTATTTTGATATTTATTTTAATGATATCCTGAAAACTTGTCTTGCCGCTTTTATATAGTGTTGTTGCCACATCCTTAAGCCGGGCAAAGGCATCAATGGTTTCAGACGTCACCTTTATGGACTGCTCGATAAAAACAATATTCCAATAGGCTTGTCGAGTCTCAGTAATAATGTCCTTTTGAGCTATCCTCATTTTTTCCACAGAAACAGCCACCTGCTCATCAATGATTCTCCCTTTAAGGGAGGTCAAGCCTGGATAAGGGAATTTTTGTTTTATGGCCTCTTTCATTTTTAAAGACCCGACCTTATTGTTAAGCCCTTCTGTAAAAGCCGAGTATTGCTTTAAGTTTTCATCAAGATCCAGAACCTGATTAAAAGACTCTAACTCAGCCCTTACCTTTTTTTGTGCAGCAAGAATCGCAGGATTTCTTAAGCCTGCAATTATTTCTATCTCGTGTAATCTTAAAGTATGACTGACAAGCTTTCTGACCGCTTCCGGATCTGAAGCAATATCAGTCAGTCTTTTAAATGTTTCTTTGTCATAGTCAGGCAGGAAAAAAATCTTGTGGTCGTAGCTTATGGTATTTTCATAGCTTTGTTTTAAATTTTCAATCCGGGAAAAGGCTTCATCAACAGATGTGTCTGGCTTGGCTGTCGATTCAGAAGGACCTGCTTTAAATTCCAGTGCATCTGTGTAATATACCGGCGGTGTGTAATTTTCCAATTCTGTATTCATCCTGGAATAATCTGCAGACAGAGGCGAACAATAAAATAAGCAGATGACCAAAATGGCGGCGGTTTTATTTTTCATGAGTTATTATCCCCCTTTTGTCTTCGATTTTTTTATCCAGAATAACGCCTGCCATCTGTTCAAGCAGAACCAGGTTTTTCCCATAATCGGCTATTGCCCGGGCAAGGGACAATTGAAAATTATAAGTGGTTGCATGGATTTCGAGAAAATCGGAGAAACTGCCTTGTCCCTGTCTGTACCAAGTCTCAGCAGTTTGAACCGATCGAATAGACTGGGGTATAAGTTGTTTTTCATACAAGGTAATCAATCTTTTTGAATTTTGAAGCTTGAACCAGAGCCGGCTGATTTTCTCTTTTATCTGATTTGCAATCACAAGCTTATCTGATTGTGCTTTTCGCTTGGAAGCCGTTGCTTTCGAGATTTCACTTTTATTTTTCCCAAACCATATGGGAAGATTCAAACCAAGCTGAATCCCAATGGCATCATCTCCTGCATTTTTTGGGGGGGTCGGCACATCAGGGTCCCCAATGGCAGCATAGAAAAGGCCCAATTTAAAGGAAGGAAGTGATTCATATCTGGATAGTTTAATGGCTTCCTCAGACTGATTAACTTTTTCCCCGGCAATTAAAATATCTTCCTGATGGGTCAGGCTTAGAGCGTAAATTTCATCAAGGCGATAAACAACTTCCCTGAAAATAAGATCCGCAGCCTTGCCCAAAAAAGCATTCGGTTCTCTGTTTAATATGGTGTTAATCTTTGCTTTTTCAGTTAATTCCAGCTCTTCCAAAAGAAGAATGTCATATTGAATCTGGCCAGTCTGGGCCTGGGCTTTGGAAATATCATAAAACAAGGCCTTATCCTGGGCATAGGCAGTTTCACTGATTTTTATTAATTCCTGATTTAAATTAAAATTAGCCTTGGCAATTTCAACGGCTCGTTGAATATAATTTAATTCATAAAAGGAGGCAGAAATTGAGGTCACAATATTTTTTATAGTCTTATCAAGTTTAAGCTTGGAAATTTTTGTGTCTGCCTCAAGGATTTTGCCTTTTTGGGTCAGCTTGCCGGGGAAGGGAATGGCCTGGGAAAGCGTCAGGTTCCAATCCTGGGGTCCAAGACGGGTTTCTATGGGTGACGGGAAATAGGTGGCGGCCAACTGGAGGTCAGGATAGCTTTTGCCGATACGATAGTTTTCAATAAACATTTTCCAGGATTCTTTGGATGATGTGATGGACGGGTTAGATCGATAGGCATATCTGAGCAAGTCTGATAAGACAAGTTCTTTTGAAAGCCTGTTTTCGATATCCTCTAATTTTTTTACATCATCGGCAAAAGACAGGCCCATGGGAAAAGACACAAAAACGGTCCAGAACAGGGCTGCTAAAAAAATGATATATTTCATTGTGTTACCTTTTATGGTTAATAAAAATTATAGGAACGCTTTAAAACTGAAAATGATAATTTGCATAAGATGTGCCAGGGGGTAAAAATTAGTATAACCTCTTAGAATGATAATGCATAATTAAAAATTAAAATAAAAAAAAATAGTTTATTGTAGAATATTCTACAGTGGTGTTCAAATATTATACAATTTTATTAAAAATTTAATATCTATTGCCTTTGGCAAGGGAACCTATTTTTGAAATTGGGTACAGCAATAAAAAATCTAATCAGATTTTGGTTCTATTACATGAAGAGTCATGGGGTAATCTATCCCTTTTATGGTTGTAGTAAATGATCTTTTGATCTGCAGTTCATTTTTTAAATATTTATAAACTGCATCAGAAACAACAATTTCTTTTTTTTCTGCTTTGGCTTGAATACGACTGGTGATATTTACAGCAGATCCTACTACCCCATATTTGGCACGGCTTTCAGAGCCTATGTTGCCAACAATTACCTGGCCTGTATTTATTCCAATACCCATATTCAATTCAGGTAAATTTTTATTTTTCATTTTTTTATTGAATACACGCATCTCATTCTGCATATCAGTGGCGCACTGGATGCAGTGCAGAGCAGTATCTTCAATAGAGCTTGAAAAAGGTTCAAAAAAGACGAGGATTGCATCTCCGAAAAAATCAACAATAATGCCATTATATCTTTGAATTATATTTATCATATGGGAGAAATACTGGTTTAGAACATTTATTATGACTTCAGGACTCAAGGTCTCTGACAATGCTGTAAACCCCCTGATATCAGACATTAAAATGGCAACTTCTCTTCTTTCTCCTCCCAGTTTGCCCGCATCTGGGTGCTGGAGCAGAAATTTTGCAAATTCAGGATCAACATACCGTCCAAAAGAATCTCTTATAAAATCACGTTCCTTAAGCCCTTTGGTCATGGAGTTATAGCTTTGGACCAGCTGGCCTATTTCATCTTGGGTTTCTATCTTTAAGGGGTCTCCATAATCCCCTTTTGCAACTTTTTTAGCTTTTTCAGACAGTGTTTTTATTTTTTCGACAATATTTCCCACCTGCAACCGTATCAGAACAAGGATGATGACGATTAAAAAAATGCCGCCCAAAGCAAAGGCATTTCTATAGTCAATAATGGGTTTGAATATTTTTTCTCCCTTGGCAAACAATATAATGGTCCAGGGTAAATGCTCCAATTTCTGAAAGCCTGCCACCATATCCGGAGGGTATCCGCCTGATTGAATAGTCCCGGACGGCTTGGTTTTCATAGCGTTTAAAACAGCTGTCTCGATTAAATTATCCGTTCCACCCAGAAATTGCCGGCCTTTCATTAACATATTGGTATGTACCAGGTATTTACCCTTTTGATCCACGATACATGCCATATTACTCTGCCACCATCCCATCTTAAAAATATCTTTCAGCAGATATTTAAAACTCATGATGATTTCAAGATTCCCAATAACCTGATCTGACTTGTTCAGCAGAGATAAAACAAGGGTAACCGTCTCCTCGGCTGCATCAGTATTATATTCAGGCTCAGTGATTTTTAAAATCTGACTGCGATGGATCTGCATCTGTCCATGATCTCCCATATGCATGGAATGATTGGGTCGTAATTCATTTATTTCACTATCCTGTGAATATGTGATCCCCACCCTTACAACACCCTCTAAAGCGGCCAGGTTTTTTAAGAGTTCGTCTTTGGATTTTGCCATATCCTGAAAATAAGGAATCATATATAAGGTGTTCAGTAATTCTATTGGTTTTAAAACCTGCATTTCAAGATAATGGGCTGCACGCTGGAGTTTTAAAACAGAAGACTCATTCCATTGGGTAATCATAATATTACGGGTGTATATAAAACTGACTATACTGCCGGCAAAAAATGTTAAAAAAACCGGAGCGAGCAATAGGACAATAAGACGTCCCTGCAATGTTTTAAACCTGAAAAATTTTAAATTTTTCATTATAATAGTGGCCTTTTTTAAATATGTATTTACCTATCCTGATATCTTTATCTGAATAATGAAAGCAGCAAATACTTTACCCGCGATTATTATTGCTGGAAACGATTGATTTTATTGATATTGTAGTATAGGAACTTACTTATTGTCAACAAAAACACAAAAGAACAAAAGTATGAAAAATTATAAAACTGTAGAAAAAAATATTATGTGAATGGCATTAATGAACTGTTGGAAAAAACATTAGCTGAACAATAATGATAACCCTTCTTTTTTGGATTAAGATCGACTACCATATTTTGTAGTTGAGAAGTATAATTTTTTGTAGCCAGGCATTAAACTATATGGACTAAGGTAAGCATCAGAAGACATTCTTTGGCATTCCTGTATATATATATTCATCCCATTCTGAAAATTTTTCCAGGGCCGGAACAAAAATGTGTCCGACTCCAATATGCTGTAATGGGAGTTTAAATAATTTCATTTTTTACTTGCCTATAAAGTTTAATATCATTTCTGATAATTTATTCGCCTTGCAACACAACATATATTACTGTAATTGGAATAGTAAAAGTATTCTGATCATTTTATGGCTTGGGTGGTCTGCGGAAGGCAAGCATTCTGCTCCAAAGCGAAAGTCTATTACGACAGTAAAAGGAATTTCATATGACTGAAAAACCTACCTACGAAGAATTAGAAAAAAAAATCCAAAAATTAGAGCGAGTAGAATCAGTGAGGAAGAAGGCCGAGGAAGCTCTTCGGGAAAGCGAGGAAAGATATAAAGGGCTTTTTATGAACATGGGCTCTGGAGTGGCCATATATGAAGTTAAAGGAGATGCTGAAGATTTTATCTTCAAGGATTTCAACAAAGCAGCTGAAAAAATAGAAAAACAAAAAAAAGAAGCGTTAATTGGTCGGAGTATTTTCGAAGCAAGACCGCAAGTTGAGGAATTTGGTCTCATCGATGTGTTCCGGGAAGTTTGGAAAACGGGTAAGTCAAAGCACCACCCAATAGCTCGTTACCAGGATACAGAATTGAATTCATGGTATGAAAATTTTGTATATAAATTGTCTTCAGGTGAGATTGTGACCATATTTACCAATGAAACTGATCGTAAGCAGGTGGAAGAGGCGCTTCAAAAGAGCGAAGAAAAATATCGTTTAGTGATGGAATCGATGAAGGATGAAGTCTATATATGTTCGCCAGACTATCGGATTAAATATATGAACCCAAGCATGATTAACAGATTAGGCCATGATGCAACAAATGAGGTTTGTCATAAAATAATATACAATAATGACGAAAAGTGCTCATGGTGTGTATTTGATCAAGTTCAGCAAGGAAAGAATGTTGATTATGAAGTGGCTGATCCCAAGAATAACCATTATTATTCCGTTACCAATTCACCCATACTTCATGCTGATAGAGCTGCTTCAAAGTTAACAATTTTTCATGACATTACCGAAATAAAGAACATTGAAGCTCAGCTTCGTCAGTCACGGAAAATGGAATCAATCGGTACACTGGCAGGAGGCATAGCCCATGATTTTAATAATATACTCTATATAATTTTGGGGAACACTGAACTGGCAC
>JACKQG010004915.1_pt1 | contig 15133 bp, 12 predicted proteins | sample 8237621 | NCBI WGS metagenome assembly JACKQG01 (sample SAMN15677084, study PRJNA649215) | marine metagenome | biome: marine; feature: Black Sea; material: saline water; isolation source: suspended particulate matter (SPM) from the Black Sea western gyre | collected 2013-06-09/2013-06-10 | depth... | reverse complement strand
TCATGGCGATGCCGTAGCCCAGGATGCCGATCATGAGGATGGGTTTGCGGCCGTGACGGTCGGAGATCCCCCCCCAAATGGGTGCGAAGATCAGCCGCATCGTGGCGTAGGATGCGATCAGTAAACCCAGTTCGCTGCCGCCCGCGCCCAGATTCTCGATGTAGAACGGCATAATCGGCATGACCATGCCAAAGCCCAGCATGATTACGACCAGAGTCAGGGACAGGATATAGACGTTGCGGCGGTTGGTGTTCATGGTCGCTTTGCTCCCGACGGAGGCTGGGCGACAGAAGACGGGCTCCCCGTCATCAGTCCTCGGTCATCGGTCACTTGGGCTCCAAGATATCCACCACCCCCGCGCCGCCATCCACTCGAAGGCGATCACCGGTTTTGATGCGCATGGTGGCATCGCCGCAGCCGACCACCGCAGGGATGCCCAACTCGCGGGCCACGATGGCGGCATGCGAAAGCGGTGCGCCAATATCAGTAATAACAGCGGCGGCGCGCGGGAAGATCATTGTCCAAGAGATATCTGTCTGCACCGTGACCAGGATTTCGCCTGGTTGAAGCTGGGCGCCCTGCTCGGGGGTGAATGCGCAGCGCGCAATCCCTGCGACTTGACCCGCTGACCCCGGGGAACCCTTGATGAGTTTGCTTTCTGTTTTGGCAAATTTATGAGATGCATCGAAGATGTCGCTGCGACGATTGGGATCTGCGGCCCACTCAAAAGGATCGAATTGCCCGCGAATCACTGAAGGATAGGGCGGTAGTGATTTGAATTGCTGATAAATCTCTTTGCGCTGGGGGATATTCTCAAGAGCAGTTTTGTCCCCAGTTAGAAGATCCAACACTTCGTTCAGGTAAAGGAAGAAAATTTCTTCCCCCAGGCTGGTCAGCTCGCCGGCGCGCAGGGCGAACAGCCGCATCATCCAACGGTCACGGACATATTCTGAGCGTGAGCGTTCGCGCAGCCGCGCCCGCCGCGCGCTCTCGCCGATTTTGCGCTGGATGGATTTAGCTTTGCGAGCGTGCTGACGTGCCAGTCCCTGCAAGGCAACCTCATAGGCGGCTCTTTGTTTTTTCAATAACTCGGCTGTATCCGTCGGATTCTCTGCGATCTGTGCCAACACCTGATCGATCCAGGCGGGATCTTCGACTGGGCGTGGGGCAGAAAGCTCGAATTCGTGCGGCCCGCGATGGCCATAGTTTTCTAAATATGACTCCCTGCTCATCTCACCGGTTGATACTTTAGAGAGACCCACCACTGGACCTAGTGATGCCAGCATGCCCGAGTCGTCGCTTAGATTAGCAATGAGGGTGTTAGCGTTGTCTGCGCCAACTAATTCTTCCAATTCGCGGCGCAAGCGCATGGTGTATTCTGTGGCCTGATTGACGGTGCCGAGAACGATCCAAACACCTTGTTTGACATGCGGTTTGATTTCTTCGGCCCACAAGGCTAGCAAGTCAGATTTGCTCTCCGTTTCTTGCAGCCGCGCATGTGTGTGTTGGAACCAGGCCGGATTGGTCTCAAGGTAATCATTCAGCAATTTGACGCCCTTTTTTTGTTTACCTTGAAGCCTGATCAGGTTTGGCAGGCTGCGCAAAATTTCCAATCTCGATTTTGGGATCAGGGGGATTTCCATCTCGTCGGGCAGGCGCATATACAGTGTGCCTTCCAAATTCCTGAGCACCTGATCGCGCTTTTGACCTAAGGCATTGAACAAGGTGGCCATGATACTGATATTGAGATAGGGATAGCCGCCGATATTGCCGACCGTTGGATATCCGGGGAGAAATATCCAGTCGTCCAGCGTGAACAGGATCACCGACCAGGACAGTGGGGTCATTGCCTCGGTGACGGCTTCGCCGAAATTGACATTGGACCACAGGTAATCGCCTGTGAGCGTAGCATTCCATTCGTTGCTTTTCATAGTTATTTTCGTTCTTCAGTAAAGTTTTTATATCCGCAGATAAACGCCGATGAACACAGATGACTGCAAAAGGCCACCAAGCGAGTTTCCCGCCGGAATATATGGGGGTGGTTGCCGGAGCAACCACCCCCATATATTCCGGCGGAAGCCCTCGTCTGGTAGTTTTATCAGTGAAGTCTCAGATAAATAATTTTAAAATCCGCGTTTATCTGTGTTTATCTGCGGTTAATTTTGAATTATTGTCAACACATCGTCGTAAGAAAGCCGCCATATTTTCAACAGCCTTTTGGGCTTCGGGGATGATCGCTGCTCCGAGATGGAAAACATGGAACATACCATTCCATATTTCAAGAGTGACATCGACGCCCGCTTGACGAGCTCGTTCTGCCAGGCGTGTTGAGTCGTCTAGCAGAACTTCTCTTGTGCCCACCTGGATCAACAGCGGAGGCAGGCCATCTAAATTAGCGTACAAGGGGGAAATGTAGGGGGTCTTGAGATCATGCTCTCCTGCGTAATATTTTGCTGTCACATTCATATTCGCTGCGGAATTGATGAAATCGGCTTTGTCTTTGCTGGCCATAGAATCTCCGCTACCGGTGAGATCTGTCCAAGGGGAGATACAGGCGATCCCTGCTGGGAGTGAAACACCTTCATCGCGCAGCTTGAGGGCGGTTGCCAAAGCCAAACCACCGCCACATGAATCTCCGGAGATGCTGATTTTGTTGGGAGAATAGCCTTGATCCACTAACCAATGATATGCGCCAACTGCATCATCTAAGGCTGCGGGAAAAGGGTTCTCGGGGGCGAGGCGGTATTCGAGTATTAAGGAGCGCATCTGCGCTTGGCGACCCAGGCGGGCGACCAAATCTCTGTGGGGGTTGTCGTAATTTAAGTAGTACGCGCCCCCATGAAGGTAGAGAATGACGCCATCCTGGTTGATCTCTGGGGTGATGATCCATTCGGCGGGCGTTCCGCCAGCGTCAACTTGTTCGCGTTTAACATCCGCAGGAAGCTTTACGGCGCGAGCGTATTTGGTCATTTTGGCGCGCTGCACCTCAATGGAAGGATCTTTATAGAAATCGGCCATCTGCATGCGCATCACCAGGGAAGCGATCACCGCTTGTATGCTCATGATCGATTTCCATCGCCCCAACCATATTTGCGGAGGAAGTAGCCTGTGATTTTGTAATACAGGGATTCTGGTGTGATTTGGCGCATGAAGAGCTGCATTTTGGTTGATCTGTCAGGAATGCAAACCACTTTTTTCTTTTTCAAGCTTCGTAATGAACTCTCGACCACTGTTTTGGGGGATATCCATTGAAAAGGCCCCCAATCGACAACCGCTTCCTCGGGGATACCTAATCGGATGTGCATATCGGTTTTGGTCAGCCCCGGACAGACCACTTGAACCTGAACACCAGTACCTTCGAGGTCCATGTGCAAACATTCCGTCCAGGCGCGCAAGAAGGCTTTTGTGCCGCTGTAGGTGGCAGTTTTGGGGGAAGGCAGAAACGCTCCCATGGAAGACACATTGATGATCGCGCCAGCGCCTTTTTTGATCATCTCTGGTAGAAGAGCATGTACAATTTTCATGTGGGCCAAAATATGAGCACTGACCATCTTTTCCTGGATTTCGAGAGACTCCTCATGGAAAAACTTTGTGGTACCAAAGCCGGCATTGTTGATCAACATGTTGATCGAGCGATCTTTGATGCTTTCAACAAGGTCATCCACCTCTTTGGGGTTGGATAACTCAAGGATGACTACTTCAACTTCGCAGCCATGCGTTTGACTGAGTTCATCGGCCAGCGCCTGGATTTTTGCTTCTCTTCGGCCGGTGATAATTAAATTGAATCCATCCTCGGCCAATCTTCGGGCATAAGCAGCGCCAATACCACTGGTGGCGCCTGTGATTAAGACTGTTTGTTTTTCAATCATGCTGTCCTCTCGATAATTTCGACAATTCCCTGTCCACCATCTACGCGGACAAGATCGCCTGTTTTGAGCTCTGAGGTGGCATTGAAACAGCCCACCACAGCTGGAATTCCCAGCTCTCGAGCGACGATGGCGGCGTGCGAAAGCGGCGCGCCCACATCGGTGATAACCGCAGCGGCGCGTGGGAAGATGGGCGTCCAGCCGACATTTGTGGTGATTGCCACCAGGATTTCACCAGGCTGGAGTTGATCGCCTTCTTCAGCAGAATGTAGGATGCGCACGCGACCCTCAGCCTGCCCTGCAGAACCGGCCAAGCCTTCGATCTGATCCGTAAATTGTTTCGTATTTTCACCGGTGGCGTCGAAGACATCCGTACGGCGATTGGGGTCGGCTGCCCATTCAACAGGATCAAAGTTCCCCATGATGATCGTTGGGTACAGCGGTAAGGATAAGAATTTCTGGTATGCCGATTTGCGAGCAGGAATCTGTGATGCTGAACCATTTTGACCAGATAGCTGATCGAGAATTTCATCATGCTCCAAAAAGAAGGCATCTTCTTCCAAGCCTAGCAATTCTCCGGCACGTTGGACAAAGGTGCGAGAAACCCAGAAAGCCCGAATGCCTTCAGAGCGTCCTGCCTCTCGCAAGCGGGTTAGACGGGCTGCTTCATGTAACCTTTGCTGCAATGAATCAAATTTTGTTGGAACGATATCGCGCAAGCGCTTCAATGCGAATTCGTATCGCTGGCGCTGCTCTTGCATAAGCGTATCGACGTCTATTGTGGATAGCTCGAGATTGTCCAATTGCTCATCGATCCATTTGGGTTCTTCGGCCGGACGGGGGAAAAACAGTTCCGCCTCGTGTGGTCCGCGATGCCCATAAACTTTTTCGTACTCATCCCTGCTGATTAACCCGCGACGTAGACGATCCAAGCCGGCAACGATGCCCAAGCTGGCCAGGATTTCATCCCCGCTGCTGACATTGGAGAGTAGGGCGACGGTGTCATCTTGACTGACAATTTGATTCAGGTCTGTGCGCAGTTTGCTGACCGCATTGGAAAGGGTAATCGCTGGGCTGACCATGACCCAAAAAGTTCTTATCATGTGGGGCATGAGAACCTCTTCTGACCAGCGAATGAGATCTCCCTTTTCCATCTTCAAAAGGTCACGGTGCTGTTTATCGCACCAAGATGGGTTGGCATCGATATAAGTATCTATGCCTTTCAGTGCCCTTTTGGCATTGGACATGATCTGGATCACATTACGGTAAACGCGAAATTTATCGCTAAAAGTAGTTGGAATATAGGAGATTTGCCACTCACCAATATCATTAGGATCGATGCCGTACAGCTCTTTACTCGACGCATCGAATGAATTTTTCTGCCCAAGTATTTTGAAGGCAGTGGCTCCCACGCTGCCGTTGTTATAGATGCGACCGCAAATATTGCCGACCGGCAAATAGCCGGGCAGCATCATCATCTGCGAAAACCCATTGCGCATTGCAGACCAGGAATAGGGTGTCATTACGTCAGGGGATGCCTCGCGTGTATTGGCGCTTGACCACAGATAATTGCCGGTCAGGCTGTCATTCCACTCCCCATTTTCAGCGTTGTAGCCGTTGATTTTGAACATTAATGTATCCTTTGTTGAGCGGATTTCATGCCCGCCAAGTATTTACTTCTTGAGAATATTTCTAGAACCCAGATAGTCACTTGCCAAACCGCAGCACCTGCAAGGAGATATAAAGCCCAGTCGATGGGGATGCGATAACGAGGCATATAGCCGACGACATAGTAGACCAGCGGAAATGTCCCCAGCGGGATCAGCAGTGCGGCGCGTTGGGGAATTGTGAGCAGAGCAGAAATCCGCCAAAATCCCAAAATTGCCAGAATCGACAATGCGCTGACACCTAGGGCAACCTTCAGATTGTAAGGAGGCCCAAACCAAACGTTGACCACCCGCAGCGAAGTGAGCCGCAGGAATTCAACTGGGTTTGATTGGATCCATTCATAAGCCTCTGTCTTAGCACCTTGCATGTAGGCGATCTCGCCTACTTCTCGTAATTTCATTGCTTCAGCAATATGGGCCGCGGGATGGCGATGCTCATCGCCCTCTTCATCCATAACTTCCATGGTGGGAGCGGCCTCTTCGTGATTGCCCATGCGCAGCTCTAAGCCAAAATTGCTGCGGATGAAGAAGACGGAGTCAAATGTGACGTAGTTGCGCCAACCCCAGGGGATACTGGCAGCCAGGATGCCCAGAATCACCACACCGGTGAGTGCCCATTTCTTGGCGTTGCGGCTCCACCAGATCTCGAAGATCAGGCAGCCTAAGATCACTGTCAGCAAAGCTGGCTGCACATGAAACGCCACGCCTATCGCTATACCTAAAAGAAGCGAGCTGCCTCTGGAATAGTTCTGCTGATCCCAACGCCGAAGGAAAGCAACCAAAATTAGCCCCAGTGCGATCGCAGCGAGATATTCGCCATGCCCAGGCCATTCGACGAACATGGCACCAGCAACGCCGCCAATGATCCCTGGTTGCACGCCTAGGCCGAGCTTTTCCGACAGCCAGGGCAACAGTGCGTACATTAATGCCCCAGTAACTACCATGAGCTGCATACTTCGCAGGCCACCTTCCGGGGTCAGCCCATAGATGCGATAGATAAATCCAACGAGATAAGGATAGATTGGCGGCAGATGCGCGGTCGGCCCTGTGGTGATCATGTAGGGATTGGCGAATCCATCTCCGTTGAACAACGAAATGGCGATGGAGCTGAGTTCCCAGCCAGGGTTTGGACGCAGGTAACGGCTGGGGATCTGAGCCAACTCAGCGCTGCGAATCCGAAACGCCAGGATGAAGATCAAGATAAAGGCCAACACCTTTGGCTGGATCACCCAGGCCAGGCTGGCTTGTAGGGCGCGTTTGAGATTGAATTTCTTCATGGCTGTGAATCTCTCCTCCAGCGGCGCGGTACCTTTTTCCAATCATCATCGTACTCGACCGCAAGTGCGTAATCGATGTGAAACTCGAAGAGATAATAGCCATCGAGGTTTATAGATGTTGCGGCGATTTTTTTAGCTTCTTGGCGGACCAATTCGTCAGTAATTGCCTGTGCGTTGCCAGAAACGAGGAATTCGATCAAGGGATCGCCTTCTTTTCTGTCGACTGAGCAGTGCATGGCGTAACGCCCATCCCGGCAAAGGTCACCGATCTTGGGGGAGGTTGGTTCTGTAAACATGAACAGCATACCGTTCCCTATGAATGGCGTGACGGGATGTAACCGCGGCGAACTATTCTTTTTGATCGTTGCCAGGTAGGTGATCTTGCGGTTTATCCTTTCGGAGCCCAGGGAGGCCATCTCCGGGGCTGATTCTTCGAATTCTTTCCAACTCATTTCAGTCTCCGTTGTGGATCTTGATCGTTCCAGCGTTGCCATCAACAGTGATTGTTTGTCCACTTTGAATACGTTTCGTTGCCACACCCGTACCCATGACGGCAGGGATGCCGAATTCGCGCGCTACGATCGAGCCGTGGCTCAGCGGACCGCCGATATCTGTCACAACCGCGACTGCCATCGAGAAGAGTGGCGTCCAGGCGGGGGTGGTGGTGTTGGCGACGAGAATATCCCCAGGGTGCATCTGGTCAAAATCTTCGGGGCCAAGCAGAATTCGGGCAGGGGCAGTAACCGTGCCAACACTCGTTGGGACACCTTTGAGCGTATCTCCAGTCTGCGCCTCTCCTGAATGTGCGATGAAAAGATCGGACTTTATGCCCATCATTCTTTCTTTGTACGGCAGCATGGGGGGCGGAGTCTCACCTTTTGCCCGCTCCCAATAAGCTTTGCGTTCGGCCACGTACCCTGTCAAATTAACTACATTTTTGTCGCTCTCCAGGTTCGCTATATTCTGATCAATTTCTTCCTTCTCCAGCCAAAAGATGTCGTCTCTGGCTGTGATCGCTCCTACTGAAACAAATCGGTCTCCTAACTCACGCAGCATCTCGCGCAATTTGGGGAACGCCAACCCAATTTCTGCGATGGCATCTTCGCGGACTTCAGCCATTTTTTGTCCCCAATTGAGCGCTATTCGGAAGATCCAGCCTTTCAAACCTTTGACGCGCTCTAGCATAATTTCAGAAGTCTGAATGCGGATCTCTTCATTTTTGCGCTGACGTTTATGAGGATTGACACCTTCGCCGCCGATATACAATTTGATCATTTCCAACATAGGCTCTGGATGGTCAAGGGGTAAGTCATAGGCAAAATCCATCTGATAGATGATGTGGCCAAATTGCTTCAGATGCTGCTGGAATTTCTTTCGCAATTCATCAAATTCTTCGAATTCGACTTCGGCGGGTGGATTTCCCGCAGCGAGCAGTTTAGCAAGTGTTGTAGTAGCTGTCTCCTGGACATAATTGGCTAAATTGGCGCGCTCACGACACCACCTGGCCAGGTCATAGAGCGATTTTTCCGAATGAATGGAAATGTTATCCCAGCCCATCAGCAAAACGCTGGCGCTGGGATCGCCTTCGCGCCGCACCATTTTCTCGTAAACTCTGGTGAGCAATCCCTCGGAGCCGGCGGAGGCGCCCATGGTGGCAAACATGATCCCACATAGATAATTCATGGCTTCAGCGACGATCTCTTGGGCTAGTTCCCAGATTCCAGTGTTTGACATTTGGCTGGGCGTAATGCTTTCAAGCTGCGCAGCATATGCGGCGTATTCCGGGTGCAGCTCATCTCGCCATAAGGGAATAAGGTTTTTTAATAGCTTTGGATAGGCGGGCAGCATACCTGTGAGCAGCCACCAGATCGCCTTGGGCGGGTAAGAAGAATTCATATAGGCGTAGGTGTTGATCTCGGTAAAGTAATCTTCAGCCAAAACAGGTTCTGAGCCCAATAAGCGCTTGCCGATGACCGGCATTTGTGCCTTGAAGGTGGGGATCCCCAAAGTTATGTAAAGAGGGCTTAGCGGATCGGGCAGCAAATCGACGATGCTGGCGCGCATATAGACTCCCTTTGGATCAGGCGGCGACCAATCCAAGGGTGGATCGGGCAAGGCCGTAATGGGCCGCGCCTGCACGATGTGAAATATTCCCTCACCCCCAGCCCCTCTCCCATTGGGAGAGGGGAGTGAGGGGTGAGGGATCCAAGTCCACTCAATGTCCATGAGCATGCCGTAGATTTCTTCGATTTGAGACCCCAAACTTGTCAACTGCAATGCTTGTTCGTCCGTAAGCGTGGGAAGATTTTGCAGATGTTCGGGAACGGGTTGTTGCTCAACCCCGGAGGCTGTGCGTGTGGTTTGGATGAGTTTGGGGGCTAGCTCGCGGTTGATCACAACACCCGATGATTTCTCTACCGTGAAGGTGTCCGGCGTGACCTGACCTCCCACGATGGCTTCGCCCAAGCCCCAGGCGGCGTTGATCACGGCTTCGCCTCGTTGCCCGTTGAGCGGATTGGCGGTGAACAGGATCCCGGCCACCTCAGCGGGGATCATCAACTGCACGACCACGGCCAAAGCCACACCGGCTGAGTCAATCTCTTGCCGTTGTCTATATCCGATGGAGCGCGCCGTCCAAAGCGAAGCCCAGCACTTTCTGACGGCATCAAGAACTGCATCTTCGCCGCTGACATTCAAGTAAGTTTCCTGCTGGCCGGCGAAGGATGCCTCAGGCAAGTCTTCGGCGGTAGCCGAGGAACGCACGGCAACACTGACGGCTGACGGATGACCGCTGAGCGCAGTAATCGGTCTGCCGTCGGCGGTCTGCGGTCGCAGCGCTTCATACGCTTGCCGTATTGCTTCTTCGATTCCCTGTGGAACTGATGCCCCTATGAACAAATTGCCAATCGCCTGGGATGCCGTCTGCAAGGTTTGGGGGCTAGAAATATCTATAGGTGCAAGGGCCTCTAGAATTCCAGGTTGGAGTGCGGTATGATCCACAAATTGCCGATATGCTTCTGTTGTGATGTGAAATCCACCCGGAACAGGCAATCCAGCCCTGATCAATCGAGCCAACGAAGCCCCTTTGCCGCCGACCGATTCAAGGGTGGCGTTTTTGTCATCGAGGGGGAGTATGTATGGGTTATTCATGGTTTCTCCAAATCAGATCATGATAACGAACGGTGGTCGCTTTTACTCGAAAAAAAGTCACGAATCACTGGTTTTGGCACCTTCTAGGATCAAATTCAGCGTTTTGTCAAGCATTTCTTGAGGGGTGCCTACGGGTCGAGAGGTGTAGACTACGGGGCTCATGGCTGCCAGCAGTGTTTTCATCAACATGCCCGAATCGATCTGGCGAAAGCTGCCGTCTGCAATACCTTGCTCAATTAATTCAATCAGCAAATCCTGATAGGCGTAGCGTTTGACCTGATAAATCTTCTGGTTTTCTATACTCAATCTCTGAGTTTCAAGAGTCAGCTTGAGGATGAAAGCTTTATTACGCAGCAAAAATTCCAGGTGCATTTGCATCACCCGACGCAGGCGTTCTATGACACTGCCTTCGCCAGCGATGATGGCCTTGGCACGGCTGGTTACTTCAATGAGAAATTTCTCCATGAGATACAGAATGATCTCATCTTTATTGGAGAAGAAATCGTAGAGGGTAGATTTCCCGATCCCAGCAGCTTTGGCAATTTGATTGACCGAGGTTTCGGTGAAACCTTTCTCGAAAATCAAATCCGCCGCCGCGTGGGCGATTTCACTGCGCCGCAGTTCTCTATCTTCGTTTGTAAGGGGAATACCTTTTGGCATAATTTTGTCCTTGTTAACCGACCAACGGTCGCTACCAGTTTAGGCGATTATGCTTTAGGGTCTACCCATATTATTTAGGGGTTGTGAAAAAAAATTTGATGATATTTGTCATGATTGCGGAGTTCGCACGTCTCACATTTTGCGTCAGTGAGCGTGATAGAATGATAGAGAGGAAATCTTATCTTAGCGTGAATGATAGGAAATTATTATGGCAACAAAAGGAACCCTTAATATGGGTGAAAGACTTTCCGACCTGGTTTTTTCAGTTCCCGTGCGTATAAAAATAACTGGGATCATGTTATTGCCGGTGGCGATTTTAGGCTTGGCACTCAACTATTGGATTCAGACCGGGCTTTCAGATTGGTTATCCTACATTTTGACTGATGAACGCGTACAAAACGCTATGCAGGCTGGCAGCCGAAGTGTAAGTTGGGTAACCGCGCTATCGGCGCTGGCCTCGATTTTATTAACTTCACTTTTGATGCTCTCTCTTACCAAGCCTTTGCTAGAGCTGCGCCAGGTTGCCCAGCGGGTCGCAGACGGAGATTTTGCTTCCCGCGCCAGAGTTTGGGTGCAGGATGAGATTGGAGAAGTGGCGCGCTCTATCAACCTGATGATTGATCGTTTGGTGAGCAGCCAGGAAAAACTCGAACGCAGCAACAAGCGTTTGGAAGCCATCAACCAGGTAGCCCTGGCCGCGGGGAGAGAATTGGATCTTCAGGATGTATTGGATGCCTCTCTAAACTCGACGCTGGAAGTCTTTGGCCTGGAGAGCGGTTGGATTTATATGCGCGATCCAACTAATCCAGGAGGGGAAAATTTTCAGCTTGCCAGTGCAGTTTCATTATCCCCAAAATTGCACAGCGAGATAACCGATAACGGCAGGGATCTGTGTATTTGTCAGCGTGAAATCTTATCTAAAGAATCGGGTATCGAAGCGCAGATACATGAGTGTGAGCGCCTGAAGCGCTTAGTTGAGAAACCTGAACAGGAGATATTCCATATTACTATTCCTTTGGAAACACGCGCAGAGCGGTTTGGCTTAATCAATCTGGTTAGTTCCGATGATTCTAAGCCTTCTGAAAATGATATTGATACGCTGACAACTATCGGGGCGCAGGTGTCCGAATTTGTTGCCAATGCTTGGCTGCATGCCAGCCTGAAAGAAAAGGAAGCCGCCCGCCAGGTGCTGTTGACCGCCCTGGTCAACGCGCAGGAGAACGAACAGGCGCGTTTGGCACGTGAGCTGCACGATGATGCCGGGCAGAGTCTGACCAGTTTGTTGATCCGCTTGAAAACTTTGGAGAAACACGCTACGAGTGATGATCTTCGCGATAGCGTAGCCGAGTTATGCACAACAACCTCGGAGACGATTGAAAAAGTTCGCGGAGTCTCTCATCGTCTGCGCCCTGCCGCATTGGAGGAGTTGGGCCTTGAAGTTGCGCTGCGGACTTTGGCCGAAGAGATGTTGGCCGATATTGGCGCCTCAGTGGATTGTCAATTTCAGCTTGAAGGCAGACGGTTGCCCTTCGAAATCGAAACCAATTTATACCGCATTACCCAGGAGGGGCTTACCAATGTCCTGCGCCATGCGCGGGCCAGCATCGTACTGATAGAATTGGTTGCTCTCCCAGGTCAAATTGCCGTCCAAATTAAAGATGATGGGATAGGATTTTCAACGAAAGAGATGAATGGCAAGGAAAATCAGCAACGTTTGGGCCTGATTAGTATGCAAGAGAGGGCGGAAATGTTGGGAGGTTCACTCGAAGTGACATCTGCGCCCGGTGAGGGAACTTCACTCCAAGTTCGTATACCATTTGATATCGGGGGAAAATCCAAATGACAGAATCGCCAATTCGCGTTGTCTTAGTAGACGATCACCAGGTATTGCGAGAGGGGCTGCGCGTCCTTCTCGATGAAGAGGGGGATATTCAGGTTGTTGCCGAAGCTGGTTCGGCCGAAGAAGCTCTTGAACAAGTATTGGCACATGATCCTGATATTGTTGTCATGGATCTGGGTTTGCCCGATAAGAGCGGATTAGAAGCGATAAAAGAGATTCGAGCAAAAGATTACCCTGTGCGAATCATCGTACTCTCGATGCACAGCGGGAGAGAGTTGGTGATGCAAGCCCTGCAAGCTGGCAGTGATGGCTATGTGCCGAAATCATCGGCGCACACTGATTTGCTCCAGGCAATTCGAACAGTGCATCAGGGAAAGCGCTTCTTGCACCCCGATGCTGCTACGGCGGTGGTTGACGAATTACTCGAAAGGCAAGCTGAAGCTCAGATGCTGGAAAGCCTCTCAGAGCGAGAATCTGAAGTGCTGCGCCTGACAGCTATGGGATATACCAGCCGAGAAGTTGGCGAGCAGCTATCTCTCAGTCCCAAAACTGTTGATACCTACCGCCAACGTGCAATGGAGAAACTGGACTTAAAACATCGCTCCGAAGTAATTCAATTTGCGCTAAAAGCCGGGCTGCTCGATGAAATCAATCACGCGTGATCTTGTCAGAAAATACCCTACAAACGCGCGCTGTATTCCTGATAGATATGAGAAATAAATTTTGTTAGTATTATTTATAGGTGCAAACTTTGAGGATACTCAATGGAAGATAAGGGTAACAAAAGCTTAAGTCGTAGAGATTTCCTTCGCATTGCAGGATTATCAGCTTCGTCCATTGCTGCTGGGAAACTCTCCTCGAATTCGTCGCCAATGACTTCTGTGGAGGTCGCGAAAAGTCACACGGCAGGCAATTTGCGCCCGTGGTGGGTGCAAACTGTGGATGAGCCTACAACAGAGATAAATTGGGATGGCATGCAGCGTTATGATGCCCGTATGACTGCCCGAGGGCAGGGATTTGCGAATTATATCGGACAGGCTGAGGCTGATCGTTTAACTGAGATAGCAAATCAGGTTAAAAAACAACGCCTTGATAATAATGTTCCAGGCTACACGTTGAAGGATCAGGCGATAAATGCCGCTCAATCCGCCTATACATTTGGGAGCCGATCATTTCTCGGCCCACAAAATGTAGAAACCCCCATGGAGCGCGGTGTCCCGTCCTGGACGGGGACTGCTGAAGAGGCTGCTCAAATCCTGCGAGCGGCCATGCGTCATTTTGGGGCGGCAACTGTAGGTTTTGTCGAACTCAATAAAAATACCCGCAAGTTAATCTACTCTTACGATCCAGATGGCAAAGAAATTGTCTTCGAAAATGTTGACGAAGCATATGAGACTGATGGTAAAAGGGTCATCCCTGATAAGGCCAAATGGGTGATTGTTTACACAGTCCAAATGTCATCAGAAAGTTTGAAACGTGCGCCCACGGTGATTGCCGAGCAAACCACACGGTTGGCCTATGGCCGAGCTTTGGACATTCAAATTAAAACCCAAGAATTCATTCGTGGTTTGGGTTACCAATGCCTAGGCGAAGCCAGCAGCAATTCTCTGGGCATCTCTCCAGCCTTTGCGGTGATGGTTGGGCTTGGGGAGCTTGCCCGTCATAATCGCTTGATCACCCCGGAATTTGGCCCCATGGTGCGGGTTTTCAAAATGATCACCGATCTACGCGTACAACCTGATAAGCCAATCGATGCGGGAATTATGAAGTTCTGTAAACACTGTAAAAAGTGCGCCGAAGCGTGTCCGGCAAGTGCCTTGAGTTTCGATGATGAACCATCCTGGGACATTCAAGGAGATTGGAATAACTCCGGCCATAAAGCATATTTTGAAGACTCGATAAAATGCAAAACGTTTCAGAGAGAAAATGCGGCCACCAACTGCGGGATTTGTTTTGCCGTATGCCCGTTCGCAAAGAAAAATAAAGTATGGATTCACGATTGGGTGAAGACGGGAATCGCTACATTCCCATTTCTCGATGGCGTAATCCGCAGTATGGATGATGCCTTCAGCTATGGTGCGCAAAAAGACCCAGAAAAATGGTGGCAATTAGATCTGCCTGAATACGGCATTGACACCGAGCAAACGACAAACGATGAATAATCACGATCAGCAAGATAACGAAGAATATTATAAGATTGCACGCGGCCCATGGTACCAATGGGTTTTGTGGGCCGTATGGCTATTTCTGGAAATTATATTTTTGCAAGCTGCTGTCGCTAGCAGCAAAGAACTCGAGCCACGCGCGGCGATAGTTTTTTGGTTGCTGTTTGGTGTGTTTGCCCTGGGGGGTATTACTGTCTGGATCATTCGGCGGGAAAGATTGATCTAACCATCCTGATTGAAAAAAACACTTTTAGAAGTTCAACATCTCTGAAATGTTGAACTTCTTTCTTGTATGTCAGAAAAAACCCTACAAATCAAAGGGGTTTTCCTGCTACAAGGAATGTCACCCCTTTGCTAAGATGATGGTGTGTAAATCTAACCATCGTCGTCCCTCTGAAAGAGTAGAAAACTACTCGCATGTGCGCACAAATTCACGAGCAAAGGGAATCTCAATGAAGCGATTTTTCAGAAGAATTCGCCAGTTCTTTTATCCAGCGCCGGAAGCTAC
>JACKQG010004914.1_pt1 | contig 15133 bp, 9 predicted proteins | sample 8237621 | NCBI WGS metagenome assembly JACKQG01 (sample SAMN15677084, study PRJNA649215) | marine metagenome | biome: marine; feature: Black Sea; material: saline water; isolation source: suspended particulate matter (SPM) from the Black Sea western gyre | collected 2013-06-09/2013-06-10 | depth... | reverse complement strand
TTGGTCGACGGCGGGAGGTGGCAGTCCTCGCAGGCCAGGTCCTGTTCCGCGTGGATGGCGTGGTCGAAGATGGGCTGGCCGAGGAGAGCGCCCACCGTCAGCAGGCAGACGCCGAATACGATGAATGTCGTGAGTGTCTTCATCACTTGACCTCCCCGGAGCCGGAGGCTTGCCGGAAGCGGTAGACGACGCGCGCCAGGAAACGCACCTCGTACTTGGCGGCGCGGTTGTCGAGGACCTCGCCGGCGACGGTGAAGTCGAAGCCGTTGTCGAGGCCGTGGTCCAGGCCGAGGCGCGAGGCCACCGTGTAGCGACTCGCGGGATCGATCTCGGGCAGGCCCTCGTACTCGAAGCGGTAGGTGACGCGGTTCAGGTCCAGCCAGAGGCGGGTCCGTTCCCTGAGCTGGTGGCGCAGGCTGCCGTAGAATCCGTCCACCTTGCCGCGGTAGCCGCGGCGGGCCTTGTAGCCGAAGCGGACGCCGCCCTTGTCGAAGGAGATGCCCGCGCCGTCGCCGCGGTCGCGGCCCTCGGGGAAGATCTCCAGCAGCTCGAGGTTCATGCGCCAGCCCCGCAGCGACTCGGGCCGCAGGGACAGGTGGCCGCGGATCTCGTCGGTCCTCTGGTCGAGGGCCTCGGGGAACCAGGGTTCGTCCTGGAAGCGCTGGAAGATGTAGGAGTTCTCGAACTCCGGCAGGTAGGCCTCGCGGCGGTTCCAGGTCAGCGCGGCCAGTCCGCCGTGGTCCAGGGAGCGGCTCAGGCGCAGGTGCTGGAAGTAGGACTTCTCCTGGGTGGTCTCGTAGCGGTGCTCGTAGAACAGGACGGTGCGGGCCTGCGGGCGCCAGCTCGCCAGCACGCCGACGCGTTCGCTCTCGGTCTCGCCGTTCCACATGCTGCGCGAGGCGCTGGCGCCCAGACTGAGCTGGTCGGCGATCTCGCGGCTGCGGAAGAAGGCGCCGGCGATGCCCGAGTCGTCCCAGCCCTTGTCGCAGAGACAGTCCACCGCGTCCCGGTCGGGATCCAGGTGGCCGCGCGAACCGCCGAAGAGCACGAGCTGTCCGATGGAGGGGCGCCACATGAGCTGGGCGCCGTCGAACTGCGCGCTGCCGACGCCGCCGTAGGCCCACTGCCGGCCGACGGTCAGGGCGAAGCGGCGCGACGGGCTGTAGCGCAGGTGGCCGCGGTAGAGTCGCCCCTCGGAATTGTCGAGGCCGTCGACCAGGGCTTCGCCGCGCAGCACCCCGAACATGTAGAGCGACAGGGAGGGAGTCCCGATCTCGCGGATGTCCAGCGAGAGGCGGTTGATCAGGTCCAGCTCGGTGGACCGATCGGGATCCCCGGGCGTGGCCAGGGGGTCGAAGTGATAGGACGTCGTGGAGATCCGTCCCTGGACGGTCGTCGCCGAGGCCGCGCCCGCCACCAGCGTCAGCGCCAGCAGCAGGAGGGCGCCCAGCCGGATTCCGCGCAGCCTCCGGTTCGTGCAACCGGAAGCGGGCCAGCGTGTTCTTTTCATGCCTCACCTTGTCTCGATCTGTCCCCGGAACGGCGCTCCAGCCGTTCGTTAACTCGTGATCTGGCTCATATCAGTTTTGATTCCCATTCTCGTTATCTCGAAGAATCATTGAAGTTATGAATATATTCCTACCACACGGATGGGATATCAAGTAGATTTGTCACCGGCAAGTCATAGCATCGCGCTGTGTTGACAGCAACCAGTCAGAAGGAGTGTTGGTCCATGAGAAAACGATCCGTCATGATCCTGGTCGGTCTGCTCTTCGTTATGGGATTCCTGGCTGGTTGCTCCGAGGAGGAGTGCGTCGCTCCCGACGCCGAGCTGGTCACGCGTGATTTCGTGGGCTCGGATTCCTGCAACAACGCGGCCTGCCACGCGGCCGACAAGACCCACGCCGACGTCTACGCCATGTGGGAGCAGTCGGGCCACCCCTACAAGCTGACGAAGATCGACGGTGCGGCTCCGGTGGACCAGTTCCCGAGCTTCTCCGGCTATCCCAACGACAGCGTCGACCCGCCCCTGGGCTTCGACTGGTCGGACATCACCTACACCATCGGCGGCTACGGCTGGAAGATGCGCTGGATCAACTCCGACGGCTGGATCGTGACCGGCCAGCACGAGAACCAGTACAACTTCGAGAACCAGACCTGGTCCGACTACCACTTCACCGATCCCGCGGACACCAAGCCCTACGACTGCGGCCAGTGCCACACCACCGGCTGGGTGGCCGACGAGGACTACGGCGACGCCAACGACGACGGCGACCTGACCGACAACCAGGACGGCCTGGTCGGCATGGCCGGCACCTTCTTCGCCGGCGGCATCCACTGCGAGGAGTGCCACGGCGGCGGCAAGCTGCACATCGAGGATCCCTCCACGTATCCCATGAACCTGGACCGCTCCTCTGAGCTCTGCGGCCGCTGCCACACGCGTGACAAGCTGAACCGCATCGCCGCCAGCAAGGGCTTCATCCAGCACCACGAGCAGTACGACGAGTGGCTCCACTCGCCGCACGCCATCTCCAGCAACTCGAACTCGCCGGGCTGCAACGACTGCCACGATCCCCACGCCTCGGTCGTCTATGACGACGTCGCGCTGGGCATGGGCATGAAGGTTGACTGCGAGTCCTGCCACGCGGACGAGGCCGCGACCGGGACCCACTCCCCCGCGGTGGGCGCCCCCCCCTGTGTCGCCTGCCACATGCCCAAGGCGGGCAAGGGCGCCATCGCTGTCCACGATTCCCAGGGCGACGTGCGCACCCACCTCTTCGCCATAAACCCCGAACCGGTGGGCCGGGAGGAGGGCATGGGCATCCTGTCCGACGCGGGCAGCCTGGTGTTGGAGGATCCCGCCACTGGCCAGGCCAAGGTGACGTTGGACTTCGCCTGCTGGGGTTGCCACGGCGACGGTGAGGGCGGCGGCGGCCCCCAGACGCCGCTCAATCTCGCGGCACTCTCCGCGGTCGCAAACGGCATGCACACGGACAAGAGCGTGGTGGCAGCCAATCGGTAGTCTGGAAGCGGACGGAATCGGGTACTGACGACGACGGCTGCGAGGGCTTAGGCCTTCGCAGCCGTTCTCCTTGCGCTTCACCCGCCTACCAGTGGTTGCTGTACATGATCATCGGAAAGGCCACGAAGCTGCCCGTGTCCTCGCTCAGAGGCCGGAAGCCGGTCAGGCTGAAGGAGTGGGTCTCGCCGAAGAAGCGCAGGCCGATATTGAGGAAGCCCTTCAGGTCGCTGTCGTTGTCCTCGAGCAGGGCCGCTGAGCTCATGTACTCCAGCAGCAGCTTGCTGCGGCGGGAGATCTGCACGTCGCCGCCGGCGATGAAGACCGTCTCCGCGTCGCCGTCGTCGTCGAAGGTGCGGTTGACGGCCAGGTTCAGGCTCCGGAGGCGGTCGCCGAAGCCGGCCACCGCGCCCACGGCGCCGAAGTGCATCTCCTCCAGCTTGGTGAAGCTGCCGGTCAGGGCCAGGCCCATCTCCCGCTCCGAGCGGTTGATCAGGCGCAGCTTGCCGCCCACCGCGATCATCGCCACCTCGGCCGAGATGGGGAAGATGGTGCCGACGCTGAGATCGAAGGCGTCGGTGAGCGCGTAGCCGAAGTTCAGGAAGAAGAGCTCGAAGTCGCGGAAGTAGCCGTCGCCCTTCTCGAGGGTGGCCGGCGTGGGGCAGAACATCAGGGAATTGTAGTCGGGATCCGTGATGACGCCCCCGCGTTCGCCGTCGCTGGCCATGCGCTTCACCTGGCTGCGCGGGATCTCCAGGCGGCCCAGCGATGCGGTCTCGAACACGATGACGTCCGCGCGTTCCTCGATGAGGCGGCCCGAGAGCAGGGTGCCGTCCATCAGGAGGAGTTCGTCGGGGACGATCGGCGGCACGTAGTCCGCGTCGTTTGAGCCGGGGGGCGCTTCTGTGGCGACTGCGGCTGCCGCCAGCATCAGGACGAGGATCGTCATCGCGTGGCGCATGTCGTCTCTCCGTTCGGTTTGTCGTACCCTGTCGGCAAGGAGATATTGCCGCACGGATCTCCGCTGGACCACTGCAAACTCGGTTCCGCCGACGGAGTGATACCGACATGAGACTCTGGACCCTGCACCCCGGATACCTGGACGCCCGCGGACTCGTCGCCCTCTGGCGCGAGGCGCTGCTCGCCCAGGCGGTGCTGCGGGGGAGGACCCGCGGCTACAGGCACCATCCGCAGCTGATCCGTTTCCGCGAGACGCCCGACCCCGCGGCCGCCGTCGCCGCGTACCTGCGGGGCGTGCGGGAAGAGGCCGTGCGGCGGGAGTACAGCTTCGACGCCGCCAAGATCGCCGCCGCCGGATCCGCCGCTCCCATCGCCGCCACCGACGGGCAACTCGCCTACGAGTGGACCCACCTGGTCGCGAAGCTGCGCGGGCGCGACCCGGGGTGGCTCGCGGGGCTCGGGGACGTGAAGCGGCCCGCGCCCCATCCCCTGTTCAGGGTGGTGCGCGGGCCGGTGGCGGGGTGGGAGGTCGTCGAATGGGAATAGCCCCACCTTGTTGGGAGGTGCCCCAGCTCTTATACTGGTACCCACGACCCCGCACGCGCATATTCCCTCAATGAATCGGCCGACATGATAAAACGAAGCCTCCTCGCCTCGTGCCTGCTGCTGCTGCCCGTCCTCGCCGCGGCCTCCGCGCCCGACGACAACGTCGAATGGGGCGGCGTCTCGCACGTCGGCTGGCTCGACCGCGAGCCGCTCTGTCCGGTGGACGGCGAGAGCTTCACGGTGCGTTTCCAGACCTACGCGAACGATCTCACCGCGGCCCGCGTCCACGTGGATGACGGATCCGTCGCCTGGGTCGTCGCGTCGCAGACCGGCGCGCGCGGCCCCTACGACGTGTGGTCCGCCCAGATCCCCGCGACCGCCTCGATGACCCTCTCGTACTACCTCGAACTGACCGACGGCGCCGACACCGATTACCTGAGCATCGCCGGCATGGTGGACACCGCCCCGTCCGGCGGCAGCTTCGTGATCGACTACACGACCCTCGACCACGCGCCTGTCGGCGCGACGCCCCTGCCCGGCGGCGGCTCGGTCTTCAAGGTCTGGTCGCCGGACCGGACGACGGCCGACGTGCGCGGCGAGTTCAACGCCTGGAGCGCGGGCGATCCGCTGACCCGGGTGGGCGAGCACTTCGTGGGCCGGGTCGCGGATGCCGCCGCGGGCCAGATGTACAAGTACGTCTTCAACGGCACGCACTGGAACACCGACGCGCGGGCCAGGTCGCTCAATCCGTCGGACAATTACAACGCGCACATCGTCGACGCCGGCGCCTATGCCTGGCAGGTGGCCGACTTCGACGTGCCCGACTTCGAGGAGATGGTCGTCTACCAGCTCCACGTGGGCACCTTCTCGGGACGCAACGACCCCTACGGCGCGGCGCCCGATCCCGGGCGCTACGTGGACGTGACAGCCCGCGTGCCCCATCTGGCCGAGCTGGGCGTCAACGTGGTCATGCTGAACCCGATCACGGAGTTCCCCTGGGACTACTCGGCCGGCTACAACCCGGTCACCCAGTGGTCGCCCGAGTGGAAGTACGGCTCGCCCGACGACTTCAAGGCGATGATCGACACCTTCCACGCCCACGGCATCGCCGTGATCCTGGACATCGTCTGGAACCACTTCTCCAACAACGACAACTTCCTGTGGAACTACGACGGCACACAGACCTATTTCGACACACCGGCCGTCTGGACTCCCTGGGGCGACCAGGCCGACTTCGATACCGGGGGCGTGCGCGACTACTTCGCCGAGAGCGCCCGTCTATGGCTCGACGAGTACCGCCTCGACGGATTCCGCATGGACGCCACCTCGTACATGAACATCGATCCGCAGGCGGCCTCGGGCTGGAGCCTGATGCAGCGCCTCAACGACGAGATGGACAACCGCCACGCAGACAAGATCGCCATCGCCGAGCAGCTGCCCGACAACTCCTGGGTCACGCGGCCGACGAGCCTCGGCGGCGCGGGCTTCGACGCCCAGTACTACGACGCCTTCACCGACCAGCTCCGCTCCGAGATCCTCGACGCCGCCGCGGGCGATCCGGAGATGTGGCGGATCATGAGCATCGTTAACGGCAGCGGCACCTATCTCGAGGGCCGCCGCGTGGTCAACTACCTCGAGCTGCACGACGAGGCCTGGCCCACGAGCGGCGGCCAGCGCATCGTCAAGACCATCGACACCGTCGCTCCCCACGACGACGCCTACGCCAAGGGCCGCTCCAAGCTTGGCCAGGGCCTCGTGCTCACGGCGCCGGGCATCCCGGCCATGCTGCAGGGCACCGAATGGCTGGAGGACACGGACTTCGGCGCCGAGGAGCCCAACCGCATCGACTGGGGCAAGAAGACCACCTACGCCGGGATCTTCGCCTACTACCGGGACCTGATCGGGCTGCGCACCGCGTCGCCCGCCCTGCGCGCCGACGCCGGCGCCGACGTCTTCCACCTGAACGAGTCCGGCAACGTGATCGCCTTCCAGCGCTACGACCTGTCGGGCAACATCCTGGTGATCGTGGCCAACTTCTCCAACGCCGACTTCGGCGCCTATCGCCTGGGCCTGCCCCAGGGCGGCGCGTGGCTCGAACTCATCAACAGCCAGGACCCGGCCTACGACGGCGACGGCCCGACCAACGCCGGCGGTCTCGTCGCCGAGGCCGTGGCCGCGGACGGCTTCGCCCAGTCGGCCGAGATCGCGCTGCCGGCCATGGGACTGCTCGTCCTGCAACCAGACGACGGCACGGCGGTCCCCGGCGCGACGGGCGACGTGAACGGGCGCGTGCGCATGCTCGGCGCCTATCCGAATCCCTTCAATCCGCGGGTGACGATCGCCTACGAGCTCGCGCAGGCCGGACCGGCGCGGGTGTCGATCCACGACGTGTCGGGCCGGCGCGTGCGCACGCTGCTGACAGGACAGCAGGCGGCGGGCGAGCGGCGCATCGTGTGGGACGGCCTGGACGACACGGGCGAGGGGGTCGCCTCGGGCGTGTACTTCGTGCGGATCGCGGCGGGGGAGGCGACGGTCATGGGGAAGGTCGTGCTGTTGCGCTGACTCCGGGATTCCGATGATAGTTGACGAACGGCCCCGGCTCAGATGCCGGGGCCGTTCCAGTTGTAGTATGTATTCGGATCCATGCCACCTCATCGCCAGCTAGGGTTGATGCGGATCATCGATGTTGCCGGCTGGTGATCCGGACGGTTGCCGGGGAAAGTCGTTGTGCTTGCTGAGGTCAAGCACTCATGGAATAATGCGATATGGCCGTGTCGTATTCGTCAGGGGGTCATATGTCGAAGATCATTGTCACACTCGGCTCATCTGCATCCAGTCTGGGATCGTTGATCATCGTTGGTATGGTGTTCTATCTCGTGGCCGTTGTTCGCCTTCGCCGGTGCCGACAAGCGGAAGAGAAATCGTTTGAAGCGGCTGTTCTCTGGCGGGACGAATGGCGGACTTTTCTCCACGGAGCAGGCCTGTGGTTCGTCTTTTTGCTGATGATCACCGGTAGTGCCATGAGCACGGCCAGCATCAACTGCTTCGAAGCGGCCATGACCTCCGACACGGTGTCGCCCGAGTTGTTGGCCGCGATCAAGGCGGAATCGACGCTCCCGATACGTGTCGGCGCCGTCCTCGGCGTGCTGGCTGCGATCTTGGTGGGATCGCTATTTCGCGTGCTGGGACCGCGGTACATGGAGAATACCGAATAAGGGGTGGTGACATATGCGGGAGCTTCTTGATTTGGCCGGGCCCCTTTCATACCTCCTGATCATCGGGAGCGGTGTTCTGTTTCTGGTTGTCGCGACCTCATCCGTATTCGCGTTCCTCAAGTACAGGCCGCTTCTCGATACGGCCCGTCAGGCTGTAGCCGGCCTGGATCCCGCTGCTGTACCAGTCGCGCAGGCATGGGAGAGGGCGGAGCTGGAGATCCTCAACGCCGTCGATCGTCCCATGGGGGGACGACGTCCGATCATGGCCGTGCTTCTCGTTTGGCTTGTGCTGTTGGTCGTTCTCATCTTGTCCAAGGGAGGCGGCTACATATTCACCGGCGATCTGTTAGCACTCTCTGACGGAATTGCAGAGGTCGGCTACAGGGAGATGCGGCCCGAAGTGGTTGCCTATAAGCGTCGGCTCGTGCAGGGGAGCTTGGCCTGGTTGGCTTTGATACCCTGGGTGATAGCAGCCGGGACGTTCGTGCTGGGCGTTTGCTCCGGCCGATCCGGACATCCGTTGCGGGAATCGAGGTTGGCCGCGATTTCGGATCTGGAAGCGCGCTGGGGCCGTAGTGATTGGCTGTCCGGGCGCCGCACGGAGGTCGTGGTCTCGGACCGCAATCGCTGGTGCTGGCCGGTATTTTTCATCCCGGAGATCTGGGGGCTCGTGCGCGGCGCCTGGCCAGTCGCGGTCATTGCGATACTTGGGAGAGCCGTGACGGTATTCGTCGAGATGGGAACGAAAAAGGCCATGCATGCTCATCTCGATTCGACAGGGGACTCATGGACGGCGGACTTCTGGGCCTCTTTCACGAGTACACTCGCAGGGGTCGCTGTCCTGCTGGCCGTCATGGTCTTCCTGTCTGCGTATGCTCACCGGATGAGACGATATGGGGTAGTGAGAACCTGAACCCCCCGATCCGGATCGGTGACGTGGAAAAGGCCCCGCATCCGTGATGCGGGGCCTTTCCCTTTGTCCCCTGAGTTGGCCGCCCCTAGAGATTATGGAACGGCTGGGCCCCTGGTGTAACGTGTATGTGCTCGTGCAACCAGGGACACCGCAGGGTAGCAGCCCTGCACCACCGAAAGGACCCAGCCATGAGTCATAATAACACAACACCGATTTGGGTGGGCATGGACGTTCACCAAGCCTCGATTACCGCTGCCATTCTCCACGGCGACGACCCGGTACCGGAGCTGGTCCGTCTGCCGGGCGATCTCAATGCCGCTCGCCGGCTCTTCCGCCGTCTTGCCGACAGGGGCGTGCCCCGCGCCTGCTACGAGGCGTCCGGCGCCGGCTTCGTCCTTCAGCGCACGCTCGAACACGACGGCTTCCATTGTGAGGTTATTGCTCCGAGCCTGGTTCCGTCACGGCCCGGTGACCACCGCAAAACCGATCGTCTTGACGCCGTCCATCTGGCCCGGATGTATCGCAGCGGCCTGCTGACTGCGGTCTCGGTACCCGACGAGGATCAGGAGGCCATCCGCCACCTGGTCCGGGCGAGGCTGTTCCGGCAACGGCAAATCACCCGCAGCAAGCACCGCATCATGGGGATCCTGCGGACCACCAGCCACCGGTTCACCGGCACCAAGAGCAACTGGACGAAGAAGCATCGTGCCTGGCTGGCGGCGCTCCGCCGACAGATCACCGGGCCGCTGCACACCGTCCTGACCAGCGAGCTCGAGTACCTGGAATATCTGGAGACCAGCCAGTGCGCGCTCGATGCCGAGATCTCGAAGGTCGCCCGCCAGCATCCCTGGCGCGCCTCGGTCGAGGCCCTGTGTTGCTTCAAGGGCATCAAGACGTTGACGGCCATGACCATCGTCAGCGAGATCGGTGACATCAAACGCTTCCGGTCGCCGCGACAGCTGATGGGGTACACCGGGCTGGTTCCCGGCGAGCGCAGCAGTGGAGACAAGCAGCGCCGCGGCCCGATCACCCACGCCGGCAATCGCTATCTGCGGCGTGTGCTGGTCGAAAGTGCGTGGCAATACAGCAAGCGAACCGGCTCGACCTTGATCCTGCAGCGCCGACGCATGGGCCAGGATCCGGGCGTCGTGGCGATCGCGGTCAAGGCGCAGCAGCGCCTGCAGCGCCGTCACTATCACCTGTCGCAGACCAAGCACACGAACAAGGCCACCACGGCGGTCGCGAGAGAACTGTGCGGCTTCCTGTGGTCGGCTCTCTGGGAGCTCGAACACACCAAGCAGCACTGACAGCGTGTGAGGGAAGAGGTCGGCCAGGGGGAATCCTCGTCTCAAGTATGTGACAGGCTCCGGCCTGACTCACGTCCCTAGAGGGAGGCAGCCCCGGACGGGCAGAATCATGTGCGTGGAAAGCCGCGCGGATATCAGTCTGATCGACCGTCGACGAAGCCTCTTCCCTCCGATCATCAGGAGGGAGAAGAAGACCCCGGCCGTGGCCGGCCGGGGTCTGGGGATCGGTTCGTCTTTAGTTGACTAGCCGTTCCATATCACTTGGCCAGCACCAGCTTGGCCGCGGCGTGGCGCCGGCCGTCGCTGACCCGGACCAGGTAGATGCCCGCCGCGACCGGAGATCCCGCGTCGTCGCGGCCGTCCCAGACCGCCGCGGGGCGCCCCGCGCCCAGGCCCGCCCCCAGCAGACGGCGCCCCACGCGTCCGCGCGTGGGGTGGATCGGCAGGGGGATGGGCCCGCCGCGGGGCACGTGGAAGGCGACCGTGGTTGGCGGGTTGAAGGGGTTCGGCGTCACGCTGCGCGCGGCCGGGGACCGCGAGGCCGAGGCGTCCGCCGCCGTCTCGCCGCCGAGCCGTTCCGAGTAGCCGCCCACGTGGCCTGTCGCGTCGACGGCCACCACCAGGTAGTAGCCCCCCGCGGGCACCGCGTCGATCCAGCTGTGTTCCGGAGGCGTGATTTCCGCGAGCACGCGCTCCGCCGACGGCACGAAGGGATCGGTCGTGCCGCCGTAGACCACGTACATCGCCACGTCGGGCTCGCCGTTGGGGTCCCAGCTCACTTCCAGGCGGCCGTCGCCCAGATCGGTCAACTGGGCGCCCTGCACCGCCGCGGGCGCGGTGCCAGCCGCCCAGGGACCGCCGCAGACGCCCAGGTCGTTGCGCGAGTCGTCCGCGTCGTTGCAGCCCGGATCCGGATCTCCCCGGTCCAACCCCGGCGCGTGCAGCGCCAGGCCGAAGTCGCCCCCCGCGGCGTCCACGAACAGGGGCTCGGCGAGCAGGGCGTGGGGCCCGGGCGACCAGCCCGGCACGTCCGGTCCGTTGTTCCAGTACTGGTTGTAGTCGACGTCCGCGACCTCGGCGCCGACGGCGACGCCGCCGCCCTGGTTGTCCGCGACGATGTTGTTGCGGAAGACCAGCGAATCTCCGCCCAGGATGAGGGCGGTCCCGATGTACTGGGCTGCGGACACGTTGTCCGTGAAGATGCAGTTCTCCACCACGGCCGCGCCGGACCGGTCCAGGCAGACGCCCGCGCCGATGGTCGGCGACGTGTTGGCGGACACCAGCACGTTCCTCAGTTCCGCGTCAGCCTGCAGCACGTGCAGGCCGGCGCCCCCGGCGGTCGCGGACACGCCGGCGGTCAGCGCGCCGCCGCGCATGGACAGCGATCCGCCCCGAAGCGCGATCGCGCCGCCCTCGGCCTCGGCCCCGTTGCCGACGAATTCGTTGTCGGCCAGGTCGAGGATCGCATCCTCGGCGTAGAGCGCGCCGCCGCGATGGGCGGTCACGTTGCCCTCGAAACGGTTGCCGTCGAGGTCGACCGAGCCGCCGCTGACGTACAGCGCCGCCCCCTCGTGGCCGGGACCGGCCTGGACGCACGCATTGGCGGTGAAGGTGCAGCCGACGATCACCGCAGCCACGGGGTCGAAGAGCGCCACCGCGCCGCCCTGGTCGGCCAGGCCGCCCGAGAAGTCGCAGTTCTCCAGGCGCGGACTGCCCCCGTAGGCGGCCAGGCCGCCGCCGACGCCGTAGCCGCCGTAGGGATCGGCGTTGTTGTCGACGAAGGTGCAGTCGCGGATCAGGGGCGAGGAGTTGCTGCAGTACACGCCGCCGCCGTGGTAGCCGAGGGCCGGCATGCTGCCCACCAGGCCGATGCAGTCGTGGAACTCGAAGCCGATCGCGCCCGCGTAGCCCGCCGGCGCGTTGAGGAAGATCATGCCGCTGGTGGTCGACTGGATGCGGGTGGGATTGGCCTGGGAATCGCGCGCGACGAAGGCGTCGTCCCAGCCGCCGATCACCCACACCGACCCGTCGATGCCCACGGAACCGACGTAGTCGCCCCCGGCCACGAGCACCGTGTCGCGGCCGGCGCAGGTCGCGACCGCCGCGGAGATCGTATGAGCGGCGGTGGCGGGCGAAGCGTAGGGCGGCGTGTCGCTGCCCAGGGCCGAGACGTAGACCGTCTTGTGCCCGATGACCGAGTAGGGCTCGGAGATGTCGTAACCGACGCGGGTGTCCCCCTCGGCCACCACGCAGAAGCGCAGGCGCTCCGTCGTGAAGTTGGGGAGCTCCCAGGCGAAGGAGCCGCTGCTGGGCAGGCCCTCGGCGATCCGGGTGTCGAAGGAACCGTCCGCGCCGGCCCAGATGTCCACGTGGCTGCAGGGCGCGTTGTAGGTGTTCCACGAGACTTCCAGCGTCTCGTGGGCGTGCATGGCGACGTCAGGATCGGGCCCCTGCAGGACGACCCGGACCGGGGGCGCCGCCATGACGATCTGGCTGACGCTCTCGCCGATTCCCGAGATGCCGTAGCCGATGTTGAAGAATCCGTAGTTGCCCCAGCCGAGACCCCAGGAGTTCTTGCATATCCAGGCGCCCGTCCCACCGCAGCCGCGGTCGTCCCAGCCGACGATCACGATCAGGTGGTTGGTCCAGCCCCCGACGGGTCCGTCGATGCAGCCGCCGTCGTATTCGTCCATGGTATCGCCCGCGAACACACCGGAGCAGACGGGCCCGTCCAGCAGGGCCGTCTTGATCTGGTCCACGTCGTTGGGGATGTAGTACCAGTCGTCGACGAAGGCGAAGGGCAGGTAGTCCGTCTCGGCACAGCCGCCCGTGGAGCCGGTGGAGTAGGGGATCGCGTCCTCGCGCACGACGCCGTGGTTCGCGGCGACCCAGTAGACCGAGCCCTGCCAGCCCCCGCCGCAATCGTCGCCGTAGGGATTGCAGTCGATGATCTGCTGCTCGGACAGGTTCAGCGTCTGGCCGTAGCGGATCTTCAGGTGGGCTTCGATCTGGCCGATGCCGGCGAAGGCCCAGCACGAGCCGCAGCTTCCCTGGTCCCGGGCGACGGTCACGCCGCCCTGGGTCACCCAGCTGAAGAACTCGGGCAGGTCTTGCTTCACCTCCACGGGTCGCAGCCTCTCCGCATAGATGCGGTCGTGATCGGGCGGCTTCACGTAGCCATGGCGGTAGGCCGTCTCCCCGGCCGGCGCGGGCGCCGCGGCCGCGAGCAGCACCCCGGTCAGCAGGACCGCGGCGACGATGCGCTTCGACATCGGCACAGCTAAGCTGGAGATATGCGAGGTCATCCCTCTGTCCTTTCGGTGATCTTTCGGACACGGCGGGGGGGCGCGTCATGGGGATCATACAGCATCGTGCGGGGTCAATTCAATCGGCGGGGCGGGGGACACGTCGTCGCCGTTCACCACATGCCCACCGGATCCACGTCCAGCATGACGTCCAGACCCCGCGTCCGCGCGCCGAGGCGGCGGGCGCAGTCGGCAAGCCAGTCCTTTTCCGCGTTGGAGAGGAGCCCCTTGAGCAATAGCTGGAATCGATAGCGGTCGTGCAGGCGCACGAAGACGGCGGGCGCCGGCCCCAGCACTTCCAGCTCGGGGTTGCGCAGGCCGGCGCGGATGAGGTCCGCCAGGGTCGCCGCGGCGTCGGTCACCTCGCCGAGGCGGCGGCTCGTCAGCGCCAGACGCAGCATGCGGCGGTAGGGCGGGTAGCCGACGAGCTCGCGCACCGCCAGTTCCTCGTCCGCGAAGGCCACCGTGTCCTGGGCGGCGGCGTGGCGCAGCACGGCGTGATCGGGCTGCCAGGTCTGGAAGATCACCGCGCCGGCCCCGCCGCGGCCGGTGCGGCCGGCCACCTGGGTCAGCAGCTGGAAGGACCGCTCGTGGGCCCGGTAGTCGGGCAGCGAGACGCCGTCGTCCGCCGCCAGCACGCCCACCAGGTCGACTCCGGGGAAATGGTGTCCCTTGGCCACCATCTGCGTGCCGACGAGGATGTCCGCCTCGCCCCCGGCGAAGGCGGCCGGAGGGGGGGGGTGGCTGCCCGTGGGGCGGGTCGGGTCCTGGTGGGGGCGCAGGCTCCTGGCGTCGGGAAAATGGGCCGACGGGGCGAGTTCGAGCTTCGCGGTACCGCCGCCGGGGGGCAGGAACTCCGTGCCCCCGCAGTCCGGACAGTCGTCGGGAGCCGGCCGGGCGTGGCCGCAGTAGTGGCAGAGCAGGCGTCGCGGACGCAGGTGCATCGTCAGGCCGATGTCGCAGCGCGGGCAGGGCACGGCCACGCCGCAGGACGCGCACTGCAGCACCCGGGCGTAGCCGCGCCGGTTGTAGTAGAGGATGGCCTGCCGGTCGCGCGCCAGGGTGTCCTCGAGGCCCTGCAGCAGCGCAGGCGAGAAGCCGTCGGCGGCCTGCTCACCGCGCATGTCGATGATCTCCACCGACGGGATCTCCCCCACGGGGCGGTCCTTCAGCTCGACCAGCCGGTAGCGGCCGTCGCGCGCGTTGCGCACGCTCTCCAGGTCGGGCGTAGCCGAACCGAGGATCACGAAGGCGCCCGCTTCCCGGGCGCGGACCACCGCGGCGTGCCGGGCGTGGTAGCGCGGCTTCTCCTCCTGCTTGTAGGATGTCTCGTGCTCCTCGTCCATCACTACCAGTCCCAGGTCCCGCACCGGCGCGAAGAGGGCCGAGCGCGGGCCCACCACCACCTTGACCTCGCCGGCGGCGGCCGCCTCGTGGACGCGGCAGCGCTGCCCGGCGGAGAGGGCGCTGTGCAGGGTCGCCACCGTGTCGCCGAAGCGTTCGCGGATCCGCGCGTCGGTCTGGGGGGTCAGCGCGATCTCGGGCAGCAGGTAGATGGCGCTCCGCCCCCGGTCGAGGGATTCGGCGATGGCCCGCAGGTAGACCTCGGTCTTGCCGCTGCCCGTCACCCCGTGCAGGAGCAGCACGCCGAAATCTCCGCGATCGAGGTGGTCGACGGCGGCATCCACGGCCCGGGACTGGTCGCAGGTCAGGCGGATGTCGCCGCTGTCTTGCAGGGGAAACGCGACCGGCTCGACCCGCGAGGCGCGGGCGCGGGTGCCGGGCGAGGGCGGGTGGAACAGGGGCACGAGTTCGCCGGGGGGCAGGGCATAGTAGCCGCACATCCAGTCCAGCAGGCGGCGGCGGTC
>JACKQG010002390.1_pt1 | contig 15135 bp, 15 predicted proteins | sample 8237621 | NCBI WGS metagenome assembly JACKQG01 (sample SAMN15677084, study PRJNA649215) | marine metagenome | biome: marine; feature: Black Sea; material: saline water; isolation source: suspended particulate matter (SPM) from the Black Sea western gyre | collected 2013-06-09/2013-06-10 | depth... | reverse complement strand
GAGTTGGTGATGTCCGGTGTATCCAGTCCGATACCCGCGCAGAAAAGCTTCATGCCGCCACCCGAACCGGTCGATTCGATTTTAGGTGTGTTAAAGGATGTTCTTTTACCAAATTTTTCAGCCACGACGGTGGCGAAAGGGTAAACCGTGGATGATCCCACGATATTAATCGTATCTCTGCCGGCGGCCTGTGCCTGCAATGTCAGCAGACTTGTACATAATGCTGTCGTAATAATGATGTGTTTCATAGGTATGCCTCGTATCAATCTAAAAGGTCAGGTTCAATGGATCATGATGTATATCAATTGAGCGGCATTATGCGTAGTGAATATGACGGTAATATTACAAAAGTTGGTGAATTTTCTTTTTTTTTAGCTTAGCCTTGCTCGCACATAAAACAAATCACCCAGTGGTATAAAAATAATTATGGAACTAAAAGACATCAACGAGATAGAGAAAGCCGCCCAGCCCAGTCAGAACGAATTATTCCGACTGGGCGTTGGATTTCTTTTTGTCATTTTAATTATGATGTATACCGGAAGTTCCTTCGCGGGCCTGGAAGGTGGTTACATGCTGATGACCGCTGCCATGATTGGGGGCTATATGGCAATGAATATCGGTGCCAATGACGTTGCTAACAACGTGGGTCCGGCGGTTGGATCAAAAGCGTTGACGCTGGCGGGCGCTATTCTGATTGCAGTAATTTTTGAAGCCTCCGGTGCCTTGATCGCTGGCGGTGATGTGGTGAGTACGATCAAAAAGGGCATCATCAATCCTGCCATGATTGCCGACACAGACACCTTTATCTGGTTGATGATGGCGGCTTTGCTGGCGGGTGCGGTCTGGTTAAATATTGCCACGGCGTTGGGTGCACCGGTTTCTACCACGCATTCGATCGTTGGTGGCGTGCTGGGTGCTGGTATTGCGGCGGGTGGACTGGGCATAGCTAACTGGAGTCAGATGGGTATGATCGCTGCCAGTTGGGTGATTTCTCCGGTGCTTGGAGGGCTCATAGCGGCTTTTTTCCTGTACCTGATCAAACGAAAAATTACCTATCATAGTGATATGAAGTCGGCAGCCAAGCGCATGGTGCCGATCCTGGTCTCCATCATGGCCTGGGCATTTTCTACCTATCTGATACTGAAAGGCCTGAAGCGTCTGGTGAAGCTGGATTTTCTCAGCGCACTGGGTCTGGGCCTGATGATCGCGATCGTGATTTTCTTTATCATCAAACCGATGATTGGCCGCGCTGCCGACAAGTCATCCAATGATAAGGTCGGTGTAAACCGCTTATTTACCATGCCATTGATTTTTGCGGCGGCGTTACTCAGTTTTGCCCACGGCGCAAACGATGTTGCTAATGCGGTAGGGCCGCTGGCTGCGATTAACGATGCCATTCTGCATGGAGGGATCAAGGCTAAAGCGAGCATTCCCTTATGGGTGATGATGGTTGGCGCCGTCGGAATAGCAATTGGTCTGGCACTGTACGGGCCTAAACTGATTCGCACGGTTGGTTCTGAGATTACCGAGCTGGATCAGACCCGGGCATTTTCGGTCGCGATGGCAGCCGCTATAACGGTCATCATTGCCAGTCAGCTGGGATTGCCTGTTAGCTCAACGCATATTGCTGTGGGTGCCATTTTCGGTGTTGGATTTTTACGTGAATATCTGAAAGCCAGCTATGCCCAGATGGAGCAGGAAATTATCGATCACCACAGTAATAACGGTCACGATCAGCGCGTGATTGAGGTTTTTCTGGCTGATTTCCGGCGAGCCAGTGTGGATGAAAAAGGGCGCATGATTCAGCAGTTAAAGAAGCATTCTGTGGAAGCGGATTTCTCCAAGAAAGAGCGTAAAACCCTGAACAAGGTGTATCGCAAGGAACTGGTCAAACGTTCTGCGTTGATGAGGATTGTAGCTGCGTGGATTATTACGGTACCCGCTTCCGGTTTAATGGCGGCGATCTTTTATTTCACCATTCGTGGCATGATGCTACCTTAAGGTTTGGGTACTTCGGGAAGATAAAAAACCTGCCAGGCTTTAGTTCGGCAGGTTTTTTTTGGTCTCAGTTTATAATGCTGAAAAGAGATCGCTGGTAGCATGTCTGTTTATTCTAGACCGAGATATTTCATCGCCAGATAGATGGTGAGAGGCAGCGTAATAAAGGATGCCAGCGTTTGGTTGCTGATGATGGAAGCCATCAGTTTGTAATCGCCTCCCATCTGACGAGCCAGTGCAAAGCCTGAGGCTGCGGTTGGGGTTGCAGCATAGATAATCAGGATGATCGCTATTTCAGGGGGAACCTCAGCCAGTAACACGATCGAAAATACCACACCCGGGAAAATTATAAACTTGGCTATACTCGAGACCAGCAACGGCTTGAGCGTCTGTTTGAGACCCGCAAACTGAATGCTGGCTCCGATGCAGAGTAAAACGATTGGCAGAGTCGCGCTGCCCAACAATCCTGTGGCGTCATGGATAACGGGTATATATTTAAATCCAGTCAGGTTAGCAACAAAACCCATGAAAATAGAAATTAGTAACGGATTACGCAATAAATCACCACTGATTTTTCTGACCATCTGCTGTTGCCCCTTGTTCAGAATAATCACTAGCGCGACCACTATAACCAGATTGGTTACCGGAACCAGAATCGCAGTGGACAGGGTGGCAATCATCAGACCTTTCTCGCCGAACAGGCTTTCTGCAACCGCCAGCGCAATGAAAGTATTATGCCGCCCGGCTCCCTGAACGACTGAGCTACAGGGGGCGCTCTCAATGTTTTTCCAGTGACTAACTGACCACGCGAAGATGACAGATAAAAACATCCCCGCCAACAGGGTCTGGGAGATGGGGCCGAGGAGTTCAGCGGTCAGGGTAATGGTCGAAGTTTTGTAAAACAGAAAAGAGGGGAACAATATCCAGTACACCAGTTTATCGGCGTACAGCCAGTATTCATCGCTGGGGATGGTTTTAATACGAAGTAGACTACCGAGCAGGATTAAAATAAAAACGGTGCCGATAGCGGTTATTATTTCTATCACTGTGAAACCCTGCTGAAAATTGGAAGACTGGACGATTGAGCCCTGTCATCATAACTGAACAACCGTTAAAAATATGGATGAGTTAGCCGTTGTGCCGGGCCATACAATCTTACGGATGTTCGATTCAATAGCCGCAACAGATTCTACCGGTGGAAATTAAATGCATAAAAATCATTTGTTTAAATCGACTTATACTCATACCTCGAACACGGACTTTGCTATAAAATAGAGCCAGCCTATTGATTGATCAATATTAAGTGTTGCTATCTTTAATGCTTAAAAACCCTGGAAAATGTTTAGCACGCTATGCTTCGAAATATACTATTACCCTCTATTTTTATATCCCTGGGATTCGGTTTCTGGGTTAGTCCAGATTTCAAGACTATATCTGCGGGCGTGGCAATTTTTCTGTTTGGTATGCTGTCACTGGAAAGCGGGTTTAAAGTATTTACCGGGGGCACACTTGAAAAAATATTAAGCAAGGCCACCAACAACCGCTGGAAAAGTATTGGCTTCGGGGTTGTCTCTACCAGTGTAATGCAATCCAGTTCTCTGGTATCGGTCATTACCATTTCATTCCTGAGTGCCGGTCTTATTGGTTTATACCAGGGCATAGGCATCATCTTTGGTGCTAACCTTGGTACCACGACGGGTGCCTGGCTGATAGCAGGATTCGGGCTTAAGGTTAATATCTCCGCTTATGCAATGCCAATGCTGGTGTTTGGTACGCTGCTGATATTCCAGAGCTCCAAAAGCCTGAAAGGAATTGGTTATATTTTAGCAGGACTCGGGTTTTTATTTCTGGGTATTCATTATATGAAGGAAGGCTTTGAGGCTTTCAAGGATACCCTGGATCTAACCCAGTTTTCAGTTGGAGGTCTGAAAGGATTATTGTTATATACCCTGATCGGTATTAGTGCCACAGTAGTGATGCAGTCGAGTCACGCCACTCTGGTGCTCACGATCACCGCATTATCCAGTGGTCAGATAAGCTATGAAAATGCATTGGCGCTGGCAATTGGGGCAAATGTTGGCACTACCATCACTGCGATTATTGGCGCCTTAAGCTCTAATGAGCAGGGCAAGCGGCTTGCCGCAGCACACCTTATCTTTAACCTGGTTACTGGTTTAGTTGCGATTGCTTTTCTAAGCCAGATATTATCACTGGTCAATGTCATTAGTGACTTTACTGGAATTAACGCTGAGGATTACACCCTCAAGCTCGCCGTATTTCATACCATTTTTAACCTGCTCGGCATCATCATCATGCTTCCTCTAATGAATATGATGGTTGAGTATTTAGAGCGCATGTTTAAACCACAGACACAATCCAGATTAAAACCACGTTTTCTACATGAGTCGACGATCGCTTATCCGGATACCGCAACCCAGGCGGTGCGCAATGAAACTTTGCATATGTGGGACAACACCATCGATATTATTGCGCATGGACTCAGATTACCGAGGTCAGAGCTGTTAAATGAAAAAAGTAATCTGGATAAGATAGTGCTCGACTTACCGGTTAAAGATAGCTTTGATATTGACCGCTATTACGAACTTAAGATTAAAAGCCTGTATTCGGAGATTATCGCCTATATCAGTCGAGCATCTTTCAGCTGGGAACTGGAACAGTCCGGTGAGATTCACTGGTTACGCAAGGCTAATCAGGATATGGTTGATGCGATTAAAGATGTAAAGCATATGCAGAAAAACCTGGCTAAATATACGGTTAGTAATAATCAGGTCATAAAAGAGCAATATAATGGCCTCAGGATTCAGATAGCACAGCTCGTGCAATCGCTGGAGTCGATTAGAACGGCTGAATCGAGTGATATACCATCTTTAATGATTGACCAGTTAAAGCTCGAATCAGACACACAATACACGCTGCATAATAAAAATATTAATGAAATGATACGAAAGAGAGTGATAACAGCAGACATGGCCATATCATTAATGAATGACAGGGCATATGTTTACAATATTTCCAGGAAGCTGATTGACATGGGTGAGACTTTATTCATCAAGCAGAATAAAGGGATTTCAAAGGCTGAAAAGACATTACAGCTTGATGATAATGAGCTTAAAGATATTCACGATCAGCACCAGTCAAAAACCTGAGGGTATAAACTATGGCAAGAAAAAAACTATTAAAGCGGTTAGCTGATTTTTTTGACATGGATGTTCGTGCCAGAGAGCAGCGTAAGGAAGAGTTAAGCGAACTGCTAACGAGACTGAAACAGAAAGAAGTTTCACTCAAAGAGGAGCTTGAGCAGGAAAAGAAAGAAAACGCCATAAAAAAGCTGGAACAGAAAATCGATGTGGTACATACACAACGAAAGAAGGGAGTAAAAATATTGCTGGAGCTAAGAAACGAGCTGGAAGGTAAAGCTTCATAAGCGGCTCGTGGGGATCCTTAGCCCTAACAAAACTCATTCCCGGTGCAATTTATAATGTGCAAAAAAAAGCCCTGCTAAGCAGGGCTTTTTAATTTATAGCTTAAGCCTGGTAAAATTAACCACCAAATGTATCACCGGTGATGTTCTTAAACCATGAGTAAGCATACTCTACTTCACGTGCACGCAACTTGGCATCAAACTCGGTAGATGTTAAGCCACCAGAACCTTCAACCTTGACAATTTTTCCATCCTTATAGTCATATACCATCGCGACTGAAATACCATCGCCGGGTGCAATAATACTGTAGCAGGTATTAACATAAGTAGGATGCGGAGCCTCTTTGCCATTCAACAGTGCTACCACAGCTGCAGCACAAACCTTGGCTTCAGAGCTGGCTGCATAGGCTGATTTAGGCAGAGGAGACGCAACAGCCGCATCACCAATCACGTGTATATTTTTGTGAATGGAAGATTCGAAAGTTTTTCCTTCAGTAGGGCACCAGCCTTTGTCATCAGCAAGTCCAGCGCCAAAAGCGATAGCCCCGGCTTTCTGTGCAGGAATGATGTTGACTACGTCACCTTTGAATTTTCCAGCAGCAGCCGTTACTGTTTTAGATTTAGCATCATAAGCAGTAGCAGTACCACCATTTTCACTATTAACAAATGAAATCATACCGGCAGCAGTTGGATTGCTAGGGTCAAAACCATAGTGACGTTGCCAGCCGGAAGTAAATAGACCAAATTTGGAAAATTTTGCTTTAGGATCGAGAATAATAATCTTCGATTTTGGCTTGTGCTGTTTAAAATAATGGGCGATCTGTGAAACACGCTCATAAGGTCCCGGAGGGCAACGGAAAGGGTTAGGTGGGGCAACCATAACAAAGGTACCGCCATTTTTCATATCTTCGAGTTGCTTGCGTAAGGTTGCAGTCTGCGAACCTGCTTTCCAGGCATGTGTTGTAGTTTCAGCTTCGTTGGCATCGTAGCCTTCAATGGTTTCCCATTTGAAGTCAATACCAGGAGCAACGATACAACGGTCATACTTGAATGATTTCCCACCTTTGGTGTTAACCATTTGTTTGCCGGCATCAATACCCGATACATAATCAAATACGACTTTGACCCCATGTTTTTCGAGGCCGCTGTAACCAAACTTGAGAGAATCAAGGGTGCGCTCACCGCTCAACACTTCATTGCTCAAGAAGCAGGTGTAGTAATCTTTGTTAGCTTCAATCAGGGTGACTTCGACAGAGGAGTCCATCATACGGATGTATTTGGCAGCTGTTGCTCCACCCATACCACCACCTACGATGACAACCTGCTTTTTGGACCCACCAATAGCGAAAGGTGTGAAGCCTGTAGCGGTTACGGCACCGGCTGCAACACCGGCTTTAATAAAATTTCGACGTGAAAAGTTACTCATTATATTAATTCCTCTCTTTTATTTCAGGCTGGCGTAGTAGTCTAAAAGCGCCTGGATGTCCTGGTCGCCACCTTTCTCATGGACCTTGTTGAGCTTTTTCATCATTTTCTTGCCCATGTCATGCGAACCATCGAGAGCATCAACCAGAGTGTATCTCAGATAAGGTGTCCACTGTCCAGCCAGAAAGCCAGAGTCATCTTCTGCAACTGTGCCCTGTTCGGTATGGCACTTTTCACAGTTATCTTTATGCAGTTTGGCACCTTTTTTTGCCATAGAGCCGACTGACTGGTTTGCAGAATGTCTATTTTGAGCGGAAAAGAATTTTCCCATTTTTGTAAAGTCATCTTCATCATAGCCTTTGGCAATACGAGTCATGATGGTTGATACGCGCTCACCGGATTTGAAATCTTTCATCGATTCAACGATGTATGCTAAAGACATTCCGGCAATACTTGGCATGGCCGGGCCACCGCTGGCACCGTTTGTACCATGGCAACCTGCACAGGTATATGACAGGGCTTCTGCACTAGCTTCACCCGCAATACTCGCGCCAGAAAATGCAATACTGCCAATGAGTAAAGCAACACCTAGGGTCTGTGTGTTCTTCATATTACCTCCTTAATAGGTATGAAGTTTTGATTATAAAATCATAGGGATTTGAAAGATAAGCAAATTTATTATTATTTAGCTTACTGTTTGTGATGTTATCAGATAAACATGTCCAGTCAAGCAAGCTTATGACTACAAATTATAAACTAACAGAGGTTTTACTTATCTATACATAAACGCTGTTTATGCTTCTGTTTAATATGGATGAGTAAATTTTTGGAAAGGAAAAGTTTTTTAACTTTTCTGTGAGTCTTTAAGTCCGTGTTCAACGGCAAGGACGGCGGCCTCAACACGGGAGTGGATATTGAGTTTACGTAAAATTGCCTTTACATGTAATTTTACCGTACCATCTGATATACCCAGGTTACGCGCGATGACTTTATTGCTCTGTCCTTCGGCGAGTAAACCGAGGATTTCAGTTTCACGTGGTGTCAGATCTTCAAAGGGCTTTTTTTCGTCGTCCCAGCTGGAAGTGTTACCCTGAACAACCTTTGCCAGTACCGGGGCCAGAGTAGGTGCTACGACTGTTTTACCCTGTTTAATATCTCTTAAGGCAACCACCAGTGAGTCGGGTTCCATATCTTTCAGCAGGTAACCTTTGGCGCCACTGCGTAAAGCCTCCACCAGATCGCGTTCTTCGGTGCTGGTGGTTAACATGCTAATCGGCATCTTGAGGCCACTTTCGTTGAGTCTTGCCAGAACTTCCAGACCGTTTAAGTCCGGCATACGCATATCCAGTAAAATGATATCGGGATTCAATTCCTTGGCCAGACGGATACCGGTCTCTCCATCACCAACGGAAGCAATGACTTCGATGCCGCGTCTGGAAAGTAAACCCTCCAGGCCTTCGCGAAACAGGGTATGGTCATCGATAACTAAAACGCGCAGATTCATATAGGTTATTTATATCAGGTTGAAGCTCGTATCGATCTTAACAGATGGCTGAGTGGATTGTGCCTTCAAAAGATCGAATTCCAGAATTATTCTCGTACCTTCTCCAGGATCACTCTCAATCGCAAAGTCGGCTTTTAATCGAGAAGCGCGCTCTTTCATACTTTTTAACCCTATCTGTTCGCCCGGGTTACTATGTTCAGGCAGGGTTTTTAAACCGGTGCCATCATCCTCAATCAGGATTTGTAATCGGCCACCATCCCTTTGCCGAATCATGATACGTGCCACATTGGCTTCGCTATGCCTGCGAATATTGTTCAAGGCTTCCTGAATAATTCTGATCACTTCGAGATGGTATTTATCGGACAGGTGTAAAGGGCTGCGAAGGGTATGCTGGAAGAAAATATGAATATCTGTTTCGGTGCGAAAACGTTTGACGATATCCTGTACCGCAGGAATCAGGGCCTGCTTACGGATCGGCGCCTGGAAGTGGGCAATCAATCCGCGTAACTCGGTATTCGCTTCATCGACCGTATTTTCGATACGTTCGAGTTGCTGCCAGGTTGATGCTTCGTCATTTTGATGCAGGATTTCATCCAGTACGCGAACCTGCAGGCGAATGCTGGCGAGGGTTTGAGCCAGTGAGTCATGTAGTTCATAGGAGAGCCGGTTACGTTCCTGCATGATCGATAACTTGGTCGACTCTTCATCCAGCCGAGCTTTGGCGATGGCCATGCCTAGATGGCGCCCAATACTGGTAAAAAGCTCTTTGTAATCTTCATTATTTTTTTTGTCGTAGATCTCTTTATGTACAAACAGATTGTATACACCCAGCGTTTTACTCTGGTACTGTAAGGGTACGACAATTAACCCCATATCGGTGCCAAAGAAGGGGTGATCCACGTTTTTACTGCAGGGCAGTAGAGTATCCTGAAAGATGAGGTCATCGCTGCTATCGATTTTCCCACAGACACAACTTTCGGTGGGAAGCAGGCGTTCCTTTTCTATTAGCGCGTCATCAAAACCGATGCTGGCGACGAGTTCCATCTGCTGGTCCTTATTCAGTAATCGAACTGCTCCGGCATTCGCCCGCAGCACTTCGGTTAAGGTTTTCAGGAATCGTTTCAACAGATCTTCCAGGCTGCTGGAAATATTAATGCTGGCGGCAACATCATACAGTATGCCGAGCGATTGCGTTTTTTGTTCGGTGTGCTGGGTATGCTGTATCAATTGCTCTTCGGTATCTTTCGCCAGATGATACATCATGGTGCCGAGATCATTCAGATCATCCGAAAGCTTGTTCAGATCGCCATGTTTCGGAACCTGCATTTTAAAGTCCAGATGCCCACTACGCATCTGTTGGGACCACTCTTCAATATCCATTACCGGTTTCAGCAGGTCATTCCAGATCAGGTAAAAGCAGTACAGCAGAAGCACGCCTGAAATTAGCAGTAACAGGTAAAACATTTGATTACCGATGGCGGATTGTGCCGGTGGAAGATAGGATACAGAAATGAATAAAGCGCTTGTAGTCAGCGCAAGCAGGGTAAGAAAGCCGAGGGCTCGACAGCGGAAAATACACAGTAAGGCCCTCTGGAAAGTACTCATTTCAGGTGAAAACCTGAAGGATAACTGCAATGAATTATCGGTTTTTTGAGGTGAGCGTGACTCCATTAACGTATGCAATCAGTCCTGTGTAGACGGAGCGCAGTTTTTATCGTTGGGATTCAGGAAAATAAAGTTTTTTTCACCGTTATCCAGTTCAACATAATCTAATGTCATGTTTTCAGCTAAAGGTTTTGAAGCTTCGGAAATTACCAGTTGAATGCCCGAATTTTCAAAGCGCAGATCGGAACTGGAGATGGCATCATCGAAGCCCATCGCGTAATGAAATGAACCGTCCTCGATACGCTTGATGGCGATCCGTAAAATAGCATCACTGATGCCGGATTCTTTAGCTGAATGTTGAATTTGCTGAGCGGCGCTGGCTGTCACTGTGATCATTTTAATTCTGCCTGTTACATGTCTTTACAAAGGTTACAAAATCATCGACCCATACACAACGGTCAGTCTGTCGAAGGTGTGTATAACTTGCGATCAAATTATACATAACTATACCATCATTTAGGCCATCAATACCCGCGCCTCTTTTAATGCTATAAGCGTATCTAACATCCTCTGGCAGGCCGTGTAAGTTAGAGTAATGAAACTCATGAGCCTGGATGGTTTTGGTTGTGCTTTTAAGCCAGGGATGCAACGGACTGGATTGCAGGATGACGTAGCCCCGTCCCTGTGGTTTTTTGTTCATTTTAACCGTCGCGGGAATAATATCGCATAACGGATAGGCGTGGTCGTTCTGAACCAGGTTTGAACATAAATACATCATGCCGCCACATTCAGCGTAAGCAGGCATATGGTTCAGTATGGCCTGGCGGATGGACTGCAACATCGACTGATTGGCGGATAAGCCTGCCACCTGGGTTTCAGGGAAGCCTCCGCCGATGAATAGTCCATCCAGATTTTCCGGCAATGCCGTGTCATACAGGCAGCTAAACGGGACGATTTCTACGCCGAGTGATTTAAATCGCTCTAAATCGCCGGGGTAATAAAAGCCAAAGGCTTCATCCATCGCGACTCCAATTCTTAGTTGGTCGGCCGCAAAGGATATGGTTTCGACTATTGGGGGTATTTCAAGCGCTGGTTTTGAAGACTCAATCGCGAGTAAACGGTCAATATCAATATGTTCACGCGCCTGTACGGCCAGCTGCTCGATAACGGCGACCGCATCGTCCCCCATTTCATTGCTGGGGATCAGCCCAAGATGACGTTCAGTGACCTGTATTTCTGTATTTCTGGGGACCGCACCGAGAATAGGGAAGTCGGTATAAGCTTCGATCACCTGGGTTAACTTCGCCTGATGACGACTGCCTGCAACTTTATTCAGGATTACGCCGGCATAGCGGATGTTGTGATCAAACTGTTGATAGCCGTTGAGTAAAGGGGCTATGCCACGACTGGTGCCTGATGCATCGATAACCAGGATTACCGGTAGATTTAACAAACGTGCCATCGCGGCATTGCTGTCACTGCCGTCCAGTGCCAGGCCATCAAACAGTCCCATATTGCCTTCTACCAGCACCACGTCTTTTTGCGTACTATGGAGTGCATATTGCTGCAGGATAAAGTCTTTCCCGGAAGTAAAAAAGTCCAGGTTATAACAGGCATTGCGGGTGGCCTGTGTCAGCCAGATTGGATCGATGTAATCCGGACCCTTTTTAAACGCCTGTACCGACCGGCCGCGCTGATGTATAGCGGATGCAATGCCAATCGATAAAGTTGTTTTACCGGAAGATTTGTGTGCGGCTGAAATATAAAAAGCAGACATCGGTATGAGTGCAATGACAGAGCAGTCTATTATATAGAGTCGGGCTGGATCTGGCAGCAACTATACACAGGCCTGCCAGTAAGCAGAAATAGAAATAGAAACCTGGCAGTGGTTTCCCGCATGCTGCGGAAAACCACCGGATTTAACCGAATTGCCAGCTTAATCCTTAATCAGGACTGATGCGGTTTGGCAAAGTTGTCATCCAGGCTTTCCGGAATCAGGCGGAAGATTTTGAGTGCCAGGGTAACTATGATCAATGCGATAGCGACGCCACCCATGCCTAACATGAATTCCCAGATGCTGGGAGAATATTGAGCAATAACACCATCGGAAAAGGTGGATGTTGCCTCATAACCCGGAATCAGTGTCATTGGAAATGACTGCCCACCGATCAGGATGACATACAAGGTTGAAAAACCACCGAGGATAACCAGCGCAGAAGCAATACCGGTCATTTTTCTGAGTCTGGCGGGACGCGGACAGTACAGCAGGGCCAGCGGCACTATCGATCCCAGCAGGATCTGGCCAATCCAGAATATGGCAGTAATTGCACCGCCATTCAGCAGAATGTAGGCCTCAACACCATGGTGTTCTGTCGCATACAGGTTAGTCAGGTGATAGGCGAGGGTGAAATAAAGCGTCGCTGCGATAAAAACACCGAGCAGATTCTTCAGTCGGTTGACCACGTAGTCACCCAGCTCACGTCCGGTCCATGAGTAACTTGCCAGTAGTACCAGCAGGTAGATTGCCAGACCGAAAGAAAACGACATGATCACAAACATCGGCGCCATAATCGCCGCATCATAAGCCTGACGCGAAACCAGAAATCCAAAGATTGAGCCGGTACCGGTGGTGAGTATCAGGCGCCAGATGAAAGCGGCTGTGCCGGCTATGCGGGTATACTTTTCAACCTGCCAGTCCATCATGGTCCACAGATAGACACCGACAATACCGATGAAGCCGGTATATAGCAGGATATTCCAGGTAAAGATCGACTTGAAGTTGTAATAGGTGATCGCCACAATCAATCGATCCGGACGTCCCAGATCCAGTAACAGAACGATCAGCCCTCCCACCAGTAACGCGATCGCCAGCACCGCGGAAAGTTTTGCCAGCGGTTTATAGAATTTCTGGTTAAAAACAGAAGCAATGGAGGCGACATTCAGCGCGCCGGATGCGGCGACAATCAGAAAAATAGCGAAAACATGCGGCAATCCCCAGATCACCTGATTGGACATACCCGTAATGTGATGACCTTCATGCTCCATCTGCAGAAAAGCGATGAAACCGAGTAAAATAAAAAACCCAAGTCCGCCAAGCAGGGCCAGAAAACTGGATGATTTACCATCAATTGAAGTGTAACGTAATTTTTTCATGTCACTATAAACCCTGGTAACGTACGCCTGGATTCAGGCCAAGTTCTGCACGTAATTGACGACCACCATTCGTGGCCAGTTTTTTAGCAATCAAACTGTTTTTATCGTTCAAGTCGCCGAAAGTAATAGCCTTTTCTTTACAGGCAGTGGCACAGGCGGTCGTGCCATCTCCGCGATCAACCTTGTGCATGCAAAGCGTACAGGCTTCTACAGTTCCCTTACCGCGGGGAGCAACCGGTAACTGATCGGTTAAAGTTTCATGGATAAAACTACGTGCTTTATAGGGGCAGGCCATCATGCAGTAACGGCAACCGATACAGATATGTTTATCGACCAGTACGATGCCGTCTTCGCGCTTGAATGAGGCTCCTGTAGGGCACACATCGACACACGGAGGGTTTTCGCAGTGTTGACACATCATCGGCATATTCAGGGTATGACCGGTTGATTTGTTTTTCAGTTTAACCGTACGAATCCATTGTGCATCGGTTGCTGGGCCGTGAATCTCACGGAGTCCATGCTCTTGATTACAGGCGGTGACACAGTCATTACAACCGTCTGCACATTTAGTGGTGTCGATTAACAGTCCCCAGCGATTTTTGCTGGAAACTGCCTGCTCGGCCGGTTTCGCCTGAACCGTTTGTAACAGCAGACCTGGCGCTAACGCGAGTCCTGCGGTTGCGGCAACCGTACCACCCACAAACTGGCGACGATACTGATCAATTTTATTTAGCTTGCTGGTGGACTTCTGATTCATATCTGTATTTTGATCGATCGGGTTCATGTTATTGAACCTCCCTGTGCATAGCGACCTGGGGTTTAGCTAAGTCAGTTTCGCTTTGCAGGGCAATAAAATCTCTGGCTGGCAATTGACTGAATGCTGAAACAGGACGATCTGCATGACATTCAAAACAGTCCAGTTTGACGCTGACGGAGAGATGGCAGCTAGCACAGAAATGCTTGCTCTCGCTGACGCGTGCAATCTTGCCATCGTTAGCCGGAGTCGCATGACAATTGATGCATTCAACCAGACTATGTTGTTTACTGCGTATCCCTTGATACATGGTTTTATCGCGTTTATGCAGCAGGTATTGCATGTGATTCGCACGCATGTCTGCAGTGGGTTCTACGCATTTCTCACCTTTTGGTGTGGGCACGATATTACCGTTTGCATCCCGATCAGGCCCCGTGTATTGACCGCTCGCAAGGCTCATTGTAGACCACAGCAGGAATGCGGTGATCGTTAACAGTCTGAAAAATTGATGAGTATTCACAAATAAATCCACCAGTTAGGTTAGTGATTACCCATTGCCATGTCGATATAGCCAGTTGGGCAGACATCGGAACAGATGTGACAGCCGATACATTTTGAATAATCGGTATCTACATAGCGTCCAGTCGTTCTCTGGTCTTTATTGACCCGGAAAACAGCATCCTGAGGACAGTAAATCACACAGTTATCACACTCAAAGCACATGCCACAGCTCATGCAACGTCCAGCCTCAGAAATGGCCTGCTGCTCGTCTAATGGAACCAGTCGATCTTCGAAATGACCGAGAACTTCTTCGGAGCTTGGCACGACCTGATCACGAATGATTCTTGGGGTATACGCAAAGTGTCCGAGATATAGCTTGTCGGAAGAAATGATTTCCTGCGAGGAGCGGTCTTCAAAGTTATGTACTGCATATTTGGCATCCGCCGTGCCACGATCATCATTAACATGCTGATAATGCTCGGGGTCGAGTCCGGCTTCGTGCAGTTTATTCAGCAGATCAAAGTGATGAACGTCCACTTTAGGGCGCTTGGATGGTGCCGCTGCACTCAGATAGGCATTCACCGATTCAGCACATACCGAAGCCTGACCGATGGCGGTGGTTAACAGGTGTGGGCGGATGATATCACCGGCCACAAAATGACCTTCCTTGCCTGGTACACGGTAAAAATTATCTGAGTTGATCAGGCCACGACCGTTATCAAACTGTTCCAGTCCGGTAAGATCACCGGATTG
>JACKQG010004913.1_pt1 | contig 15137 bp, 15 predicted proteins | sample 8237621 | NCBI WGS metagenome assembly JACKQG01 (sample SAMN15677084, study PRJNA649215) | marine metagenome | biome: marine; feature: Black Sea; material: saline water; isolation source: suspended particulate matter (SPM) from the Black Sea western gyre | collected 2013-06-09/2013-06-10 | depth... | reverse complement strand
TCCTTTGGCATAACGTTGAAAACCTTATGATTAAACCTATCTTTAAACCCTTTATTTATGGGGTTATTACTCTGGCGGTTCTTAATGCGCTGCTATTCTGGTTTACCAATACCACATTGTCGCTTGTTTTCATGTTTACCCTGTCAGCTGTTGTTGCCATGCTGCTGTCCATTTATTTATATCAGTTCTTTAATTTCTTACCCTTGTTCGAATCAATCGATCAGCTGATAAAGCAGCAGCATAAAAGCGAAGATGAAACCATGCTGGCCGATCAACGAACTGGAAAACTGATCAAGCGCAATCAGCAGGTTGAACGACTGTTTAGTGATATCCAGAGACTGTTACTCAGCTATACCGACACCGCGAGTCATTTATCGCGGACTTCCAGTCAGAGTGCTATCTCTGCGGCTAAAGTTTCCTTTTCCGTCTCGGAGTTAAGAAATAAACTGGAAATCCAGGCTGAGGAAATCAGCCAGGTCGTTACATCAACTCAGGAAATCACAAAAATAGGCCAGTGTGTTGCGAATACTTCCGGTATCGCCAAAACGTTCTCTTCTGAAGTGAAAACAGACAGTCAAAATGTGCAGGAAGTACTGGTCAATGCGTATCATAAAATAAACGAGATTCTACTGCATACAGAAAAGGCCAATGAACGCATCATATTACTGAGTAAAAATTCTGACAAGATCAGGGATGTAACACGGGCCATTGAAGGTATTGCCAAGCAAACGAACCTGTTAGCGTTGAACGCTGCTATTGAAGCTGCCCGTGCCGGAGAAATGGGGCGTGGTTTTGCGGTTGTTGCAGATGAAGTCAGGGGGCTTGCTGCCCGAACATCAGAAGCCACCAGAGAGGTGGGGGAAATTATTGATCTCAATCATACGGAAACCGGTAATGTGGTTGAACTATTTAATGCTCTGATCGAAGAGGTTCGTGTTGGTACGAAATATATTCAAAATAGCAAAGGAGTGATTCAGAGCGTCACTATAAAAGTGGCTGATGTGGAAAACCGGATTTCCGATATAGCCGATAATGCACAGAAAAATCATCAACACCTGCAACAGATATCCAGTTCCATCAGTACCATGGATACTGAACTGGCACAAAGTCGTGACCATGTTCGATTACTTGATATTGAAGCGGAAAAGTTATCTGAAATTGCAGAGCGGGCGAATGCCTCACTCGCCGAACTAGCCATCGATGGAATTCATCAGAATGTTTTTAATATTGCTCAAACAGCTTCCCGCGCAATACAGCAGAAGTTCGAAACTTCGATAAAAACAGGAGAAATTTCTGAAACCGATTTATTTGATCGAGTTTATAAAAAAATTGAATCATCCAACCCGTTTAAATACCACACAAAGTTTGATAGCTATACTGATAAGGTGTTACCAGACATTCAGGAAAAAATACTGGAGCAAAACAACTTTCTGGCATATGCCATTTTAACGGATGACAGGGGTTATGTGCCAACCCATAACAGGAGGTTTAGCCAACCATTAAGCGGTAATTATGAAAAGGACCTGTCGGGTAATCGAAGCAAGCGAATTTTTGATGATAAAACCGGTTCTCGTTGCGGCGGTCATACTGAAAGATTATTGTTGCAGACTTATAAACGTGACACTGGCGAAGTCATGCATGATTTATCGGTACCGATTTATATTAATGGCAAACATTGGGGTGGCTTTCGTGTTGGGTATATCAGTTGATGGCTATAATTCTGTGAACAGTATCAATCGATTAAAACCGGGTGATTTCATCCTGTCACAAAAAAATCCACAAAAGGTGTTACTGACTTGTTTCAGAAGAAACGTATATTATTCGTAACCAATCCTTCTGGCTGAGTGCTCGCTTCTCAAAGCGCAGACCCAGAGGGGCAGGTTAAGTAAAGCGTTATGACTCTGGAGGTCAGTATCTCAAACACGACCCTAACGAATTTCGAACAGGCTCAATCTGGGGTAAAATAAACAATTACAATTATTCATAATCTGCATGCCCATTAAGATAGAAAATATATCCAAAACCGAAGTTAGCTGTTCAAATTGCCAGGCTTGCTGTTGCCGTTTAGAGGTCATGATTATTAGCGACACAGGTGTTCCTGACGAGCATATTGCCTTCGACAAATGGGGCGGTGAAACTATGTTGCGTTTAGAAGATGGCTGGTGCTCCGCTTTAAATCGTGAGACGTTCATGTGTTCGATTTATCAAAATCGGCCGTGGATTTGTCGAGACTTCGAAATGGGTTCCTATGAATGCCGTAATGAAAGAGCGGTACCGGTATCGCTTGATGCTAATTTTCTGGACTGAAATAACAGGCAAGGATGCAGGTAACTATGTTTGCCACCCTGCATCAGTTGCACCGATGAGCAAGCCGAATGATCAATATATAAACAACATCCTTGATGTTTAGAGGGTGCTTCTTGAGTCATTATTGAATGAATAAGTGGTATGCTGGCTTAATTTGTCAGGCTCGAATTTTTGGAAGTAGTCTCAATGAGTATTAAAAAAGGTCCTGATTCGTAATGAAGCTTAGCCGAATCTCAAATAGTATTATCACGCGTCTGATTCTGCTTTTTATCGTCATTGCTACGGTGGGTGTTTTCACTCGACTTCCTGTGCTGACGAGTTTTTTGCGTGAAGATCTGGAGAAAGTTGCTTCTGTGCAACAGCTCGCTCTCGCCAATTATGTTGCGCAGGAGATAGATCAAAAAATTGTTGCGCGGCAGGCGTTTCTGAAACAGATTGCAATCACCTTACCTCTGGCAATGTTACAGCAGCCCATTGAGTTGCGTGCCTGGCTAAGTGAACGGTATAAATTCCAGCCATTTTTTACCGAAGGCCTGTTTATAACCGATCTCAATGGCATTGCCTTGTCAGACTATCCGCATAGGGTTGAACGTGAGCAGATAAATTACCTTGAAGACGACTTCATGCGTGACGCGCTGGCAGGGAAAGCATCCATCGGCCGCGCTACCATGAGTCGTATTTCGAATCTGCCCACACTGCCCATGTCCGAGCCTGTCAGAGATGTTACGGGTCAGATTCGAGCCGTTCTGGTTGGGGTAACCACTCTGGCAGCAGAAGGTTTCCTTGAGCTGCTACAAACCACACGCATCGGTGAAACGGGTGGATTTCTGTTAATTTCGCCGCGCGATCAAATCTTCGTTGCAGCCACCCGGCCGGAATTGATTCTCAAGCCAACGCCTCTAGCTGGCGTCAATGCGTTGCATGATCGTGCCCTGGCGGGGTTTCGGGGGGCTGGTGTCACGCTTAATGCTGAAGGTATTGAGGAGCTTTCGGCGATAGCATCAGTACCCGCTGCAGGCTGGTTTGTGGTTGCTCGACTGCCTACGGCCGAGGCATTTTCTGTCATCGCGAGAATGCGGCACTTTGTCATTGATCGTGCCATTACGCTGATTCCGATCTTCCTGTTGTTGACCGCGACCGGACTGTATTTCGTATTCCGACCATTGCTACAGGTTGCTGACCATGCTGATCGGATGACACTGGGCATCATTCCGCTGGCGCCCTTGCCCGTGGCGCGTACCGATGAAGTCGGTTATCTAACAGAGGCCTTTAACCGGTTACTGAAAAAGCTGCAAAAAAATGAAGCGCTACTGAAAGAGGCGCAGGCCATTGCGGGCCTGGGAAATTTTATTCTGGACATTAAAAGCGGGCAGTGGGAAGGCTCAGAAATCATTGATAAACTGTTCGGGATTGACGATACCTATGATCATTCTATCGATGGCTGGATTGGTTTGCTGCATCCTGCAAACCGCAGCATGATGATCGATTACTTAAATAATGAAGTGATTGCTCAAGGCAGGAGCTTCGACCGGGAATACCGCATCATCCGTCGCTCTGATCAGCTTGAACGCTGGGTGCATAATCTGGGCAAACTGGATTTCGATGCTGAGGGACGACCTGTCTCCATGCACGGTACGATTCAGGACATCACCGAGCGTAAACTCACGGAAGTGGCATTACGCATCGCCGCCGAAGCCTTTGAATCGCATGAAGCTATGATCATCACCGATGCCAATAGCGTGATCCTACGCATCAACCGCGCTTTCAGCGAAGCCTCGGGGTATAGCGCTGAAGAAGTGATCGGTCAGACACCGCGAATATTCAAGTCCGGTCGCCACTCGAAGGAGTTCTATGTCCAGATGTGGGAAAGCATCCAGCGTATCGGTAGCTGGCGCGGTGAAATCTGGGATCGACGCAAGAACGGAGAAATTTATCCTAAATGGAGCACCATCACCGCCGTCAAATCAGAAGAGGGCACTGTCACCCACTATGTTGCTGTGCACACGGATATCACGGAAAGAAAGGCTGCTGAAGAAGTCATTAAAAATATGGCGTTTTACGACCCACTGACCCAGCTGTCTAATCGTCGCCTGCTAAACGATCACCTGAGGCAGGCCATGGTTACGAGTAAGCGTAGCGGTCGGCATGGTGCACTGCTGTTTCTTGATGTGGATAAATTCAAGACCCTGAATGACGGCTATGGTCACGTGGTTGGCGATTTGCTACTGATCGAGGTGGCTGATCGGCTGAAAAAATGTGTGCGTGAAATGGACGCTGTGGCTCGATTCGGCGGCGATGAATTCGTGGTGTTGCTGAATGATCTGGCGGAGGATGAAGCTACATCGGCTGCTCAGGTCGAGAGTATTGCCGAAAAAATTCGTAGCTCGTTATCACAGACTTACCTGCTGGCAACCGAGGAAGATGGGGTGGCAGGTCCTACTGTCGAACATCACTCGGCGGCAAGCATTGGCGTGGCACTGTTTAAAGGTCATGACATCAGCCAGGATGAGATCCTTAAACGGGCGGATAATGCGATGTATCAGGCCAAAAATGACGGGCGCAATTTGATTCGGTTTTATAATCCGGAAGCTTAACGGGCTCTGTTTCCTTTAACTCGATTTTTCTGGTTTGCGGTCATGCTCCCGGGCTTCTTTCAGTGGGTTAGAATCGCTTCAAACTGATAACGTGGGCTGGAAGTTTTGGTAAGTAGTGTCAGATACGAATGGCGCTCGACAACCTTCCTGATTGCCCTGCTACACCACGATTATGTGGTTATTTCTGAATCCCTTCAGTCTGGGTAATGGCATCAGCGGGATGGCCGGATATGGTACTGGCGACAATGCCATTGCAGGCCTCGATAGCAACCTGTTTCTGCAGTTGCAGAAAGACTCTGGTCAGGGGGTGATTGCGCATCTTGAATTTGAAACCGCCAAACTTGGAAATGGAGCAAAAATCAGCGTTATTGCTGCTGCATTGAAATACAGCATCTAAAGTCGACAGCTGGATGCCTGCATTTTGCAGGTATCCAGATTTCCCGGGATGACGCCTTAGTTATTATCCCGAAGCATGCCAGCTGGACAATATTTCATGTGGCTGTAAGCCGGCCAAATGGACGTTTTACCGAGTCATGATTACCCGAATAGATCAGTAGTGGCAGCCTGCATTATTGCGAACTCTTCAGAGCCGGTGCGCTGGTTCCCAGCCATTGATTGACGGTATCCAGAACCTTTTGTGCATCGTTTAGTTTCATCCCTGCATTGTAGCCAACTAGCCAGCGCACTTTATCCATTTCCGGGATAGAAATAAAAGCGCTTTGCGCGCTCAGTACTTCCTGCGGTATCACTCCCGTCGCCAACGCCAGACAGAAAACCGGTCGATTCGCCTCGGGGGTCTGGCTGGAACTTTTGAGCTGTCTTTCGAGATAGGCGAATCGAATCGGCTGGATCGGGCGGGATTCGCTACGTGCACGAAACAGATGGATGTTCCCGAGTGGCAGTAACGGTTCTGTGGTGCGAGTAATGCTGCCTGCGCTGCGATCGAAATGAATCCGGATGCGCCTCATCGCGAGTGTCGTGAGCGCGATAAATAGCAGTCCCGCGAGTAGAGTGAGAAGCCTGTTGATGGCTGGGTATTCGTCCATCTGGGTGGCTGCACTCCAGAAACAGAAAGCGCCAACGATCACCCCAACCCCAGGCACCCACCAGGAGGTTTCGCTAAGAACAAGTGTTTGTGCTGTATTTTCCCTGATCTGCATGAAGCTAGCCCGCTGGTTGTGACTGGAATGAAATAGAAATAGCCTGCCAGAGAATTTTTTATTTCCCTGAAGGTCACTCTGTAACCTAATTTACCGACTCAAACAATCATCAGTCGAATGCAGAGGCTTGTCAATCATGCGCCAGGCTTGGCAGGCGGTTTATTTTACGCGGGTTCACGTGCTTTCAGCGGTCAGAAAAGACCCAGGCCAGTGCGATCCCGGCGGTCAGGTTGCTGGAATCGGAAACCAGTGGGCTATCTTCAATCACGCTCTGGCTGAGATTGTCATAGCGGATAAATCCACCCAACCAGTATTCACCGAAGCGTCGGCTGTAGGTGAAGTCCGTGCGAAAACCGCTGTAGCCCTGATTCGAACGATAGGCGCTTCTGCTGGCGGTGACTTCATCGGCCTGCACATCGTAGTAATAGCTGTGGAAGCGGTCATCGGCAAATACCGGTCCGGCGGCCAGACGTAGTTTCCAGTCAAATTTACCGGGCGCAGGTTTGCGCCAGGCCAGTTTGGGGTGGAATATCGCGCCGATGGATTGCGGTTCTTTGCCCAGCGCAAACGCGAAGCGCAACGGTAATTCCAGCCATACCGAGGTGGTCTCATCGTGCTGCAGGCGGAACTCGAGCGATGGGCCGAGTTCAACACTGGGATCAAGCTTATCCATTCCGGCACGCTCCGGGTTGTCATCGGGGCCGGGTAGTGAGCCATTACCGCTGACAGAGAGCAGCATGTCCGGGGTGTCGAACAGACGCGCTTCGACCCCGTCATCGATACGCAGGCGTTCGCCCCGGTACTTCAGGTAAGGGAACAGCAACAGCTGATTCTGGCTATAGCTGGAACCGATATAATCCGGTGTATGTAGCGCCGTGATTCCGATTCCGTATTCGAGCGTGGCATGGCCGGGGTAGTGATCGGCTTTCACTGCATGGCTGCAAACCAGCAGTGCTATGCCTGCCGTTAAACTATTCAGCAGGCTGGTCGAGTGAGAGTAATTCATAGTATTGATGATCCGGGAAATGGTATTGCAGTTTAAGGTCGGGACGAGCAATGATGATTTCGGGCTTGATCGCCAGGAGATGAAACTCGATGCTCTGTTGAGTCTGTAGGGTCGCCGTTATTTTGTGTAAAGGCATCTGGCTAAGGTCGAACGGTCGGATACTGGAAGCCTGTTTGTGCTGCCAGTTATTCACCAGTTGCTGGATGCGTGGTAGATTTTGTTCCGAGCGGTCGCTACTCCAGCTGGAGTCTTCACGGGTCAGCCTGAAATTACTGAATTGCAGCTGCAGCAGCTCTAGCGCTGGTGGTAACAGGCGGTTGTCGGCCAGCCCCGGCAGACCCTGACTGATGAAGGGAAAGTGCACATCGTCGGTCAGATAGACATTCGGTTCCAGCAGCAGATAACGCCGGTTACCAATACGATTGGTATCGCCAAAATAAAATTCCTTGTCATTCAGAGTGACCACCGCCTTGGGAATTCTAAGCCCGAGGGTCGACAGGTCGATTTCATTTCTGGGCAGTTGGGATTGTGGTGCAATCGAGACCAGAGTGGTCAGACGTTCAGCGGCGATGTTGTTCGCAAACCAGTCGACCGGGCTGAGCAGGTGCCAGCGATTACCCTGACGCTGTAATTGTATGGTGGCGTCTGCCGTTCCAATCTTTATGTCGGTGATGTCCTGCGACTTCAGAGCAGTGATGACGCTGCGGTTGATCAGCTGGTCTTCACGGATTGGATAATTGATGCCAATGTAAGTGAAGATAATGATCAGGATGAATAGCAGGTAGTTAATGAGCATGCGTTTGGACATTTTTTTACCTGTATTGTATGAGCAATGTAGTGGAGAGCATGCGCTTAGCGTTTGCGCCGGATCAGCCAGATAGTGATGCCACTGGCGAGTAGCAGCAGCGGTAGCAAAATCAGGAAAGTGATGGCGATAAACAGCTGGTGATTCGGGCTTAAATTAAGCTGGGTATCGCGCGCCTGACGCGGTGAAATTGCGATCAGATTATCATCATGGCTCAACCAGTTGAGCATGTTGAGGCCGAGGTTCAGATTGCTGCCATTGCCGACAAACTGATTCGACAGAAAATCGCTGTCACCGGTCACCACGATACGCTGCGTTAGCAGCTTACCGTCATCGGCCTGCAGGCTGCGGCTCAGGGCGAGACCAATGGTGAGTGGGCCGGCCTGTTCAGCGGCGTCATCGCCCTGCATAATCTTTCCGGACATTTTACCGGTTTCGTTCCAGGTGCGATCATGGGTACGAATCACCGGTTCCGCCAGCCATTCGCTGTGTTCGCCGAGAAATTCAATCGCGCGGGCTTTCGGGTACAGCGTAATGCTATCGATTGCGGTGGTCACCGGGTGACGCGGGTAATCGGCGGCGAGCGCAAAATCGACCCGGTCGAGGCCGAGTAACTGGGTGCTGGGATCGACAATCACGCCCGGCAGAAATTCGATTTCGAGCAGCTCCGACAGCGTGTCCAGATTGCTGCCGGTGGTCGGTTCGGTCAGCCACAGCAGGTTGCCGCCGTGCTTAACATAGTCGGTGATCAGTTTGATTTCACCGGGCAGCAGATCCGCACTCGCATCGGCGATCACCAGAATGTCGGTGTTATCGGGCAGCTGGGGGGTTTCGGTCAGTTTCACGGTTTCGATATGCAGGCCTTTCTGGCTCGCGCGCGCGGCGAAGATCTGTAGATCGTGATTGGCATCGCCGTAGGGATTGCGTTCTCCATGACCGGCCAGGAAGACTACCCAGCGCTCGCCCTGACGCAGCAGTCCGGCGATTGTGTTGGTGACATTCGATTCCGTCAGCTGGCGGATATTTTCACTGCGCCCTTCATACTCGATCACCACTTCGCCATCCTGCTGAATATTAAACTCACGCAGCCGTTCCGGTACCAGATCGGGGTTGATGCTGCTGTATTCGATCAGGGCCTGCTGGTCCTGATAGCGCTGGAACAGGGTGTCGAGAATCTCTTTCTGATCGTTAACCGGTGAGATAAACGCGCTGATTTTGAGTGGTTTTTGCAAGCTGCCCAGCAGTCTCAGCGTTGGCTCGGACAGGCTGTTGCGCTGGTTAGCCGTGAGGTCGAAAGAGAATTTATACTGGGTACTGAACCAGCCCAGCAGGCCGATAAAGGTCACAAACAGCAGCACAAACAGTCCGGACTGTAGCTTCAGTTGCAGGCGTGTTTTACGGTTGATTTTCATCCAGATCGCTATCCCGCTAATTAATGTTGCAGACGGTCACCATCCAGCTGGCGAATGGTGAGGCCAATGAACAGGAGCATGATTAGTAGAAAATAACTCACATCGGTCGAGCTGAAAATGCCTTCCAGCAGCGGTTGATGGTGCGCCAGCAGGGATAGATAATGAAACAGGGTTTGATCGCTATTCCACTCGATGATCCACAGCATCAGCAGCGCGCCAAACGTGGTAACCGCAGCGATGGTCTGATTATCGGTCAGGCTCGACAGGTACAGACCGATCGCGCAGAAGCTACCGAGCAGTAACACCATGCCGATATAGATCGATAGCAACTTGCCGAAATCGAGTTCGGTGCCAGGCATTAGCGATAATGGCATCAGCATCAGCATACTGATCAGGATTAGCACGAACAGCAGCAGCCCGAGAAACTTTCCGAGTACCAGCTGGGTAATCGAAATCGGCGCGGAAAATAGCAGATAAATGGTTTTATTTTTCTTTTCTTCGGCCAGTGAACGCATGGTCAGCAATGGCATGATCATCAACAGGATAATGGCGGCCAGCGAAAAGATCGGAGCAATCACGATGTCGGTCACGCCGGGGGTGTTTTCCAGTTCAATCAACTGCGGCTGCAACACGAAAAAATTTTCGATCTGGGCCAGAAACATCCAGCCCAGTATCGCCTGAATCACCGCCAGGATGACCCAGGCCAGCGGCGATACAAACATACTGGTGATTTCGCGTCGGGCGATAGTCCAGATCATGCGGCCTGCTCCGCGTCTGTGCCGAGATCCGGATGCTCATCGGTGGTGAGTTCGACGAAGATCTGTTCCAGCGAGGTATTATCCGGGATCAGTTCAAACAGTCCCCAGTGATGCTGTACCGACTGACTGACCAGTTGTTCGGCAAAATCATCCGGCTCAAACTGAATCTGAAAGCGATGTTCGTCCAACGCTGTAATATGCTGAATGCCGGCGAGCTGCTGCAGTTCCTGTACCGGGGGCGCGTGACGGAAGGCGACCGTCAGGCTATTGCCCTGGCCGCGTTTGTTCAGCTCATCGATGGTGGCATGGTAGATCAGTTCGCCACGGCGGATGATCTGCACCCGGTCACAGATCGACTGCACCTCGGGTAGTATGTGGGTTGACAGGATGACGCTGCGATCCTTGCCGAGAGCCTTGATCAGCTTGCGGATTTCACGGATCTGAATCGGGTCGAGGCCGACCGTAGGTTCATCCAGGATCACCACCGGTGGCTGATGAATGATGGCCTGGGCGATACCGACGCGCTGCTGAAAGCCTTTCGACAGATTACCGATCAGACGTTTGCCGACCTGTTCCAGACCGCAGTGCTGCATCGCATCATCTAGCGCCGAGCGCAGGCGGGTGGATGGAATCCGGTGCAGACGGGCACAGTAGCTGAGGTATTCGATGACCGTTAATTCGCGGTAAACCGGCGGATTTTCCGGTAGATAGCCGATGCAGGATTTAGCTTCAATCGGTTGATCGATCAGGTCGAAACCATTGATCGTGATCTGTCCGGCGGTGGGTGCCAGATTACCGGTGATCATCTGCATGCTGGTTGATTTACCGGCCCCGTTGGGTCCCAGGAATCCCAGTACTTCGCCCCGTTTTAACTCGAAACTGACCTGGTTTACGGCCAGAGTTTCACCGTACAGGCGCGATAGATTTTCTATCCTGACCAGTAGCTCGCTAGGGTGAGACGGGGTTTCCATAAAGTCGATTATTTGCCTGGGTAATGGGGTGAGTGGGCAGAAGTTTACTCAGAACAGGACCTGATTTAAAGTCCTGACGTTGTCTGGTGCCAGTCTACTATTTTGGCGTCAGATTATATACAGGCATAAAAAAACCGGCAACGCCGGTTTTTTATTGAATACGAAACCTGATCAAAAAATTACTTAATTTTGGCTTCCTTGTAATCAACGTGTTTACGCACAACAGGATCATATTTTTTCATCACCAGTTTGTCTGGAGTGGTTTTTTTGTTCTTGTCAGTCGTGTAGAAATGGCCTGTTCCAGCGGAAGAAACCAGTTTGATTTTATCTCTCATTGCTTTATATCCTCAGACTAAACTTTGGTGCCAGATTTACGCATATCTGCCAGCACTGCATCAATACCGTTTTTATCGATAATACGCATGGCTTTAGCTGAAAGACGCAATTTTACCCAGCGATTTTCAGCTTCAACCCAGAATTTATGGGTATGCAAATTTGGCAAGAAGCGGCGACGCGTCTTGTTATGAGCATGAGATACATTATTTCCAGTAACAGGCTTTTTGCCTGTAACTTGGCATACTCTGGACATGATAAACTCCGATAAATGTTGGACAGATTGCACAAGGGCGCGAACTCTACCAGAAGGTGGGGCATGATTCAAGCTTGATGGCGTTTATTTATCAGGCTTAAAACGACTCAATTAGTGAGGTGATATTCAGCGCAGGAATGCACATAATAAACGACTTACTCTGAAGCGAATTAGAATTTAACTGAAATGAGCATGGATATAGTATTTATCAAAGATTTAAAGATTGAAACCGTGATCGGTATCTATGACTGGGAACGTAAAATCCGCCAGATCATCAGTCTCGATCTGGACATGGCGACCGATATCAAAAAAGCCGCCAACAGCGACAATATTGAAGATACCCTGAATTATAAGGCGGTGGCCAAACGCCTGATCAGCTTTGTCGGTGCCAGTGAGTATGAACTGGTCGAAACCCTGGCTGAAAAAATCTGTGAAATTGTGATGACAGAGTTTAACGTGCCCTGGGTCCGGCTGACTCTGCATAAGCCGGGAGCGGTCAGCGGTTCGCGCTCGGTGGGAGTGATGATACAGCGTGGGGTGAGAAGCTGATGGCGGCGCTGGTTTCGGTCAGTCTGGGCAGCAATATCAGTCCTGAGCTGAATGTGCGAAAGGCGGTCGCTGAATTAAAGCAACTGTTTGGCGCTATCACCATTTCTCCGGTGTATCAAACCGCCGCAGTGGGCTTCGATGGCGAAGACTTTTTGAATCTGGTGGTGAGTTTTAGCACTGGCCTGACGGTTTATCAGCTGGTGACTAAATTAAAAGGGATTGAGGATCGGATCGGCAGGGACAGGGCGCAACCACGCTTTTCTCCGCGCCTGATCGATCTCGATCTGCTGACCTACGATAATCTGCTGTTAAACGAACCCGGCCTGCAGATACCGCGTGCAGAAATATTGCAGAATGCCTTTGTGTTAAAGCCATTGAGTGATATTCAGGGTCAATCCCTGCATCCCGAGTTACAGTGCAGCTACCAGCAGTTATGGCAGGACATGAAAAAAACCGCGGACAGGATCGAACATTACGAGATGCAGTTTGACTGATAATCTACTGCTGCAGAAAATTTCAACGGCACATTGTTTATAACTGACTACAATAATAACAGTAATAATAATACAGGGTTGTTTATCCATGAGCTTAAACCAGCATTCCCACTGGGAAGTATTGACTGCTTCCATGAGCGATGGTTTTTTTGTAACGCAAGATTTCAAGATTGTCTACCTGAACCCCGCCTGCGAACGACTGCTGGGAGCACAGCCCGGCGAGTTGACCGGACACGATTTTCTCGACTATGTGCACCCCGATATGCGGGAGATGATACGCACCCGCCACCAGAACAGGGTGCAGGGTTTGTCTACCCCGCGTCATTATGAACTTTTATTACTGTGTGCAGATGGCCGTAGCACGGTAGAAGCCTGGGTTGAAATTGATACGATACTGGATCAAAACCAGCAGATTGCGGTTGCTGGCACGGTTCGGGATATCGGTTCTTTCAAGGCGCTCAAACAGGAGCTGGAGCAGACCCGGGCGCAGCTCAGTAGCATTATGGATAAACTATCCGATACCATTTACCAGACTAATATGAATGGTGAAATCACGCTGATTTCAGATTGTGTCCGCTCGCTGCTCGGGTATCGAGCCGAACAGATGCTGGGGACTAAAATGGCGAATTATTACTGGTCACCTGCGGAGCGCGAAAAGGTGGTGCATGCGATCGTTCAGAACAATGGCGTGATCACCAATGTGGAAGCCATGCTGAAGCGTAAGGATGGCTCTGCCGTGTGGATTTCAACCAATGCCTATGTGAAAAAGAATGAGCAGGGCGAAGCGATCAGTATTGAGGGTGTGGCACGCGATGTGACGCGCCAGAAAGAGCTGGAGCTAAAGCTGGAGCGACTGGCCTTAACCGACAGTCTGACCAGTCTGCCGAACCGGCGCGCCTTACTGGATGAGCTGGAAAGTCGTTTTAGCGATGCGCAACAAAATACCACTGAACTCAGTCTGTTTTACTTCGATGTGAATGAATTCAAATCGGTGAATGATCAGTTTGGTCATCTGGTTGGCGATCAGTTACTGCTCCACATTGCACGTACGCTGCAGGCTTATGTACAGGGGGAAATGTTGTTTGGCCGCTTATCCGGTGATGAGTTTCTGTTTATTCTGCCGGGGTTTAGCGCGCAACAGGCGAGAGAATTTGCCGCCAGGATCTTCGATGATCTTCAGCATCATCCACTCAAACTGGACGCAGTCGACATACCTATCTCATTATCAATGGGTATCAGCTGCCTGAGTAGCGATGATCTGAACGAGTACAGCCTGCTCGATCGTGCCGATCAGGCCATGTTTGCCGCCAAGCGCGGCAGTCGCCAGATTGAATTGCTGTAGCTTGTGGATGGATAAATTCTGTCTCATCGAGTCAGAAAATAGATTCAACTGAGCTCGGGTGCGGCCGATGGGCGCGAAAGGATGAACATCGCCACGAGGGTCACTATGCTGGCGTGTATTGAGATGGTGATAACACTTCCGGTAACCCAGTAGACGATTGCCACACTCACGAACATGGCGCTGATGGCCAGCAGCTTGATGTCTTTACGGATAGCTCCATGTTGGTGCCAGTCGCGTAGAGATTTGCCAAAGCGAGGATGATCAAACAGCCACTGCTGCAGGCGTGGAGAGCTCTTGCCGAAGGCCCACAGCGCGACCAGTAGAAACGGAGTGGTGGGCATCACCGGCAGGAAAGCACCGATGACTCCCAGACCAGTGCTTAACCAGCCGATGGAGAGATAGATCCAGTGAAGAACTTTAGGTGTCATGGTAGTGATTAATGGGTCAGCCAGTTGCTGAAGTAAAGCAAGGATAAGCGTGTGCAATGTTTCAGGCAAGTGTTGGTTAGCAATTTATATTGCATATTTTCATGACGTTATTCCGGATGTTGACAGGTGGAGTTCATGGCTGGATAAAGTGTAGCAATGCTTTTGAAGGTTTATGCTTCAATTCAAGAGTTGAACGATTAGTGGATCGTTTTTCACACACAAAAGCTGTCCTGACTCCGTAGCAAATTCCTTTCAGGTGTGCGAGTCACTTTTTCTCTACAGCAAGAAAAAGTAACCAAAAAGTGCCGTCCCGCGATTTTGTGGCCTGCGGCTTCCTGGGAATAGTGACATTTTGTAAGGCACGGCCCAATTCGCTCCTGCTCAATGCGCCTCAAATGACTTCCCTGTCATTTGACCTCACAAAATATCACTATTCCCAGCACACAATAAGGGAGGTGAAAGTCAAAATCGTAACGTCAGGGGTCTTGTTTTTCCCCTTTCAAGCCCGCGGAAAAATAGTGCCCAGATCGTGGTGAATTGGCAGGGATGCCAATTCAGGCGTAGCGGCGGTTTGGCCCCCCCCTACCCCGGCCGCGAGCTGGGGGGTCTTGTTACGGCCGCAGGGGGTGCTGGGGGGGGGGTTCTTGTTTTCTTTTTTTTTGTGTTGAGCAACAAGGACTGCGACACGGTTTGATAAAATGGCGCGGAGCAAAGGCGGGTTT
>JACKQG010004912.1_pt1 | contig 15141 bp, 13 predicted proteins | sample 8237621 | NCBI WGS metagenome assembly JACKQG01 (sample SAMN15677084, study PRJNA649215) | marine metagenome | biome: marine; feature: Black Sea; material: saline water; isolation source: suspended particulate matter (SPM) from the Black Sea western gyre | collected 2013-06-09/2013-06-10 | depth... | reverse complement strand
ACTGGGGGACATTCTGGAGATCGATGACGATCCGGTCTCCTTTTCTGAGACCAAGGTCCTCAAAAGCTGCGGCCAAATTATCCGAAAGCCTGTCGATCTCTTCGCAGGATATTGTATGATCAAAGTAAAACACGGCCGGCATCTCCGGCGTTCGAGTGGCTGATGCCCTGAAGTCGTCCAGGGCAGTATCAGAGGTTATCTCCAGGTCGTGGGGGACCCACTCAGGATAGTTCCTAAGCCAAGGCCTTGTTTCATAAATCGAGTCCATTTTACATCCTTCTCAATAGGCAGAATCGAAAAAAGTAGTTTTTCAATTTAGTAAGGAATAATGAAGGACTGAGATGCTCTTACGGGGAATTTATTATATTGGATTCAGTTGTGTCAAGTTATAGGTTTCAAGAAAAAGAGTTTTACTACTGGCCGGCATATGTTTTTTTTGTATGGGGCGATCAATGGGCCATCAGGCCTGGCTTGCAAGGCAGTGAAATAGGAGTCTCCTGATGTGATAGAAGAAGGCTCCCCTTGACAAGCGAAAAGTTCCAGGTTAATGAACCATTAGTCGTAACCTGACCAAAGGAGCAGATAAGGGATGAGGACTAAATATCTTGCCGGAATTTGAGGGGATCGTCATATTCCTGGCCTCATCCGCCTCAGACTTTATCACCGGGCAGGTTATCTGTATTGATGGCGGTTGGACTGCTTGTTAAGGCAAGACAACCCCGCGGTAGAAAGGGAGATACTGCTTAAAAAACAAGTAGTCGTTCACGGGTTCAGGGTTCAATGGTTCCCCGTCCAGCGGGATCTTCGACTGGGTTCAGAGATTAAGGTGTTAGATAGGTTCCGTATTTCATAATCTTAACCATAATCATAATCTTGCTCAATACGATATATGATTAGGAGTACGATTAAGATTATAATACGCTCGCAAAAAATCCTTTTCACGGGCAATTACGAATTATTGTAAGTAGTTAGCCTTAGGACGCCCACTCCGAACCAGCGAACGTTTCAAAAACAAATTACATTAAGCCTGGGAGTTTTTAAGAGTGGTAAGAAATATCAACCTTTCAGGAGGAATGATGTAAAAGGCAGCAAGGAAAGTACATCAGGCCTATAAGTACCGTGCTTTAAAACAAATCCCATTAGAGGTGGACAACGGTCTTATAGGTGAGGGGAGAGAGCTCATTCCGGCTCGTAACATACCTGTTTTGGCAGGTGATGGTTCAACTTTACGATTAGCCCCCCCCTCTATTCCTTGAATTTATCGTAGCCCGTTCCACAACATCATGAGGTTGACTTTGGCTTGACACACAAGGCCGAATCACCTATAGTTGCCCTTAAAAAAGGGGCTTCTTATCAACCAACTCAACTTCCAACAAGGAGGATTGATATGAGCCATAATGGTGACCTCAAGTTTCAGATGTATCGGACCATGTTACGGATCAGACGATTTGAAGAGAAACTTATTGAATTGAAGGCCCGCGCCGCTATTCCAGGGCTTCTCCATCTTTATATAGGCGAAGAGGCAACGGCAACGGGGGTTTGTGCGGCGCTTCGGCCGGATGACTTCATCACGAGCACCCACAGGGGGCATGGCCACTGTATTGCCAAAGGAGGCAAACTCTCCCGCATGATGGCGGAACTTTTTGGCCGTGTCACGGGATATTGTAATGGTAAAGGCGGCTCTATGCACATCGCCAATCTCAAGCTGGGTATTTTGGGGGCAAACGGCATTGTCAGTGCCGGAATGCCCATTGCCGGAGGGGCGGCCCTTTCTGCCAAGATGAGAGGGACGGATCAGGTGGTGGCCTGTTTTTTTGGAGACGGCGGTGCAAACCAGGGTGCCTTTCATGAAAGCCTCAATATGGCCGCTATCTGGAAGTTACCGGTCATATACGTCTGTGAGAATAATCAGTATGCCATCTCAGTAGCCCAAAACAGAAGCTCTTCGATCAGTGATGTCTACCTCCGAAAAGAAGCGTATGGCATACAGGGTTGTAAGGTAGACGGTAACGACGTGACAGCCGTTTACGAGGCAGCCCAGGATGCCGTACAAAGAGCCAGAAAGGGAGAAGGCCCTACCCTCCTGGAATGTAAGACCTACCGCTGGCGCGGTCATTATGAGGGCGAAGCTGACCGGACGTTTACGTATCGTACCGGCGAGGAGATAGAGAAGTGGAAAAAGAAATGTCCTATAGAAGCCTTTCGAAAAAGACTTCTCGAAGAAGGCACTTACTCGCAGACGGATTTTGATCAGATTGATGTCGAAGTCAAAAAGGAGATTGAAGAGGCCATTCGCTTCGCAAATGACAGCCCCTTTCCGGAGCCGGAAGATGCCCTTCAAGGCCTGTACGCAGCATGAAGGGAGGAGATACCATCATGAGAGAGATCACCTTTGCCGATGCCTTGGTCGAGGCCCTTACTGAAGAGATGCGCCGTGATGACCGTGTCTTTATCATGGGAGAAGATGTGGGTCGATTTGGCATGATCTATGTGGCAAGACCCAGCTTATGGAAAGAATTCGGGGATGAACGTGTAAGGGATACGCCAATTTCTGAGAATGCCATTATAGGATTTGCCCTGGGAGCATCCATAACGGGTATGCGGCCGGTAGCCGACATCATGTTCTGTGACCTGATGGCTGTTGCCATGGATCAAATCGTTAATCAGACAGCCAAGATTCGTTATATGTTTGGCGGCGATATCAAGGTGCCCATGGTCATCCATTCCTCTTTGGGAGGCCTGCGAAATGCAGCTGCTCAACACTCTCAGAGTCTTGAGTCATGGTTTACCCACATACCCGGTCTGAAGGTTGTTTTGCCCTCAACGCCGTCTGACGCAAAAGGGCTGCTCAAAACCGCCATACGAGACGATAACCCCGTGCTCTTTTTCGGTCATCAGCAACTTATGCACATAAAAGGCCCTGTCACGGAAGAGGAACTCCTGATTCCCTTTGGGATAGCTGACCTCAAGAGAGAGGGAAGCGATGTTACACTGGTAACATATTCCCTCATGGTCCATAAAGCCCTTGCAGCAGCCGAAGAGCTCGAAAAACAGGACATCCATGTTGAGGTGATTGACCTCAGGACGCTCAATCCGTGGGACAAAAAAACCGTTCTTGAGTCGGTGGAAAAGACGGGCCGTCTTTTGATCGTTCATCAGGCAACCACTACCAGTGGATTTGGGGCGGAGATAGCTGCCACATTGGCGCGGGAGGGATTCGAGTTCCTGATTGGCCCCATCCGTCGTCTTGGAGGGCTTGATGTGCCTGTACCTTTCAGCCCGGAACTCGAGAACTTTGTTATCCCCAATGAGCAGAAAATCGTCAAAGAAGTGATCAGCATGGTGGAAGCGTAAGATGTATCCAAAAAATTTACAGGGAAAAAAGGCGCATACCTGATGGCTACAGAAGTTATCATTCCCTCTCTGGGAGAAGTTGTTGAAGAGGTCACAATCCTCAAGTGGTTTAAGTCCGAAGGCGAGCCGGTAGAAAAAGGGGAGCCTTTGCTTGAAGTGGAATCTGAGAAGGTGACAGTAGAAATCGAGTCGCCCGCCTCGGGCTTCTTGGGAAGGATTCTTTTCCCCAAGGGTTCAAAGGTCCCCATCACAAAAACGGTTGCAATCATTGTGTCCCAGGGGGAAACAGTACCTGAGGGATATGATGCGCAACTGTCGGAAACCTCTCTGAAGACCAGCGCGCCTGAAACCAAGCAGATGGGTCCACTGGGAAAAGAATCGGATGACATTAAGGCAGCACCAGTGGCCCGGAAACTGGCCAAAACCCATGGGATCGACCTTTCCCTTGTGACACCCACAGGGCCCCATGGAACCATTATGAAAAAAGATGTAGAGGCATATCTTGCCGCTTTTCCAACAGACCCGTCCGTCTCGGGTTTCACGTCGTCCGGCGGGGAAAAAGAGCGGATAAAGGTATCTCCGCTGGCGCGCTCAATGGCCAAGGCCCACAATCTGGATTTGAGAGATATACAGGGCACCGGTCCCGGCGGAAGGATTACACGGCCGGACATCCACAGAGAACTGGCGGGACAGAAAACCCATATCGAGAAAACAGAAGAGACAGCGCATAAAGGGTTGCCAGGAACAGTGACGGGCAAAGTACCCATAAAGAACGTCCCCATAGAAGGCGTTCGGCGGGTTATCTTTGATAATATGTTCCAGAGTATAAGCCAGACCGCGCAGTTAACCCTGCATACTGAGACCTGCGCCGAATCTATTGTGGCATGGCGACAGCGTCTTAACGGGGATGGCCCGAGGGTTTCATACAACGCCATCCTCGTAAAGATTTCGGCGATGGCCCTTCGTCTTCATCCAGATATAAACAGCACGGTGGATGGAGATATGATCCGCGTGTGGCGGCAGATTCATATCGGTTTGGCCATGGAGGCCAACGACGCGCTCATCGTGCCCGTTATCAGAAACCCTGACATAAAAACAGTTCGGGAGATTGAACGTGACATAACGGAGTTGGTCCGCAAAACAAGAGAAAACAAACTCGTACCCGATGACCTGGTAAACGGGACCTTTACCATATCAAATCTGGGTTTTGCCAATATCGATTATTTCACACCCATCATCCGCCCGCCCGAGAGTGCCATACTGGGTGTGGGGAGGATTGCAAAAAAACCCGGCATCAGAGACGGCAGGGTTGTCCCTGAGGCCCGGATGGGATTGAGTCTGACCTTTGACCACCGGATTATCGACGGCGCGCCTGCTGCCAGGTTTCTGAATACCATAAAGGCCATGATTAAGGACCCACTGGCAATGATCAGTTGAGCAAAGTCTGAACTTGCGCAAGCTCAGACAGGGAAATGGCCCTTCCACGTGCCCAGCCAATTACAAAGAACGATCAGCGTTTCTGGAGAAAACAAAAACATCAAATCTTTGAGAAACCAAAAATGCCAAATCAAACCTCTTGAATTTCCTCAAAACATCCAGTAATTTCTCCCATTATGCTCCAAAATATCATATCAGGCGGCCAAACCGGGGAAGATAGGGCAGCCCTTGATGTGACCATTGAACTTGACATCCCTCATGGTGGCTGGATACCTAAAGGCCGCAAAACGGAAGACGGGGTTCTTCCGGACAAAATCGCCCTCAATCTATGAAGAGACGATTTGAGAAACATGTGGAGCCTGGGGGATGAATATGTGAACTTACAGGTTGAAGGACGTAAGGCTGATAAAGAACAAAGGCGAATGAGGAGAATCAAATGAAAGACGTAGTTGTCATAGGAGGAGGTGCAGGTGGGGTGCCCGCGGCCATCAGGGCGGCGCAACTGGGGGCCGATGTGGCCATTGTGGACGCCAGGGATTTCGGTGGGCTTTGCATGAACAGGGGATGCGTGCCCTTCAGGCATATGATGGTGGCATCCGATATACTCGGTGCAGTTGCTTTTGGAAAAAAGGTGGGTCTCTCTTTTAAAGGGATTTCAAAGGATTATTCAGTCCTCAAAAAGCGACAAGATGAACTTATTGGCTTCATGAGACAGGGCGTAATAAGTACAATCAAGAAGAACAATATTGAACTCATTGATGGAAAGGGAAAGGTCACCGGGAAAGGAAAGGTGGAGGTGAATGGTAAAAGCATATCATGTAAAAAGATCATTTTGGCTACCGGAGCAACATGGGTTAAACCGGATTTTCCCGAAGGGGATCTGGAAGAGGTGATCAACAGTGATGAGCTGCTGGCCGTCGATGAACTTCCAAAAAGGGTACTCCTTTTCGGGCGAAACCCCTGGCTTTTGGAAATCGCGCAGTTTCTCCACCGGTTCGGGACGAAGGTGGTTTTGGCCACTCCGGACAAGGCGATTCTTCCGGAGGAAAGCAAGGCCATCCGGACCCGCCTGAACAAGGCGTTGAAAAAGGAGGATATCGAAATCAAGAAGGAGGCGAAGATTACAGGTGCCTCTAAAGGAAAAGGCGGGCTCCGTGTGGACTTAGACTCAAAAGAAGGTAGTGAAACCGTTCTCGTAGATAGAATTCTCTATATTGAAAGGGCTGCCTCCTTAAAGGGCCTTGGCCTTACCAGCATTGGCCTTGACGAAAACAAGGAATATGTCGAGGTAAACGATAAGATGGAGACCAGGGCAGAGGGTGTTTACGCTGTCGGAGACCTGACCGGTCCCCAATCAAAACATTATTCTCATTTTTCGTTCGAAGGGGGAATCGTTGCAGCTGAAAACGCCATGGGATTGGCTTCGTCCGTGAACCCGATGACTTTCACCCGTGTCCTTTTTACTCAGCCACAGGTAGCGAGTGTCGGGCTGACACCCAAAGAGGCAAAAAAGGCGGGGCATGATGTGTTTGTGGGCGCGGCCCCATACGGGATGAACCCTTATGGAATGCTCCTTGCCGAAAACGAGGGCATTGTAGAAGTCGTGGGTGAAAAGAAATACGGGGAAGTGCTTGGCGTACACTTTATCGGAAGTAATGCATCTGAAATGGCTGGCCAGGCGATTCTCGCTATCCAGTTGGAGGCTACCATGGAAGACCTGGCAAGGGCCTCTTTTCCGCATCCCACTCTGAGTGAATCCCTTGCAGAAGCCGCAAGAGATGCCTTGGGGAGGCACATCTACCTTCCGTAGTATGCTACGTATCTATTTAAGGGCGCCATACGACGACATGGCCCATTGGGAAACCACCCGTGGACCGAGTCCCGAACCCTCAGATCCTGAGATGCGCGGCATCTGGGAGAAGGCCCGGGATGCTGTTATGGAACGAAGGTCTATCACACTGGAGACCAACGTTAAAGCCCTACGCCCCATCAGCCTCAGACGTCCTTGAATATTACCAAAATGACTTAAAGGAGGAGATCATGCACACGATTCCATTTCGCTCAGCCAAGCAGCTTGTTTCCCTGATTCGCCGTAAAAAGATCAGTTGTTTGGAATTGCTTGACCTTTATCTGGATCGTATCGAAAGATATAATCCGGAGATAAATGCAGTCATTTTCATGGATGTGAAGGCGGCTCGCAAACGGGCGAAGGCCGCCGACAGGGCCCTGGCCAAAGGGAACCTTTGGGGTCCCCTGCACGGCGTGCCCATGACCATAAAAGAATCCTATGACGTCGTGGGAATGCCCTCGACCTGGGGAATACCGCAGCATAAAAACAACTATCCCCCGAAAAACGCGCTCGTGGTGGATCGTTTTATGAAGGCAGGGGCGATACTCTTCGGCAAGAGCAACGTTCCGCTCTATCTTGCGGACTGGCAAAGCTTTAATGACATATACGGCACGACGAATAACCCATGGGATCTGACAAAGGTACCCGGCGGCTCTTCGGGCGGATCGGCCGCGGCCCTTGCCGCCGGCCTGACAGGTCTTGAAGCGGGAAGCGACATCGGGGCCTCGATCCGAAATCCCGCCCATTACTGCGGGGTGTACGGCCATAAGCCGACCTATGGGATTGTATCCGGCCAGGGGCAGTCATTGCCGGGTGTGGTTGCCAAATCCGATATCGCGGTGGTGGGTCCCCTGGCGCGGAGTGCCGAGGATCTTGCACTCGCCCTCGCTGTCATGGCCGGGCCGAATGATATCGATGGGAAGGGCTGGCAACTGCGGCTGCCGAAGCCCAGGAAAAAGTCGCTCCGGGAATATAAGATTGCCATGATCTACAGCGATCCCGAGGCTGAAGTGGACAAGGAAGTTCAAAAAAGGCTTCGGGCCGTCGCCGCATTCCTTAGAAAGCAAAAGGTCAGGGTGAGCGAAAAGGCCCGGCCTAAAATTGACTCCCGTGAAGCTTACCGCAACTATATCCAGCTTCTGCGAGGAGCCACGGTCGGACGTCTCACACCAGAGGAGTTCCAGAAGGGGTTAAAGGCATCCAGGAGATTAAAGCCCGCGGATGAGGGCTACGAGGCGCAAATGATCAGGGCTCAGGCGATGTATCACAAAGACTGGCTGGCCCATAACGAGGCGCGTCATAAAATGCGCCTCGCGTGGGCAGATTTTTTTAGCGAGTATGATCTCTTGCTTTGCCCTGCCGCAACCACCACGGCCTTTCCACACAATCAGAAGGGCGAGCGCTGGGAACGCATGATTTCAGTCAACGGCAAACTCCAGCCCTCAACGACACAGATGTTCTGGGCGGGATACTCCTGTAATGTTTACTTGCCCGCCACGGTCGCACCGGCAGGATTGGCCGGTGACGGGTTGCCCGTTGGCGTCCAGATTGTCGGGCCCCAGTATGGCGATTTAACATGCATCCACTTTGCACGGCTGCTTGAACGGGAGTTTCAGGGCTTTATTCCACCGCCCGGATTCGAGTAGTCGTATGGGATTTTAAAACACGTATGATACAGCAAGGAGGAGGAAATGGATCTTGAACTAAGGGGCAAGGCGGGGATTGTGACCGGGGCGAGCCGGGGCATTGGCCGGTCTATTGCCATGGGGCTTGCGGAAGAGGGATGCAATCTTACCATCTGTGCACGCAATGATGAGGCTTTACAGGAGGCGGCCCAGGCCATGAGGGCCAAAGGGGTAGACGTGGTGGCTCTCGCGGTCGATATGACCCAGGAAGCAGGTATTAAACAGCTTGTGGATGAAACCATGACTGCTTTTCAGCATATCGATGTGTTGGTCAATAACGTGGGAGCCAGCAACTGGAAAACCTTTGTTGAACACACTGACGAAGACTGGCAAAACTTAATAGACCTCAATCTCTTTGCGGCCATACGGATGTGTCGTCGGGTCGTCCCCATCATGGAAAAACAGGGAAGTGGGTCCATTATTATGATTTCTTCCATATGGGGCCGCGAACTGGGCGGACCATCCAGCTATAATACGACAAAGGCCGCAGAAATAGGGTTGGCCAAAAACCTGGCCAAAGAGTTGGCTCCAAAGGGGGTTCGGGTAAACACGGTGGCCCCCGGGTCCATTCTGTTTCCAGGCGGAGGCTGGGACGAACGTCAAAAGGCCGATCCGGAGGGGATGGCGGCATTCGTAGATCAGAATATGCCTTTTGGGCGATTTGGAAGACCGGAAGAGGTGGCCGATGTGGTGGTCTTTTTGTCTTCTGGACGGGCCACCCTGATGTCCGGTGCCTGCATCAATGTTGACGGCTGTCAATCCTATAGCCTGATCTAAATTCCGAGATGCAGAAAGTCATAAAGAAACGCGGACAAGCCAGGGTGTCTTTTTACACCGTCACTATGACCTCAGCAATTCCAAGGCGGTCCGGCAGTAGGTTTCAACCCCCAGCAACAGGACATCCTCATTGAAATCAAAGTTTGGGTTGTGAATAGGGGCGTCGCCTTCGCGGCCCACACCGACGCAGAAAAAACATCCCTTTGACCGCTCCAAATAAAATGCCATATCCTCTCCGCCCATCGTTGGCCGAGGCTCGATCACCCGTTCTTCACCTACAACCTTTTCAGCGCATCCACGAACCCGCTCGGTCATGGATTCATCATTGATGGTGGGAGGGTATCCCCGGGCATATTTCAACTTATAATCTGCGCCCATGGATTCACAGACCCCACGAACAATCTTTTCTATGCGCTTCTCCCAGGAATCCCAAATCTTCAGATCAAAAGTCCTTGTGGTGCCGCACATGTGGGCTTCGCCAGGAATAACATTAAAGGTGCTGCCGGCACGGAAGCTGCCAATTGTCACCACCGCCGGACTCAATGGATTCATGTGTCGGCTCACGACCCGTTGCAGAGCATTGATTACCTGGCTACCTACCTCCAGTGCATCGACGCATAAATGAGGCATGGCGCCATGCCCCCCTTTTCCGATTATTTCTATATCGAAGCGATCCATCGCCGCCATGAAAGCGCCTGCCCTCACTCCTATGGTCCCGTCGGGGATATCCGGCCAAAGGTGGCACCCTATGGAATAGTCCACCTTGGGGTTTTCCATCACACCAGCGTCAATCATGGGTTTGGCCCCCCCGGGACCCTCTTCAGCAGGTTGGAACAGGAATTTGATCGTGCCGTTCAGTTTTTCCTTGATTTTGTTGAGGACCGTTGCCGAGCCCAAGACCATGGCCATGTGGCCGTCATGACCGCACGCATGCATCGCGCCCTCATGCGTTGACGAAAAAGGGAGCCCTGTTGCTTCGGTGATGGGGAGGGCATCCATGTCAGCACGAATCATCAGGGTTGCGCCGGGTCTCCCTGTTTTCATTAAACCCACTACTCCGTACTGAGCAATGCCGGTCTTGACCTCAAGTTTTTCTCTGCTCAAGTAGTCTGCCACATAGGAGGAGGTCTTCTTTTCAGTGTAGGCGGTTTCTGGAATGCGATGCAAGTCACGACGCGTGTTTATGATAAGATCTTTGTGTTCATTTACGAATTCCTTGATATTTACCATGGCAAGACCTCGTTAGATGTTAAAGTTGTAACTTCCCTAAAAGTTAGGGGAAAGGCCCTAAGGTCTCAACAAGTTCGAGCACCGCGGGGTTCAACTGTTTCTCTCCCGCCCTCCTATACTCCAACACCCCCATCTAAGAGGCGGGTCTTCTGCCGCCAGGAAAGCGTACTTGAGCAACCACCATTTTTCAGGTCCATCGCAAGCAGCCATGGAGACTATGCACATTTTCATCCAGATGATCAATGGAAAAAATTCTCAGCCACCACGCACCCCCGGATGTGGGGCCTCGAAGAAGGCTGTCAAAAGATGCAAAACCTGTTTCACTATGTTATATAAGAAACCGGTGAAGTTTCATATGAGGGATATTTTCCTGAAACCTGAACACTCAAACCACGGGCTTTCTGTAACACTGTGAATTATATGTCAATCATTGATTGTGAGAGATGTGATCTAAGGGTTTTTTAAGGAGGGAAATTATGCTGCTTCAACACAAGATCATTTTCGAGCCCATGAATATCGGAGAGATCCAGTTGGATAACCGCATCGCTTTGGCCCCGACCCATGTCGGGATGGGGGATGAAACGGGAATGGTAACCGATCAGCAGCTCTGCTATTACTACACGCGAGCAACTGGCGGGGTGGGCCTCGTCATTGTTGAAATCACAGGGGTTACGGGCCGTTTCGCCTTTATCGCAGGACGTGGGCTCGGCGCGGCATCGGATCGAAATATTCCGGGCTTGCAGGATCTTGCCAGAGTCATCCATTGGGGAGGTGCCAAGGCCTTTATTCAGCTTGCCCCCGGGCATGGGGCCCAGGCCATGAGGCATCACAAACGAAGGCCTCTTGTGGGCCCTTCTGATGTACCGGCCCTCATCCAGAGGGATGGGCTCCCCAAGACTCTCAAAGGGATTGCAAAAGCCTCCCCAGAGCGTCCCCAACCCCTTGAGGTGCAGGAAATTATTGGACTCAAAGAGGCAATGGTCAGGGCCGCTGTTCGTGCCAAACGGGCAGGCTTTGACGGTATAGAGGTCCATGGGGCCCACGGATATTTGCTTTGCCAGTTTACTTCTCCCTACTATAACCGTCGCAGCGACGACTACGGCGGTTCTCCGGAGAAGCGATGGCGTCTTTCACTCGAGACTATCCACGGCATCAAAGAGACCCTGGGAAAAAACTTCGTCGTGGGTTATCGATTTAGTGCCCGTGAGTGGATCCCGGACGGACTTGATCTTCCCGAATCCATTGAGATGGGCAAGGCCCTTGAGGGGGCCGGAGCAGACTATCTCTCTGTGAGTCAGGGTTGTTATGGCTCAGCAACACATGTCTTTCCGGCTGGAGAAGGTGCCATGACGGAAGACGCTGCCGCGATCCGAAAGGCGGTCTCCATCCCTGTCATGTGCCCCAATTTCCAGAGCCCTGACAAGGTTGCCGATGCCATCTCAAATGGTTCGGTGGACCTGGTGGCCCTTTCGAGACCCCTTCTGGCAGACCCTTTGTGGGCCAGAAAAGTCAAGGAAGGAAGACCTGAGGAGATACAAGAATGTAAGCGATGCTACCAGTGCGTTAAGGGGGCTATCGTTGACCATGCCCCTGTTCGTTGCCCTGTTAACCCCAGACTGGGTTTTGAGCGTTTTGATGATCAGAGTTTTCCCCGGCCGGCGATAGGGCAGGGTGGATAGTAGAATATCTACTTCCTTATCCCAGCTGGAAGTAGATGCGCTTCACCTCTTCGTTATTCATCAGGTCTTGGCTTGCCCCTTCGAGCCCCACCTTCCCATGTTCAAGGATGTAGGCCCGTTGGGTCAGTTCCAGGGCGAGACTGGCATCCTGCTCCACCAAAAGCACGGCGATTCCGGATTTCCAAATGTCCACGATTTTATCCGTTAAATCGTTTTTAACCATGGGAGAGAGCCCCATAGAGGGTTCATCCATCATGAGAAGTTGGGGTTTGCTCATGAGCGATCTTCCAATGGCCAACATCTGTTGTTCCCCGCCGCTGAGGGTTCCCGATACCTGGGTATGCCGTTTCTCCAGTATTGGAAACTGGTGATACACACGGGCAAGGTCTTCTTGAATCTGCCCTTTGTCGTTTCTAACGTAGGCCCCCATTTCCAGGTTTTCGGCCACGGTGAACTCAGCAAAAAGCTGCTTTCTCTCAGGGCAATGGATAATCCCCATGCGAATGATCTCGTGGGGTTTCAGACCATCGATACGTTTTCCGTTGAACAGAACCTCGCCTTCCACGGGGACAACGGCCGAAATGGCCTTCAGAAGCGTGCTTTTGCCGGCACCGTTGGGACCCACAACCCCGACCAATTCCTCTGGCTTCAAATGGATGCTCAAACCATTGAGCGCGATCGCCTTTCCGTAGAGGACCCGGATTTCCTTTACCTCCAGCAAGTACAATTTATGCTCTCCTTTCTCCCAGATAGGCGCGGATCACCTTCTCGTCGTTGATGATCTCCTCGGGGGAGGCTTCGGCGATTTTTTGCCCAAATACGATGGCCACAACCCTTTCAACCAGCCTCAGGAGATCCCGAAGCCGGTGTTCGATAATAATCATGGTTTGACCTTTCTGGTGCATCTGTTGGATGGCCTTGGTGAGGACCTCTGCATCTTCCACATCAAGCCCTGAAAAGGGCTCATCGAGGAGAAGAACATCCGGCGCTGTGGCCATGGCCCGGGCGATGTCCAGCAGCCGCAATTCACCGAAGGCCAGGTTCTTGGCCTGTTCGTTTAAACGCTTCTCTAAACCCACTTCTTCCAGAAAATGCATGGCGACCTTCCATGGCTTTTCCCGGTTGTGCCGTCTGTTTCTGGACCTGTGTGAGAAACAGGGAACCATCACGTTTTCCAAAACAGTCATCTCCTTGAAGAGATCAACCAGTTGAAAGGTGCGGGCCATGCCCATATTTACGATCTGAAACGGTTTGAGCAGGGTGATATTTTTTCCCATGAGCAAGGTCTCGCCGGAATCGGCCTGAATAAATCCTGTGATCAGATTGAAGATGGTTGTCTTGCCCGCACCGTTGGGGCCGATCAAACCAAGAAGCTCCCCCCGATGGACTTTCAGGTCGAAATTGCGCAGGGCCTGGAGCCCTCCAAAGGCCTTGCTCAGCTCATTTATTTCAAGAATCGCTTCCATAGATACGCTTCCTTCCATAGCGGTTTTTGCAGGGATGGCTATTTCGCCCGGCCCACAACGCGACGATAGACCCGTAGAAAGATGTCCAGAAGACCCTTTGGCGCGAACAGAATGACGGCAACAACGGCGCCGCTGTAAATCAGAAGCCTGAATTCCCCCATGAACCGAAGGGATTCGTTTGCAATTGTGAGGAGATAGGCCCCGATAACAGGACCGATGATGCTTCCCATTCCGCCCACAACCGCCATGATAAGGACCAGACCTGAAAGAGCATCGTGGGCCATTTCCGGTCCCACATGCATCTGGGCGTGCGCATACATGGCGCCTCCAACCCCGGCGATGAATGCGCTGATCATGAAGGCAACGATCTTATAGTACGTGGTGTTGATGCCTGAACCCTCGCTGGCCATTTCGTTCTCCCCGATAGAGCGTAGAATCAGACCGAAAGGAGACTTGGACAGAAAATAAAGAAAGAATATGGTCGCCAGCATCAGAATGCCGGAGACGTAATAACTGCCCAGCGTCGTCTCGGAAAGCCAGTCGAGCCCTGATAGGCCTTCCTCACCGCCAAAAACGTCGTGCTGGATCATGATCAGTTTGTAGAGGAGGGTGGCAAAACAAAAGGTCACCGCTGCAAAATAGGGCCCTTTGAGGCGTAGTGTAAAAGATCCGACCAATAACCCGCAAAGCGCCGCTACCAGACCTCCGACGGGGAGTGTCAACCAAGGCCCCCATCCAAAGTGCAGGTTCAACAATGCACCCGCAAACCCCGCTCCCCCAATGAAAAAGGCATGTCCGAAGTTCACGTTTCCTGTGAAACCGGTGAGAAGATCCCAGCTGCAGGCCAGGATTACGTAGTAGTGGCACAAAAAGAGGAGTTCCAGATCGTAAGGATCCGAGAACACCAGGGGCGCCAGAAGAACCAGAACGCTAAATACAGACAAGCCCAGCAAGCGTTTGTATAAGACCCTTGGTCCAAACATATTTTCCAGATTCACCATATGACTTCCTCTCCGCTCTACACAGACCACATTTCCCGAGAGCGGCTGTTTCCCATGAATCGGCAGGCGCTCCGTATATGCTGCTTCAGGGAAGCGGTCCTGAGAGAAAAACTGGTTTTCTCATCAGTGTGAACGTTTCCCCATAAGGCCCCTGGGACGTAGTACCAATACCAGGATAATTGCGAACAGATAAACCAAGTCCGGATAGTTGGCAGAGATCAACACGCTGACCGATGTCTCTGCATATCCCAGAAGCAACCCTGCGATGATAGCACCTGTAATGCTGCCAAGCCCTCCGATGATCACCACAGCGAATGCCTTGAACAGCGGGAATGCCCACATGGTTGGCACGGCCTCAAGGATCGGGGCGATGAGTACCCCTGCAATGGCGGCCAGGGCTGCGGAGATACCCATTGTGATCATGTAGATCTTTTCCGGCTGAATCCCCATGAAAACGGCGGCCTCCCGGTTCTGTGCCACGGCATCAATGGCCTTGCCCGTTTTGGTCTTTTTGATGAAGAGCCAAAGAAGGGTAACCAGGGTTCCCGATACGAAGAAGGTCAGAATTTTTTGGTAGCTGACATGCACATTGAAAATGGTCATGTCGCCGACAATAAAGCTTTCGACCGCTTTGCCGTGGGGGCCATAGAAGGCGTACATGAG
>JACKQG010003594.1_pt1 | contig 15144 bp, 10 predicted proteins | sample 8237621 | NCBI WGS metagenome assembly JACKQG01 (sample SAMN15677084, study PRJNA649215) | marine metagenome | biome: marine; feature: Black Sea; material: saline water; isolation source: suspended particulate matter (SPM) from the Black Sea western gyre | collected 2013-06-09/2013-06-10 | depth... | reverse complement strand
GAAGTCGCTTAATTGCTATGCTAGGGCAGATTCTAATACGCTACAGAATATAATGTCCGCGCAAACGATAAAAGTTTTAACCTACAATATTCACAAAGGCTTCAGCGCGGGTAATCGACGTTTTGTGTTGCATGAGATCAAACAGGCGGTGATTGAGACAGCGGCCGATATCGTATTTCTACAGGAAGTTTATGGGGAGCATCAACAGTTACAACAGACGTTAGGTAACTGGCCGCAAAACAGTCAGATTGAATTTCTTGCCGACAGTATCTGGAGTTTTCATGCGTATGCCAGGAATGCGGTTTACGCTGCGGGTCATCATGGTAACGCCATCCTCAGCAAATACCCGATTATCGAATGGGATAATATCAATGTATCCCTGTTTAAACAGGCCAGTCGCAGCCTGTTGCACGCTAAGGTGACGATCCCCGGTTACGCCTTGCCGCTGCACCTGATCTGTGTGCATCTGGGCCTGTTTGGATTCGAGCGACGCAAACAGTTCAGAACCCTGGTCAGGCGCATAAAATCACACATCCCCGAGAATGAGCCATTGCTCATCGGCGGCGATTTTAACGACTGGACGTTACGCGCAAGGCACTTGATGCAGGATGAACTGGGCATCACCGAAGTGTTTAAGGCTCAGCATGGGCATTATGCGAAGAGCTTCCCGGTGTGGATGCCATTGCTGAAAATGGATCGAATCTACAGCCGTGGCTTAACCGCGCTGGATACTCAGCAACTAAAGGGGCCGTATTGGCGCAAACTGTCGGATCATACCCCGCTACTGGCCGAGTTTGAGCTGCCAGTGAGTGACTAACGCTTCCATGCAATGATCCTGGCACCCTCAGCAGGAATCTGGCGATCTCGATAACGCTGATCCATCTGCTGCATGGCCTGATAAAATTCTCCAGTCAGACGTCGCTGTATGGGTTGCATATCACCCGCATAAAAAATCACCCTGAGGGATACATTCTGCTCCAGAGAAACTCGCTCATTGCTAGTTTCGGTATGCCATGAAACGGTAATCATGCGCCCGCCTTCGTTATCACGCACGGCATAAGCGAGGCTATCAATAAACCAGAAATCGTTGCCATCGATTACCGCCAGATATTGCATGCTGCGGATGGGTACAAAAATATAATCAGACTCTGTTCTGTGGAGCAGAATATGCGCCAGATTATAGGCCGCAGAGTTGATCGTAGAGAGCTGTGTAGAATACTCGGGCGGGGTAAAAAAGGTCTGGGTATCGTGCTCAATCATGGGGCCATTTATATTGGTCGAGGGTTAAAGTAGCCGGCTACTAAGGATTGATGATTCAAGGCGGGCTGTCAAACGCTTTCAGGTCCGCTGTCAGGTATAGCATGAATCAAGTCAGACAGGTTTAAGACTGCATTGTTGAATGCGCTCAGGTAAAATTCCGCTACCTTCAAAACTCCATTGTATTGAACCTTATGGCCGGAACACAAAAAAGCTTATCAATGATCCAGTTAACCAGACTGTTCGATCAATGCGAACCTGATCAGCAGCAGTTACTACGCCTGCTTGCAGTTATTTATCAGCCGGTTGCGGTTAGCAGGCTATATGCCTGTCTGAATAAACTGGGTATGAAGGACGCTGGCAAAAAGCCTTATACGCAAAAAAAGCTTAAACAGATTCTGGAAACATTGACACGACAGGGACTGCTGGAAGGCTTTGGGGCTCGTTTTGCAATCCATCAGCGAATTGCTGAGATTTTATCCCGGCAGCTGTTTGTCAGGGGTGAGTTCGAGTCGATGAGCACGGTGGTCAGGGCGGAGTTTCCGCTCGGTGAAGGCTGGAGTGACCCTTATATGCTGAGTGCGAGACAGGGCTTGAGTGAAATTCGGATGCAGTTCTATGCCGCCAGACAGGATCAGGTGAATCGTCTGTTGAATGAATATGAGGAGCGGTTTCAGGTGGATTTTCAGCACCAGAACCCGCTGTATACCATCTGTTTTGAACCTTTTGATAGCGACTGGTTTAGTCAGTTACCTGTTGTCAGTCTGGGGTTAGCGATTAACGAAACCTTTAATCAGAATAGTCGCGATTTTTCGTCGATGCAGGGATTACTGGAGTGGATATTAAACGCTTTTCAGGAGGGCCGTATTGAGCAGAGTGAAGGAATCGCTTTCATCTGTGCGAGTCAGTTTTTATTGCATGGAGATCTCGCCTCGGCGCAGTTGATGAGCGCGTATGTCGATGATTATTACCGCCTGTTGCTGACGGCCTGGCAGCAGTTTATGCAGGGAGAAAACAGCCTGTCGCTGGATAATTTTGCACAGGCACTGGAGCGGTATAAAAAAATCACCCGCAAGCGCAAGATTTTTCTGGGCAATATCAGTGGCATATTCTACCTGCTGGCGTTGATCAAGTCGGCCAATGCCGAGCAACTGAGTCTGGCGCATGACTATTCAAATACGCATAGTAAACAAAAACGGCACAGTAATCCGGCCTGCCACCGTGTGCTGTCATTGCTGCTGAAACATCTGTGTACAGGGTCTCCAGCGGGGCCTGTGATTGCCAGGGAATATAAATGGCAGAGCTTTAACTCGACACTGGCTTTTTTGCTGTACGCCTGTTACCAGTACTGGACCGATAAAGAGCAGGCGCTAAAACTGATACCCGAGTTAAAAAAATTCGCCACCGCCGCCGAAAAAAGTAACAGTCTGTGGCTGGCTGCAGAAGCCTGGCAACTGCTGGCACGGCTGCTTGATGATAGCCAATATGAAAAGCTGGCGCACCAGCAGCATGCCCTGCAACACACTCAAAGCCTGATTGATATCATCCGGCCGAAGCAGAAATGGGAGCAGGCTCTGGATGCGATCGCTATGATGCGGGCCGATCAGACTCTGTCCACAACAGACAGCGAAACGCGTCTGGTCTGGATGCTGTCAGGCCTGGAAAAAGGTTATCCATACATCCAGCCCAAGGAGCAAAAACGTACGGCGAGCGGACGCTGGAGTAAAGGGCGTAATGTCTCACTCAAACGTCTGATGGAAGAACCTGACAGCTATACTGGTCTTTGTGAACAGGACCGGAATGTGCAGCGGGCCATCCACCTTGAAAGATCGTATGGTTATTATGGCGGCGCGAGTTATGAAATTGACGAATATCCGGCACTGCTGGCGCTGGCCGGGCATCCTTATCTGTTTGATGCAGAGTTTCCAGAGCGCCAGATAGAGCTGATTGCGGCTGAACCGGAGGTGTTGATCCGCAAACAGGGGGCGCAGCTGCTGATCAGTATGCTGCCAGAACGAATGGCGGCAGAGATTGTGCTGGTGCGGGAAACGGCGCTGCGCTGGAAGGTGATCAGCTTGAATGCGCAACATCGTCAGTTAAGTGAGTTGATCGGTGAAGGTTTGAGTATTCCTGCGGAACATAAAAGCCGGGTACTGGATGCGATGTCGTCGATAGCGCCACTGGTGAATATACACTCGGATATTGGTGGCGAGCTGGAAAGCCTGCAAACGGTCGAGGCCGATAGCTCATTGCATATCCTGCTATCACCTGCGGAAGAAGGCTTGTCTATCGAGGCGCGTAGTCGCGTGTTCGGACAGTGTGGCCCCTATTTTTATCCGGCGCAGGGCAGTGAAAATCTGATCGCTGAAATTGACGGCAAACGACTGCAAACGAAACGTGATTTAAAACAGGAACGCAGCCATTTCGACAAATTTATCGAAGCCTGCCCGCTCCTGAGCCCGTTGCAGAATGAAGATTTCCTCTACGCTATCAGTGACCCGGAAGAGTGTCTGGAGGTGTTGAGCGAGTTACAGGCCTATCAGGAACAGGTCACGATTGCCTGGCCCAAAGGTGAATCGATGCGCATTCGGCAGCAGGTTTCGCTGAGTCAGTTTAGACTCCAGATCGATGCCAAAAATGACTGGTTTTCCGCCTCCGGCGAGCTACAGCTGGAAGACGGGCAGTTGCTCAATATGCAACGCCTGCTGGCACTCAGTCAGCAGGCCAGAGGGCGCTTTATCCAGCTCGAAGATGGACAGTTTCTGGCGCTAAGCAAAACCTTTCACAAACGTCTGCAGGAACTTAACCGCTTTGGAGAAGTACAGGCGGATGCGGTGAAACTACACCCGCTGGCGGCGCTTACGCTGGAAGATATGGCCGCTGAAGTCGGCCAGTTAAAAGCGGCTAAACACTGGAAGCAGTTCAGCCAGCGTTTTGAGCAGGCGATGGCGCTTCAGCCAAAGTTGCCGGGCACCTTACAGGCTGAGTTACGCGATTATCAGCTGCAGGGTTTTGAGTGGCTGGTGCGACTGGCGCAGTGGGGAGCAGGAGCCTGTCTGGCGGATGATATGGGGCTGGGTAAAACCCTGCAGGCGCTGGCGCTGATCCTGTATCGGGCGATGAACGGCCCTAGCCTGGTGGTTGCACCGACCTCGGTATCGCTAAACTGGATGGATGAGATTCAGCGCTTTGCTCCGACCCTGAATATCATCGATATCAGAGATCCCGCACTGCCCGCAGAAATAAAATTTGAGGCCTTCGATCTGGTGATATCGAGTTATGGCCTGTTACAGACGCGTGCCGACCAGCTGCAGCAGATCGACTGGCAAACTATCGTACTGGATGAAGCACAGGCGATTAAAAATCCTGCTACCAAGCGCTCCCAGGCTGCGATGAAGCTGAACGGGCAGTTTAAATGTATCACCACCGGCACCCCGATAGAAAATCATCTGGGCGAGCTATGGAATCTGTTCCGCTTTATCAATCCCGGCTTACTGGGTTCACTCGAACGTTTTAACGAACGCTTCGCCTTGCCCATCAGTCGGGATGCAAATCCACAGGCCAGTCAGCAACTGAAGAAGTTGATTCAGCCGTTTATTTTACGCCGCAGCAAGAGCCAGGTACTAAAAGAGCTACCGGCGCGTACCGAGATTGTGCTCAGTATCGAAATGAGCCAGGACGAAGCCAGGCTGTACGAGTCTATGCGGCGCGAAGCGATACAGAAATTGTCTGGTGCAGCGGAGGATGGACAGAAAGGGCATCGACAGTTGCAGATACTGGCGGAGATTACCCGCCTGCGGCAGGCTTGCTGTAATCCGCAACTGGTGATGAAGCAGGGTGCGCCAGCCAGCTCTAAACTGGCCCAGTTTGCTGAGACCCTTGATGAGCTGCTGGAAAACCATCACAAGGCACTGGTCTTCAGTCAGTTTGTCGGCCATCTGAAAATCATTGAACAGTACCTGATCGATAAAGGCATTAGCTACCAGTATCTGGACGGCAGTACCCCGGTCCAGCAACGTAGCATCAGGGTGAAGGCCTTTCAGGCGGGTATCGGCGATGTGTTTTTAATCAGCCTGAAAGCTGGCGGGGTAGGCTTAAACCTGACCGCTGCGGATTACGTGATACATATGGATCCATGGTGGAACCCGGCGGTGGAGGATCAGGCTTCCGATCGTGCTCACCGTATTGGGCAGACCCGGCCTGTCACGGTATATCGGATGGTGATGAAGGATAGCATCGAGCAGAAAATCATCGCACTGCATCTGCAGAAACGTGATCTGGCGGATAATTTACTGGCCGGTACTGATGTGGCCGATAAACTCAATGCGGACGATTTACTGGCGCTGTTAAAGCAGGAATAAGGCTCCGCAAATTGGAGACAGAATCGAGCCGATATTTGACCCATCTCCAAGCGCTATTTAGCGCGGTTGTATAGCGCCGGATAGCGCCTGAGTTCGTCGATTCGCTTAGCCCGATGGGGGCAAATTAACCCACGCTATTTTTTATCCGGGAATGAACCGTATCGAGGCATTTTCGGGTGTTTCAGGTTTTCTTCTTCACTATATTAGTGCATATTAATGTAGCTATGCCTGAGCGCGATCAGAAATTTTAAAAACTTCCGCTAATTTGCTAGTTTATTAAGCTAAAGGCACACAGCAGGCTGTTCACAGCGATTACAGGCCGTAATCACTGTGGCGCAAAAAGTATCGAGTATTAACTGGTAAAGGAAATCCCTATGGACTTAGTAAAGGCAATCGGCTTGCAGACGCATAGCGACAAACACCACGCTGAACAGGAGCGTAAGCGCCTGCAGCTGTATATCAATCTGAAGCTGCATTCTTCTGGACTACCAGCCTGTGAATCGAGTGACTGCTTCACCGAGTTTTTTAGTATTGCCGAAGATCTATTCAAGAGTTATCGTGAAAAATCGCGACTGTTATCCAGCTATCTGTGTCCGGTTGACCAGCGTATCCAGAACTTTTTAAACGAATACCTGATGGATTGCGAGACCGAACAGATACCGCAACTACCGACCAACACCCTGGTGCTGGATCGGCATGGGGTCGCCAGAGAGTTATCGCTGCCGGCCGAAGGCGATTACTTCGAGTCGACCTATGTCAAAAGCTATCGGGTGAATCAGGGGGTTTTACATAATACCCTGCGTGACCGGCGTACCACGGCGGGTTCTTTTCATATTGCCGAAGGCGGCCTGCCGGTTCCGGGTGATAAAAAAGCAGTGCCCAAACTTACCTATGCGCGCCTGTTGAATGCCGCACTCAAGCCTCCGCAGGAACTCCTGCTGTTACCTTTTACCTCGCTACAGAAGGTACGCGCGAGCAGTTTTGTGTCTACCCTGTTACGTCCGGTAGTGTGTCCGGAGATTCCGTATCGCGACGAACCCGAAGCCGAGAAAACCATGGAGATCCGTTTCTTTGCACCGGGTACACTGGTGAGTAATCTGGACTTTGTGGAGAGTATCTTCGGTAATGCGGGCAATCCGACACTGGCGGATAACGATGCGGGACTGGATATACTGCACTGGAGCGGTCATACCGGTTGCGTGATTCTGGCGCCGCATCTGGTGCAGCTGAGCAAAAAACAGCTGGGGTTGCCGCATAAGCAGGATGCCACGCCACGCCAGTTAAAGGATGAGATGTACTGGGAAAGCGAGGATGAGCTGTATAACCAGGGGCAGCCGTTCAAGATTACTGCACGCGATGAAACAGGCGTCATCGTCACGATTCTGGCCGATAACTACTTTGGTTACTGCAAGAAAGAAGTCAAAACGCAGATCAGTTATGCGGCCAATCTGTTCGGGCTGGCAGAAGAAGAGCATGCCGGCGGCGCGCTGGCTTTTCCGCGCCATAATCATGGCGAAGAATTCGGGCGCGATACCCGCACCCGCAATACCGACTACAAGTTTTCGGACGTGCTGGCAAGATACGGTGAGTTGATGGAGTTGCAACCGGAAGGCTATGCGATCGACAGGCAGTATCCGCAGATTCTGTATGTGCCGCAAGACCTGCAAATGGATCTGAATGATCAGAGCGTGAGCTGGACGCTGGAGAATGGACAGGCGCATACCATCAAGCTGAAACCCGGTCTGATTTATATGCATCCCAGTGGTTACCGGATTGCGATGGAAAAGCATCCCAAAGCGCCGACCTGGCGTATCGTCGGTACCGATGCCGAAGGTACCTTTTGCCATAAGCCCTGCACCGTGTCAGGTGGTGGAAAGTCAGAGATTTCGAAGGCGATCGATGATGCCGTTATCTATGGCCCGCTGTTCGTGAATGAGCTGGCCAGTTCGATGCTACAGGTGCAGACGCTGTTTAATTATGACTACTCCGGGCGCTATAAAAGTCAGTATGCGCCGGACTATTCGGACAGTCCGCCACGTTCGCCGCTCAGTATGAAGCGCAGTCTGGGCTCTATGATAAAAATGCTGACCCCGTCGGAAGAAAAATTTACCCCTGAATACAATGCCTGGGTTGAAAGTATTCCGGACTCGATCAAGGCGCTGGCATTCATGATCAAGCGCTTTTACCGGGCAGAATGGGGTGATGACTGGAAGCAGTATTTTTCGGTTGATATGGTCGATGGCGTACAGGGCCATGAATTGAAATATCGGGATCGTCATCTGGTGATGTCTTATCTGCGCATGGGCTTCGATGAAGATGCTTCCTGGCGTATCTATAAGATGCGGCAGGATTTTATCGTCGCCGAGAAACTGCAGATGGAAGATGATATCACTGCATCGGTGGTGGTGCCTGCGGCCAAACTGGTCAACATGCCGAAAATGAACAAGCATGAAAATGTGAAGCTGGTAAAAAACTGTGAATACCGTCTGTTTCAGCGTCCAGATGATGCGATTATCAAGGGCTTTGACCGTCAGACCGAGCTCGAAATGTCACAGCCGAATAATTTTATCGCCAATTTCAAGCCACTGAATCAACAGGACCTGAGCGAGATTACCGAAGATCAGGTTGAGTTCGATCTGTATACGCTACCGATGCGTGAGCTGTTACTGGACAGCCTGAAAACAGGTAAACTGGCGGTTTCATCGGCACATCCGCTGATGGTGGATGGCAAGCCGAGTAAAAATCCACGCTACCTGCAATTACGTTCCGATCTGGCAAAACCGATCAAGCGCTATCTGGCCGAGACCAGTGCGCGCCTGCATCGTCGCGCTGCACTCACTGACCCGATCTGTTTTCCGGTCGACTCGGTGCTGACCGGGCGCAGAAATAACCCGCCGGAACCAGAGGCCGGGATTCGTTCACTGGCCGTTTACAACCCGATCCATTATCAGGAGTTGCCGGAACTGTTCATGGATTTCATCTGCAGTCTGACCGGGAAATCACCTTCAACCACCGGGGCCGGTTCGGAGGGCGCGCTGACCAAAGGACCGTTTAACGCGCTGTTACCCAGCGCAGACTTAAACAATGCGCTAGTGTCCTATATTCTGAGTGATTACTCGGGCTTTAGCAGTGCCGCCGGCTACGTCGGTCCGCATACCCGGGTCAATCACGATATCAGCCTGATCATTCCAGAAATCTGGGCCTTGCTGAAACCAAAGAAAAGACGTCCCAAATATCTGATCGGTAAAGGACAGCTGGAGAAGCTGGAAGATTTCGAGTATCAGGGGCAGCAGGTTCTCGCCAGTCGTCTCGGCTATCGCATCACCAGCCTGTTTGTTCATGGCTTTTTTGGCAAGATATTTGATAACCCTTCGGTCGTATTTACGGACAAAATCCTGCGTCCGGAAACTCAGAATATGGATGACTTTGTCGACGGGATCAACAATATCGTGGAGGCGCAGCAAAAGGTAGCGCTGAACTATTTCGAGGACGGCTCTATCGAGCAGGCCTGCCCACCGCTGAAGGCATTGTTAAGCATCATGGCGCAGGGAGAGTATGACGGTAAGGATGTGCATCACCCGGAGATACGCGCGATGTTCAAGCGTAAGAGCCTGCTTGCTTCAGACTGGTATAAGCAGCGCCTGCAGGTCAAGCAGCAGCGTGATATCCGTCTGTGGCAGCGCCATATCGATTATCTGAGTGGTTTCCGGCTGCGTAAAAGTCATGCCGATGAAGTTGAGCGTCTGCAAATTGACAGTAAATTAACGGCTGCAAAGCTGAAATTAACCCAGGTTTCAGCGTCAGAATATCTCAACCAGCTGGTCGGTACTCTGGGTGCGGATCCGATGCAGAACATTTAGTTAAAACAAACCGTGCTGCGTTAGTGCGGGGAAGGGGTTTGAACGGATAGTTTAGTGGTTGAGATGGAGGATGGCGTTGCCACCCTCCATCACCTGTTGGGTGAGTGATTAATGATGAAGCGGCTTGCGGGCGATAAAAAGCCTGGCAATATGCCGGTTAAAATGAGACTTAAGCCAGCTTTTCAGTTGACAGGACATGTTTGCGATCGTCTCCGCACGTAGCTTATACGCACGATCCATATAGTAGTTAATATCCACTTTGCCTTTCGCATCAAGTTTGATCGTAAGATCAAGGTTGTTGTTCATTTTTATTTCTCTTTTACCATTAAATTAGTTGAGATAAGAGCATAGGAGTTATTGTGCAGTTGCACAAACGATGAATTTTCAGCAGAATGATGAAATTATCTCATCCATCAGGACATCTTCATCAGACACCTTCCACCACTCAAGGCCCTCAGGATATTTGAATCTGCTGCAAGAAATGGGAGTTTTGCGATGGCGGCGGAAGAGTTGTTTGTGACCGCGTCGGCGGTCAGTCACCGCATCAAGTCGCTGGAAGATTACCTTGGCTGCAAGCTGTTCGAGCGCAATAAGCGCACGGTCGAATTAACCCCAACCGGTGAAAAGTATCTGATCTCCATCCGTCAGGCCCTGAATGAAATTGAGGTGGCCAGCCAGAGCATCACGGCCAATCCGAAAGCCGATATACTCACTCTCAGCAGTCCACCCAATTTCCTGATACGTTGGCTGATGCCACGGCTACACCGATTCCAGCAACTTTATCCGGATGTCGAACTGCAGATTACCTCGACCACGGAACTGCTTGACCTGACCAAATCGAATATCGATATGGCCATCGTTTTTGGTCATGGTGACTGGCATGACATTGATGTCGTGTTTCTCAAAAAAGTGTTTCTGGTGCCGGTCTGTGCACCTTCGTTGCTGAGCGCCGAACACCCACTGCGGGGTCCACAGGATCTACGCAACTATAGCCTGATCCATGTCTCCAAGCGTCTCTACGAATGGCCCGAATGGCTACAGTTGAGTGGGATCGATTATTCCGGCTTCAGGCGCGGGATGCAGTTGTCGAGCAGTCAGCTGGCAACCGTTGCCGCGCGCGAAGGGCTGGGAGTGGCGCTCGCCGAAAGCACGCTATCGGCGCGCGAAATAGCCAACGGCGTACTGGTTAAACCGTTTGATACCCTGCTCGATACCGGACGGGCATATTATCTGGTACACCAGAAAAATCACCTGATGAGTTATGGCATGCGGGTGTTCAAGGAATGGTTGATGAATGAGATGCTGACAGGTTCATCCTGAATGTGCATTTGCCCCATTTCAATTTGATTGATCAATCCCCAGGAGCGGGTAAAACAGATGCAGGCTAAAACCAGACTGGATGACATACTGGCGCGTTTGCGCGAGACCGAAAAAGAACTGGAGCAGGAGCTGGATAAACTGCTGGCCAGTAAACGTGAACAGTTTAATTATAGTCTGAGCCGTGGCAAGGTGGTGTTCGAGCGTGGTGTACGCCTGTGGCAGCGCCAGCAGCGAACCGGTCTGTGGTTATATCTGCGCAAGGCACCCCTGGCCTACATCCTGTCCGCGCCCTTGATTTACGGCATGATTATTCCGCTGCTGATACTGGATCTCTGCACCACGCTTTACCAGCACATCTGTTTTCGCATCTACCACATTCCACGCGTCCGACGCAGCGAGTATATGGTGATTGACCGGCATCATCTGGCCTACCTGAATATTATCGAAAAATTCAACTGCCTGTACTGCGGTTACGGTAATGGCCTGATGGCTTATGCCCGCGAAGTGGTGGCGCGCACAGAACAGTACTGGTGTCCGATCAAGCATGCACGGCGGGTGCTCGATCCGCACAGTCGAGCGCAACGCTTTCTCGATTACGGGGATTCCACCGCATGGCATGAGAATCTACAAAAATTTCGCCAGCAACTGACGGACGACTCTGAGGCTCGCTAGCGTTTTCTATTTGTTTTAAACTGGTGTTTAAGTTAGAAATACTTGTTCATGATTTAGTGATAATCTGCTCAATAAACAAATCGTAAAAAGGAGTGCGTGATGACTACTAGAGAAACACATAGAGCCTATGCCCCTCTGGAAAGGGGAGCATTTGTGGAATCGCCTCTTGAAATGCCGGAGCTGGTGAATCTGGACGATCCGGCCAGTCACGTTTTTACCGACTTTACCCATAAGATGCCGCTGATGATCAGCCCGGATGTTTCCATCGATACAGCGCTTCTCAAGATGAAAACCTCGGGTGTGCGACTGTTGCTGGTGGTTGATGATGCGGATGCGGCAAAGGATGAACGCTCTGCTACGGTTATCGGGCAGGTCACGGCCTGTGACATCATGGGCGATATACCGGTTAAGATTGCCCGCGAAACAGGGCTCAGGCACAACGAAATAACAGTTAGAATGATGATGACGCCGCGTGAAGATATCCAGGTGGTGGAGTGGTCACATATTAAAACCGCCAAAGTCGGGCATGTCGTCGCCACCATGCATCATCGGGATGGCTGTCATATTCTGGTGACCGAAGAAGGTATGATTCGAGGGGTCTTTTCGATGAATGAGATCTCCAGGAAGCTCGGCCATTATGAAACCGGGCCTGTCGTGTGTGCCAGTTCACTGGCTGAGCTGGTGCATACGCTGGGTTAACGGAACAGCAAAATAGCGATCGCTGCAGCGATCGCTAACAGGGATTACAGGCTCTTGTGCGCGCCATCGCAGAAAGGCTGATTGGCAGTTTTTTTGCAGCCGCACAGATAGGCTTTTTCGGTTTTTTCAGCGGTGAATGCAACGGGTTCAAAACTGGTTCCTTTGTGTGAGCCATCACAGAAGGGCTGGCTTTTACTGCGACCACAGGAGCACCAGTGATAGGTTTTTCCGGCTTCTAGTTCAACGGCAAAAGGGGCTTTTTGAGCGATTACGACCTGGTCTGTCATGGTATTCCTCGTGATTAAATGTACGGCTGAATGGATTTTCAGAACTGTTGATCATCATAGTGATTCAACAGCACTAAACAATACATGGTATTAAAGATGAACTGTTGCTGATTAGTAGACAATAAAAATTTCAACACTCAGGGGGCACAGGTTTATGCCGGTTCTCAGTTGCCTGAATCAATCGACCGTCCCTATTTGTTTTTCTACCGCGCATTGCCACAGAGATGAGCATCAGACACAAACCGATGAAAAGGCCTGAAACGCTAAACTTACCACCGCCACCCGTTGCGGCAGGTTGAGTCGTTGTTGTTCCGCCTCCAGTAGTACCTCCACCACCCGTATTAGCGGGATCAGTATCGATACCGATATTCACGCTAGTTGTCTGACCCGCAGCGACGGAAACCCCTGAAATCGTTTTAGTAGCAAATTCTCCACCTGTGCTGGACACCGTAAGCGTTATATTTTCCCCTGCATTTGATATCAGGATAAATTCACCATTATACTCGACTACTGCAATTGAATTGCCAGACGACGTCGAGCTGACATTCGCTCCGGTCAACCGTGCAAAAGTACTATTCGAGAAAACTAGTCCCTGTATAACGCCAGGGACGCCATTGGTGTTATCGGTATTTAGACTGAACACAGATGAAGTTGAGGTGGCACCAAACTGATCTGTTGTGATAACCCGCCAGAACAACGGTGTGCCATCCGGTAGCAGCGCGGTCTGATCGACCTTTGCGCTGGAAACGGCTAACTCTTCGACGCGGTATTCGATACTCGCCACTGAAAACAGGGCATCGGATGCAATCTCCAGAGTATAACTCAGGATGTCATTATCCGGGTCTGTTGCATCGCTCCAGTCAAATGTCATGACCGTCTTCTGACTCGATGCATCAGTCGGAGAAAGCAGCGTTACCGTCGATGGGGACTGGTTTCCACTTTGTTTTTTATACACCACTGAGCGTTTTGAGGGGGAGATGACATCGCTATCGAAATCTTTTACATAATAGAAAATTTCATACTGCCCGGTCTCGTCAAAGCCATTGTAGGTGCCTTCCAGTCGTTCAATTGCAGGGTCTGGATTAGGCTGCATATCAACCCTGTCCAGCTCCAGTTCGAGCTGTACGGAGCTGAACACTGGGTCCGTTAGCACTTTGGTCGGTTTCCGAACTTCGAACCAGGCCAGGCCGACGTCACTTCCCTTGACCGGTTCCAGGAACAGGGTCAGATTAGTACTGCCTGCCTCGACAAAGCTGGTTTCTGTAACCGTGTCGATAGCACCCAGACCGGGTACGGGTGATGACAGAAAGCTGAGGCCCACACCGAGGTGTGCATTTTTAGACGGGTTACCGTCCAGGCTATTGTTATCCAGCAGATTACTTCCCAGGCCATCACCGTTGTCATCCAGCAGTGGATGTTGCGCCGCGGCATCGAAAAACCGGTTAAAGTTGTTTTGAGTGTTCGAGATTCTGGTATAGGTTTCGGTCAACGTCGTTGCGATGCTGAACGCCCCGCTGAAGGTGTCGCCCCTTTCCAGTTGTTTCATGAACTCTTCAATAAAGTATTCACCCGCTCGAATCCCGTCAGCAGGTTCAATAGGCCCTTTGTAGGATTCTTCATCCGCAGCAGCCGATGTAATGAGAATCCGTCCTGGACTGGATAGCGCTGGAATGAAACTACCCGAATAGCAGGCGCCATAAATCAGGAATCTGTTTTTCGATTGCATGGCCGGCGAGAGGCTGGCTTCCATCGTCGTCATCCAGCTATTCAGTTCGACCGCGCTAATGGTGTCAGAGCCAACCTGAAACAGTTCATCGCCGCCGTGATCGACCATAAAAATATAAATAGGTGCTGCCACGATCGAACTTAAGATCGGGAGCTCACTTTCAATCGCATTCCGCACCAGGGCTTTAGATGGAACTCCATCGACGAATGGATTTCCCAGCGCATCGGTCTGCTTGTTATCAAAGTTGTAATAAAGGATATTGCCCGGCTGGAACCCTCGATTTATCAGGGTATTGTAAATCCGGTTAGTGGTTTTATTATGCGATAGAAGACCTGCTGTATCGGCAGTGACTCTTCCCTGCACAATCAGTGCATAACCAGCCAGTTCATCCACGTTGACCAGAGCCGGTGGTGAAGTTTCTGGATCCAGGTCATTATTGCCGGCAAAAAAAGCCGATAGCGTGTAACTGCCATTGGTATTGAAACCGGTTATTGCATTTCTATTGATGGCAGTGAATTGATACTCACCCTTGTTGGTAAATGTGCGGGTAGTGAATGTGGTCACCGTGCTATCTGGAGCCGTTACCCTGAGTTCGATGTTCAGGCCACTTAAATTACCTCCATCGGGCAGGCGGGTCAATTTTCCTGTCACATCAATCGTTTGATTCCTCAGGATACTGGATGAAGATGGCGTAAGGCTCAGGGCTGACACATCTTTGGCAGCGAATCTGGCAGCAGCGATACCAGGCGCAGTGGTTACATTGCCAGCCTCAGACAGGGCGGCTACCGGAGTAGTCGCCAGTGATAACATCGAGATGAAAAAAAACGGTAGCATCACGCGAACAGATTTTAAGGCTTGAATACTGCAAACACGATGACTCTGCTTTCGGCGAAAGCAAAATCGTTCGTTTAATTTCAGGTTGAACATTAACCAGCCTCAATAGATATAAAGTAATTAAGTAA
>JACKQG010002146.1_pt2 | contig 15152 bp, 23 predicted proteins | sample 8237621 | NCBI WGS metagenome assembly JACKQG01 (sample SAMN15677084, study PRJNA649215) | marine metagenome | biome: marine; feature: Black Sea; material: saline water; isolation source: suspended particulate matter (SPM) from the Black Sea western gyre | collected 2013-06-09/2013-06-10 | depth... | reverse complement strand
CCATAAGAACATGAGCCATAGCATTGGTGCCCGTATGATCCATGTTTGATGCAATTATAGGAATGCCACTCCATCTGAATTTTGAGTGTTTGAAGGTAAATTTTCTGGTGAGCTCTGCGTCTTTGCGAGAAGTCAATTGTGATCTCTTTGGCGCGATTAAAACATCATGGAAATCCAATTTCACATCGTCTATAATTCTCATTTGTTTAGCCCTTCCGGCTTAAATGAATAGTGATATAGTAAAATTATATAATGTATGCACTTTAAGAGATCCTTCCGATCTTTTCCATTTTTCTTTCCAAAACGAAACAGATACTTCATTGCGGCACCTCTAACGAATTCTTCAGCAATATCCATTTGCTCAAATACGTCCTGAATCTGAAATTTTTGGTCGCCATAATGTTCAGAGTAAGTTCCTGCGATATACTCCATCACTTCTGCTAAAATTGTATCTTCATTATATTTGAAGAGCAGCTTCCCTGCTCTATTTTCACTTTTCATAATAAAATCTTTAGTTAATGATGATTGGGTTTATGTTCCTTTTGTAATCTTCCATCCTCATATAATTCACAGGGAACATTTTTATCTACAAATTGTTGGTAGTGATTGTTTGCTTCTGTGTGGGATGGGTATAATGTAGAACCAGCTTTAGTTTCTACTTGGTAAGTGGGTAACTGCATGGTAAAGGACATTGGGGGGTGCTCCTCTAAAATAGTGTTACAACTTGAATTGTGATGATAAAGTATTTATGATTATCCAGTTTTGTAAAAGTAGAGATGCAAATCCAAACTTACTACATTTTTTCAGATCAGCGAAAAATGCTTCGTGGTTGTACATACCGTTGTAAGTTCTATTAAGTGAGGGACGAAACTCACTGGCTAGGAGTTAGTCAGTAGTCAACTGCGCTGTACCTAGTACCAACATCTCTATATCATATATATCACTTTGATTTTTTGGTATAACCATCTTTATACCAACCTCCACCTTTGAGCTGGAAACTGCTAAGTCCCACTTGTCGTTTCATAGTTTCTTTTTCACACTCTGGACAAGTTAAAACTGTCTCAGAATTCCCCGCCGAAGAAGTAAGTATTTCTTCAGTGTAATCACATTCTTCACATTTAAAATCATATAATGGCATAACAATTACCCTTCTTTATTATTTTAAAATTAATTCGGCCAATTGGTTTGATTCACCAAAAGTGCCCCTTACAAAAGTATTAAAAGAAAGAGAAATTCTATCTGTAACGGCTTTTTCATTTGACATCACACTATGGCTCAACCATGAGGGGAATAAAACAAGTTCATTGATATTAGCATTAAAAAACAAAGAAGGAGAGTTGAACGCAGTAAAATTTTTTGGCGGAAATTCTATTATATTTTTTATAATGTAATTTGGATCATAAAACGTAATGGAGTCATCTTCTTCGGTTGATATATAAAAAACCCCACTTATAATACTATTTGGATGAGAATGTGCATGATGATTTTCGCCTGGTTTAGTTATATTTAGCCATGATTGTGTAATATAGAAATCTAAATCTTCTTTGGTGGATATAACTTCTTTAACATATATTTTAATCTGTTGTTCACAAAATTGTTTTATTTCTTTTAATTTATTACTAAAGATGTATGTATTTACTGAACAGGCATTGGCGGTACTTTTATTCAAACCCTCTTCAATAATATCTTCAATATCTTTGTCTTCTTTAGGAGATAATTCTAAATCTCTCTTTACAATATATACAGGACATGGAAATATACCACTTAGTGTTCCCAGCTGAGATTGATTGGTCATATTATCCATTCCACCATTTTCCTAGTCTGCCACCATGAAGAGATACTTCTTCATGACCATCACGAAATATCTTAGCAGTTATCTTTAGTGCTTCTTTCATATTATCTGTTCTATGAACTACTTTGTCTTTAATTTTTATATGGTATCTCTTCATATTCTATATCCTCGTCATCCGTTTCATCAGCAAAATCTTCTATTGATTTTCCTTTTAAATAATTCTTTACTTGAACTCTTTCACGTTTATTCGCGAACCTTTTTGATTTACGCGAAGAGCCGTGTCTTTCAATATGGAGTTCTTCTTCCATCTTTTTTTGCCTTTTTTATTAATGTTTTTTGTTTTCTTCTAGCTGATTGTAGTAAAATTTTACTAACTCCATCCAAAAAAGTTTTACCTTCCATGTGATCCATTTCATGATGGAAGACTCTTGCTGCTAAACCCTCAAACTTTGTCTCAATAAAATCTCCATCTGCATTCTGATACTTAACAGATACTTCTTTAGGCCTTCTTTTGTTCAGATACAATGATGGAAAACTTAAACAACCCTCAGTCATCATTACCAATTCTTTTGATTCTTCTTGTATTTCTGGATTAAAACACACTATTGCATTGTCGCTTTCATCTATTCTCATTGCAAAAACCTTTACTGGCATTCCTATCTGATTGGCAGATAACCCGAGCCCATGATGATACACCATATTTTCAAGCATTATCTCGTACATAAGTTTGGGGTCTGCTTGTGGTGGATCAAAAATCCAAGTAAGAGGTGCTTGATGTAATACTGGATGATCTTCTGGAAGTAAATCTATTTTTCTAAGAGAGAGCTCAGAATCATCTTTTTTAAATTCGTATGTGGTTGTAGGTGTAAAGTCAGCACCAACCGTTATTATATCAGACATTATACAGCCAAAGTTGAAAAGTTTTTTTGTTTTTGAAATTTTATCGTTTTCTCAAATTTATCATATAGCACTTCACCCTTATGACTTATCACGAATACATTTATGTTTGAAGATGTACCATGTGTTAAATCGTAGAGTATTTTTAAAAATTCATCTGTACCAGAAGCATCTAATGAACTATCAAACACCTCATCAAGTACTAACAAATTGGTGTTTACACTATTCTTGAGTTTAGCGACAGCTCTCCAAGTGAAAAGAAGAGCAAGGTCTATTCTCATTTTTTCCCCCTCACTGAAAGAGGCATAAGTAAATTCGTCGCGGTGTCTTGATTTTATGGTTTCATTAAAATTTTCATCAAGCTCAAATGTAATGTAAAAATCCATCGCTGACAAATATTTATTTATCAGTTTATTGATAATTGGAAGATACTGTTTAATAATACGAGTCTTAATTCCTGTATCTTTAAGAAGAGTTGTTGCTAACTCATACAGATGTTTTTCTTTTGATAATTCTTCTCTCTGTTCAGTGTATGTCTCAATAGTTTCTTTTATAGTTTCAAGTTCAATTTTCTTGGTATCTATATCATCTATCATTTGTGATATTTCATCATTCTGATTAGAAACCTTATTGATATATTGAGTACATACTTGAATACTGTTTTGATTTTTTATTATATCGTTTTTAAAGTTTTGTATTTCCTGAAGGACTTTATCAATATCAGCAGTTCTGTGTTTCGCCTCGCTGAGCTTTTCACCTAATTTAACTACTCCACCACTCAATTGGTGCATTTTACCATGAAAATGTTCAATCATCTTTTCACGAAACTCATCTGGAATATCCTGCCGACACACATTACATTCTTTATTTTTTTCGTAAAACTCTATGTCTTCTTCAGATTGAAGGATACCTTTTTCAATATCATTTTTATAATTCAACAATGATTTGATTTCTTCTTTTACTTTAGATTCATCAGTTATTGATTGCTTGATTTTTTCAATTTCTTGATTAATCCCTGTATTTTTATTTTTATAATCTTCCAGATAATCTTCATGTTCTTTTATGTCTTTCTTATTTTTTTGAATTTGAGAAGTTTTATTTTCTCTAAGCTTTTCAATTAAATGTTTGGTTGATTTTTCTTCCCCTCTAGCCAATCCAAGTGATATATCAACTGTTCCTGTAGTATCCTTGTTAACGCTGACTTTACCTTTAAGGAGTTGATTCATAACAGAAAAAATTTCAATGTCAAGAAGATCCTCAATGATAGCTCTGCGTTCAGAAGTTTTGAGTTGCATAAAGGGAATGAAAGAAGAACTCCCCAAAAGAACAATCTGAGTGAAAGACTTATAGTTCAATTTTAGAACTGTTTTCTCAAGGAATTCTTGATAATCTCTAACAGAGGCATCTTGGTTTAAAAGAGAACCATCCAAGTATATTTGAAAAAAGTTCTTCTTTATGCCTCTTTTTACTATATACTTTTTACTACCAATGCTAAATTCAATCTCTACAACAGTTCCACCTTGATTTATGGAATTGATAAGTTGTGCCTTATTGACAGACCTAAATGGTCTACCAAATAATCCAAAAGTTAGAGCATCTAAAATAGTAGATTTGCCCGCGCCATTGTCACCAATTATCAGAGTATTTGAATTTTTGTTAAGTGCTACTTCAGTAAAAACGTTGCCGGTACTTAAAAAATTCTTCCATCGTATATTTTTAAACACGATCATGATATTTTTTTGTTTCTTTTAAGGTTTTCTTTCCAAGTTATTATTCTTAAATTTTCTTTTCTTGATAAAAATTCTTCAGACAGATTTTTATCAAAACCTTCTCTAATAGTAAGAATGTGGTCTAATTGATGACCCCCTTCTATGCCACACAATGTTCTTTTTAAATTATTGGGATTTATTTCATTTTTATATTTTTGATATATTTTTTCGGATAGTCTATGTGTGTAATTTTTAAATCTTATATATTTTGGGGTATCTTCTTTTCTACACGAATTTCTATAATCTTCTGTTTGCATATAAGACTTGTCAAAGTGTTTCATTTTTTCAATAAATTCGGGATCATCAAATTGACATCTTTTTGAGCAATATTTTCTTGGCCCTTTTAATTCTTTATCACATTGTTTGCATCTATTAAAATACTTTATCTGCCACGGCCGAGGCTTACCTTTTTTTGAACCTCTTCCCGGCATTACATCTAATTGTTTCCTCTTGCGATGTATCGTAATAGATGAACACGAAAACTCTTCAGCCAATTCTTTTGCAGTAAAGTCAGGATTTTTAATTTTAGATATTTGTTTTTCATTGAATGTATACATATAAGTATTTATAACAATTCATTCTTCCAACGAATAATTTCAAATTGTATCACTTACCCTCATTAAGAAGCTGTGGCTTATTACCATGTTCAAATCTATGTTCTGCTTGTTTTATACCATCTTTCAAAATAATATTGATCATCTTGTTAAAGGTAATATCTCTTTCATGTGCCTGAAGAGCAACCCCTATAAAATCATCATCTGAAAGTTCTATATCAACTGCTGTGTGAGGTGTTTCATCTTTACCAATTTCAACAGAGCTGACCGAGTTTCTTTTAGCCCGTGTAAGTCTATCATTTATTCTGTCCTCTTCATCTTGAGAATAATTTGTCATAACTTTTCTCTCCTTTCGTAATAGTAGTTCTGCATAAGTTTCCATTATAATGTCTCCAAAGTTAATGATTCATTATACAACGAAATTAGTAAATTGTCAAGTTCTTTTTTATTATCTATATTTAAAGAATTAACATATTTGGAAAGTATGGTAGGTGTATCTTCTGCTTCATCTATCATATCATCTTCAATATTCAAATCTTGGTCAAAGTTCTCTGCAACTGAAATATCAGCCACGTCAGCAGCATAAAGTTTATCCATCAAAGTATCAAACCAAAATGGATTCTTTTTGTTTACTATTATTATTTTTACATAGCATCCTTTATACACCGAATAGTCATCATTTTGAATAGATTCCAGAGTCGTGTTTTCTTCATCATCATCATAATAAATCTTATGAAACATCTCAAATGGGTTTAGAACAACCTCTACTTCTCTAGTTTCTGTATCAAATATATGGAATCCTTTTGCATCTTTATAATCAGACCAAGTTATTTGATATTGATTGCCAAGATAATAGATATTACCATTATCGGATTTGTGATGGAAGTGGCCACTAAAGGCCATGTCAAACTTTTTGAACATACTTGCATCAACACCACTCTGACTATACTGACCTGCGTGCATTTCAAAACCCTTGACTTCTAAATGACCAAATAATACTTGAGCATTTGTCTCTTCCATCGCTTTGACAGAGTGTTCTCTATTTTCATCACATATCCAAGGTTGCATGAAAAACTTTGTTCCATCCAATTCAATCTCTGTGGATTTTTCGTAAACTGTAAAGTTTTCATTGTCACCTAAGCGAAGGCCATCTAGCGCGTTTACTTGATTAGTATTGCGAAAGTAGCAATCGTGATTTCCGGCAATTAGGTGAAGCGTTATACCTCTATCATAACAAACATCAAAGAACATTTTTCTCATTTGAAATACAGTCTTCCAGTTAATAAACTTACGCCGGTCAACAACATCCCCCATGTGAATAATCGTGTCTATACCACGTTCTTGTAGGGTTGGAAAAAATACCTCTTCATAGAATCTTTTGAAATAATCCATGAAAGCTTGACTGTCATTTCTAGCTCCCCAGTGGGAATCCCCAATTATTGCTACTTTCATGCAGTTTTCCTAAAATATGATGTTGGATTTATACCTTTTGTATAATATTTGTTGTAAAGATGTTTTGATACTCCTGTTTCTTTCAATAGTTCATCCCATCCACGATAATACCTACCACAATACTCATGTGTCTTTTTAGAACCTTCACTCATTTTCTTTTTAGTTTCTTCTGACTTTTTAAAGTTTTGAATTCTATTATCATAAAGACCATCTTTCCAAGCTTGGTTGACTTGTTCAGACTTCACTTGTCTATTTCTTTCACTCAATCTTTTTCTCTTTTCCATTCCAGCTGGACTATCCCAATATTCTTTGGTTTTAATCTTCATTGCAACTGAGTGTTCTGGTCTTTTTCTTCCTGTATTTGCTCTTGTTGCAAGTTCCCAATTGGAAGCACTATCTGGATACTCCCAAGAACCCTTTACTATGCACCGCGGGTCATCTTCTGGTGAAAGTTTATATTCTTTCCATGACATATTCTTAAACCACTCACGCAGTTCAGTTGTAAAAGCAGTATCTTGAAATTTGGGAGTATAAGTATTAGTAGACATAAGCGGACTCCTTTAAAGTTCGTTATTGTTTAGGTGTGGGTCAGTTTCCGCTGACCTTCACTGCTATTTATATTATGTGTCATGTCTGTTGCTCTGTATGGGAATATTTTGACAATCAATTATAGACTGTTGTTCTTGTTGGTGTCTATGTTCTTTTAGTGACTTACACCTATCAGTCAATTCATCCAAATCTGGATTAGTCAAATATAACAAAAATGTATTGATTGCTTTTATCATATTTTGACGTGAATACACCACTTCTTTCTTATTGATGTATATCTGAATATTGATATTTTCGTCATTCACTTTCATGATACCATAAAATATTCAAGGTTAGTAATTTTAACTGGTTTTTTAGCTACACTCTTCGCAGCCTTTGCATCCTCAAAGTTTTTGATGAAATCATACATATTTGCTTTTTGGTCAGTATTCATTGTCTCTTGATTATATCCTTTATCACTGTCATTTGCAGACACTTCTACATTTTCCAATAAAGATGAAGCACTTTGCATAGTTTTATATTTTATATACAGTTGTTTTTTTTCTTTCTGTATCCTTCTAATAAAAGCATAATAGATAATTTGAGTAAAATATGCAAATGGGTTAGATGATTTTTCTGGATTAAAGTTCTTTATGTACTGAATACAATTTTCAATACCATCCGAAATCATATCATCCTTAAAAGCATAATTTATAAAATTGGGTCTAAAAGAAAGTCGTTGTGCTATCTTCATGAAACATTCACCAATATATTCTGAAATCATAGGTGGAAGTTCATCATTGGCTTTAGCTTCATCAAATCCAGCCTTGTATATTATCATTTCTTTCAGAAACTTTTCATTATCTACATAATGTATTGGTTTTACTTTTGCACGTTTTGCCAAGTTACCCTCCTTAAAAGTTATTATTTAATATATTATACCACAATAACCTGTTCTTGTCAACTACTTAGTGGGCTCTTGACAAAGCTCTTGACAGATGGTATAATACTGGTGTAGGGGTTAAATGAATCATTTCTTATTAAGTCTTTAGCTGTACGAAATATTCCGCCATTTCAAACTTCTCTTCTTTATATATTTTCTTTCGTTCCTCAAAATGGTCGAGTGTGTAGTTGCTACCACTACCATAAGATAAATCATCAGCAATATCATACAACGTAGCCATACTCTTATTTTCAGATTTTCGGAGTCCTCTACCTATTGATTGTAAATTTCTTATACGAGACTTAGAAGGACTAGCGAAAATGATGTTGTGAAGATTCCTAATATTGACGCCAACACTAAATACACCGTAACTAGCAACGATGACGGAATTTCGTTCAGATTCAACGATGTGTCTAATCTGTTCTCTTGTGTCTGCTGTCGTTCCTCCATGAACGAAAAATACTGTTCTACCATTTGATTCCTCCTTTATCATATCGTAAAGTAACTTTCCATGTTTTTCAACGAAACGAAATAAAAGAAGTGTATTATCTTTCATATCTAAAACCAAGTTTTTAATAAATGCATTTCTTGCTTTAGAATTTACCAAATAATCTAACTCTTCTTGATAACTTATATTTCTAAGATCATGACATATTGAATCTGGATGTCTTAGTAAAATTGCTCTGATAGTAAAAGGTGATAGATGATTACTATCTATAAGCTTCTTTGTTGAGGTGACCTTGTAGACCTTCCCAAATAGCCCTTCTAGCACCAATTTATGAGTTAGTGTTCCGTCTAATGTTCCAGTTGTCCCTATACGATATTTTGCATTAATGCATTTGGTCATTATTGATGTGAGAGATTTTGACTTAAATCCGTGAGCCTCATCTCCAATCACAAGTTCATATTGTTCAAAGTATTTTTGTTGCATCTTATAAATTGACTGCCATGTTGATATTATGACAGGTAGTTCAGAACCTTTATCTCTTCCAGCAAAAACCGTATGACAGTTGTTTGCTACATCAAATCCATATTCTCTAAAATCGTTATACATTTGAGAAACAAGAGATGTAGTAGGAACTAAGATAAGAGTTTTCAAATTCAAATACCTTAGTATTATATAGATAATCAAAGATTTGCCGGAAGCTGTTGGTGAAAGTAAAAGTGCTTTGTGGTGGGATAGAGCATGATTGGCAGCAATCATCTGATAATCTCTAGGAATTACTGGTAACTTTAATGAATCTATAAAATCTTGTTTGAGGACGATTTTTTCGACCACAAAATCAGATTGAAATTTTACTTTGTAATCTCTAGTATAAAGAAATTTACAAAGATGTTCAAACAATCCCCCATAAAGAAGACGGTTATGAACATTAAAAAGCCTTATCTTTCCATCCCAAAGTCTATTACGATATGCTGGCATAAATGTGTAGCCAGGCACCATAAAAGTAAAATGGTCACATATTTCCTGAGCAGTTGAAGCTTCAGAGTCTATCTCGATATAGACTTCATTTTTTTTAGATATGTTAATTATTTCCATTTGTAAATTTCAACCAATCCAAAGCATTCTTTATTTGAAATCCCCGATTGTTTATCATCCTAATAACAGAATCCAGATAGCTCACCTTTTCTTGTAAAACTACTAGTTGTTGTTTCAATTTGATTACATCATCATCTGATTCAATATAGTTAGCTATTTCGTTCTTGAGAAGTCTACCCAAATATTGCTCCCAGCCACGCCGTTCAAGTTCTTCTTGAGACATTTTACCAGAATAATACTCAGTCTTAGCCCGAACTATTTTAGATAGTTCAAACTCAAATCCCTTTAGTCTGATTCGTTCATCAGTAAAAATTTTAAGATATTTGTCGTGAATTCGTGGGATACTAATGGATTCAGTGCCCAGTTCTGTATAATTAATTTCACTATCTTTATGCCAAAGTCCTTGAATATCTTCAAGTTTCAAATCACCTCCTTAAATAATAATAAATTAGTTTTCCGTACTAGTTGTTGAGCAGGTTTTCAACTGTATAAACATCATAACGAAAAGAAACATCTGCAGTAACATAATCTATATCTGTTCCACCACTATCAAATGCAACTGAAGAAAGACTTAGTGGAAAACATTCTCTAAATACAAAATTTAACTGAGGATTCATATTACTGGTCAATACAGTTAAAGTTGCATCAGTAGTCAACTCTGAGGCTTCCGATAATTTTTTATATTTTGTCTGACCTTCTGGTGTTGGAAATCCAAGCCCGATAATCCAATCATAAATTGATAGCCAATTTTTCATATTTTCATCTACTATAAATTTTATTGACAATTCTTCAAAGGCAACCTCATCTCCAGCAATGTCTATGGATTTTAATGGTGTAGGAACATTAATAGAACTTATAGAAATTCCAGGCAGAGTAGCAGACTGACAAAAATAGTTTACTTCTGGAAAATTATTAAGTTGAAATTTAAACCCAATGGGGCTCAAAAAACTAGTGTTGATTGGTTGATTTTGTAATGCAGACATATTTGGAGTATCCTTTCTCTAGTATTTAGTAAGGACAAAAAAAAGGGTGACTACAATTAAGTAATCACCCTTCAAGGTCTTTAGGGGTAGCGAGACTCCTAAAGTATTAACTTACATCAGATTGTCAACTCTGACCATTCTGTAGTAATAGTTACCATTGGCATCAATTGTTCCGTCGCCGTCAGAGTGTCCAAATGGATTGGATACGATTCCGTAACGTGTTTTGAAACCAATTTTTGGTTGAAAGGAACTTTCGCCAACCGCACGAACCATTTGCAATGGAACGTAAGGACAGTAGAAAATACCTGCATCATAAGCAGATGAACCTTTGTAACCTACACAGAAGAAGTTAGTTGCTGATGCACTAAAATATGGATCAACATAAACTTTGTAACGTCCGTTGAGTGTTCCAACGAATGTGTTACCTGTGTCATCAATTCCAGATCCGTCTAACATTCCGCCCATAGCTAGAGCAGAAGCAACGTCTGAAGATGTGATGATGATGTTACCTTTACCGCGACGTGTTGACTTTGCGATTGCATTTGCATCACGTTCTACTTGGAACATCAAACCTTTGAATTTCTCAACAGACCAACGACCATTTGAGTCAACATCAAGGTCAAATACACCAGCTGTTGATGTATTATGTTGTGCTCCGTGCTCTGCACCAAAATAAATGGTACGGATAACTTCGCGGTTAATTTCTGCCAAAATCTCTTGTGAGAGAATGTTAGCAAGTTCTGTTTCAGCATCCAAACCATGAACGGCTTTAAGATCCTGTGCCAATTCCATTGAGTACTCACCTTTGAGTGCTCGTGTCTTAGCTGTAACAGTTACACGGTCAATTGAGAATGACATTTGCTGGAAATCTTCAGCAGCTGTACCGGCAGTACCAGTAAGACCGAAAGTTTCAGCAGTTGCCGTTGAGTTACCTACTCCCAATACTGCGGAGTATGTTCCACCCTGAGCTGCTGCTGTTGCTGCTGCTCCGGAGCTGACCATATCATCACCACCGTCACCGGAATGTGTGGATTCTGGTTCGTTGTAGGAAGCTTCAGTACCACCTTGTGAATCGTAACGAGGACGCATTGCGAAAATAAGTCCTGTAGGCCCTGTCATTGGTTGAACACCACAAACGTCATAAGCAACCAAATTAGGCATTGCGCGACGAATCATGGAAATTAAAACTGGGTCTTGATATTGTACTCCACCAGACGAACTTGCTGTTGGTGCAAGTGATGTCAGTGAGGTTGCTGCTTCCATCAAAGAGCCGCGGCCTTCTGCAGCTGCCTGCTCTGCCATGGCTTTTTCTTGGTTTTCCAAAAGAACGGCGGTAACCGCTTTTCGGTATGGGTCTTTAATCTCTGGCATATCTGGATGGTTCAATACCGGAGCCCACTTTTGTTGTAGTCCTTCAGCTAGATACATTTTTTGTAATCTCCTAAAAATGTTATTTGTTTAAACGAGTTAATGCAGAAGCATATTTACTCATAACTGGATCAACGGATTCAGAAATATCTTGTTCTTCCTCAGTATTTTCCAATTCTTCTGTAATAGTTTCCGACTGTTGTTTAGGGAAATAATTTTCCTTAATTACTTCAAGTTTCTCAGAATACTGAGTCTTGTCTTCAAAATCTATACCCTCAGCCAATTTACCTAGTTTTTCTTTTTCGGTATCAGCGAGGTTTTCCGAAACTTCTCTCAATGTTTCAGACTTTTTATAATCAGCAAGTTCCTTTTTGATGTCTACACTTGTGTTAATAGACTCATCAAGTTTTTGCTCTAGTTCTTCAACTTTCTCAAATAGATCGTCAACAAGGTCAACTTTCTCTTCTGGAATGTCAATGTAATGCTCTGTAAAGAGATTCTTGAGGCCTGTCATGAAATCTTCTACCAATTCGGATCGGATTCCTTTTTCAACAGCTAACTCATTTTCTTTCATCCACTCTTCAGTAACATAGTTGAGATAACCATCAACTTTTTCTGTAACTGTGGACAAATGTTCTTCTTTTGCTTCAGAAATTTCTTTTTTGTAGTTAGTTTCTAATTCATCAATTCGTGAATTGACTTCAGAAATTACTTTAGCTGAAACTGCTGCTTCAAATATTGTGGAAGCTTTAGTCTTAAACTCTTCAGAAAGATCTTCACCACTTACTAGTGCATCCATGTCTTCTTTGACATCAATTTCAAGATCTTCTTTCTTGAGTTTTTTATTTTCCATTGGTGTTTCTTCTTCTTCATCCTCATCAGCTTCTTCCTCCTCTGCAAGAGTTGAACCCATGATTTTTGAAAAAGAATCGGAAAGATCAGACTTCTTCATAGTATTTAATTGGTTATAAAGTGCCTTAATCATTCCGGCTTTGGTTTTAGGAACAGAAACAGATTCTTCTACTTCTTCTTCCTCTTCACCATCTTCATCTTCTTCTTTTACCTTAGCTTTGGCTTCATCTAAGATCTCTTCGCCCGAAGACACCGCAACAGCTTGTTGCTCTTCTTCCAGTTCTTCAGCCGTTTGTTCCAAAATTTCTTCAGACATTGAAAATCTCCTGTAATGTTATCTGTGTGTTTGTTAACTAATATTATTTATAAGAACTTATATTTACAACTTAACAATAAAATCTTTAAAAGCCTCAACTAGCACGCTCTCGCGGTCTTTTCTTGAAGAATTATCAATTTTATCTTTATATTCTTGGATCTGTGTCTCTTTAAGAAGACCATTATCCCAGATCCATTCCTTCCCTTCCATGATTCCTGCCACAAAGGCGTCAGGAGCGGAGGGGTCAGCAACTATATCGGCTGCTGTTGCAAGGTAAAAATCACCTTGAACTTCTGAAATACCATCTTTACCGGACTTTAACGAACCCATACCTCTTGATGAAACTCCTAATTGAGCTCCTTCATCAATAAGGCTCTTTACAATCTTTCCGTATGGAGTATCTAAAATCTTAGCTCTTCCCATGAAGTTTTGGTCTACTTCTTCCAACTCTTCAATCATGTGGGAAACTCTTTCCAAATTGACAGTCGGCCCGTCTGGATGCCCCAATTCACCAAAAGCTCTTTTCTTCTTGATAAACTCTGTAGTATATCTTTTTGCTTCTTTTTGAAGAACCTCTGTTGGATATATTCTACCATTTCGGTTTTTCTTATTTGCTTGCATGAAGATACCTTCAATGAAGTAGTTCTTACCACCACTCTTAGTGGCCTCTGTAAGAAATTCTACATTTGTTGCTTCTTCGCTAATTAGTTTCATGGTTCTCTCCGTTTGTTATTTTTCTTTTGCACTGGCCTGACGTTGTTTAAAGGCATCTTTCATTTTCTTTTTAATTAAAGGCTTCAATCTATTTCTCCACTTACCACCCATTTTTTGTACTTTAAGATCGGCCTTCTTCTCTATAGCAGTTTTTATTCCAATTGAAGCCTCGGGGTCTTTATATTTTCCTGCCTTATCTACTATTGCAATTGCTTTCTGTCTTACGGCCTTAGTTACTGCCTTATCAATTTTATCCTGAGAAGGTGGTTTTTTCATAGACCTTGCTCTTTTTATGGCAGTAATTTTTGATTTCTTTTTGGAAATAATTGACCTCTTCCTTCTTTGTTGAAGAGTCAGTGCTTCCATAAAATCTTTAAAAGCTTTCATTAATATGCGTCCGAAAATCCATGTTGGTTAAATCTGTATCCGAGTTGACCATTCTTCATAAAATTTGGTAGTTCAAATCCTTCCATTTTCCCTATCTCTATTCCTATCATATAAGTATCAGCTGCAGCAACACCTACCGTTGTTACAGAAACATCGCCAAGTACATTACTAGAATTTCCAGCTGCAGCTCCCATACTTATTGCTCCGATATGGTTACCTCCACCTGCATAATTTATATAACCATTCCCAGCTACCAAATATGCAATAGTTTGTTCTGCATCACTTCCATCAAAGAAAATTCTAGTATGAGCAATCCCAGCTGCTATATTCCACCAAAGCTTTCTAAGATTAATTTTTGGTGCAGCGATAGCCAGTCTTGTACTAGCATGAGTGAGTGAAGAACAAAGTCCAGAAACACCCCCTGTTAAAGTTTTTCCAGTTCCAACATCTGTCGCAGTTTCTGCAGTCCAACCTAGAGGGGTTATATCAGTAGCACTTGTAACCTTATAAGCTTTAAAAGATGTTGCCCCAGCAGTAAAATCTGTAACTCTTAGGTATATTGCTGTACTGTCATTTGTAGTTAGTACTTCTCCGATACACAAATTTGTAGTTGGTGCAGATGCCAAAGTTACAGTAGCTGAAGCATATTTCAACGTAGAAAGGTTAGCCCAGAGACTAGCAGAAAGTTGAGTAGCATCATCAGCAAGTCCAGTATGTTGTACCGAATACTTTGTGTTAGAGTCTATTATGGTATTTGTTAATTTAGTTATAGCCATTTGTTATCCTTTTAAAATCAAACTTCATTCTAGTTTGATGTTTAAGTGTTTTCATGTGCTTTTCCAAGAACCTTCATAAATGCACGTTCAGTTCTTTGGATTTGTTGAATAGTTCTATTTTTTTCTGAAGAGTTTAGCCCTTCTATATATTTAACCAAAATCTGCGATGTAAGCGGATCTATAGGTATATCTGTTCCATCATCTAAAGTAATTTCACTGTCTTTTTTAGATTTACCCGCTTTGAGTAAATCATTCATTACACTTTCTGTGATGAACTCTCC
>JACKQG010004911.1_pt1 | contig 15154 bp, 17 predicted proteins | sample 8237621 | NCBI WGS metagenome assembly JACKQG01 (sample SAMN15677084, study PRJNA649215) | marine metagenome | biome: marine; feature: Black Sea; material: saline water; isolation source: suspended particulate matter (SPM) from the Black Sea western gyre | collected 2013-06-09/2013-06-10 | depth... | reverse complement strand
CTCGATTAACGTTGAACAAGAAGACATGAGTGTAAACAATTTGTTTGGTGATGTTGTCTTTGTTGATGGTGATGAGATTTTAACGTATAATGCACATACAATTTACAATGATGGTGTGTGGACTCCTGACATTGAAATAGATCCGACTAGAGGGTATAAGATCTGGTTATCTCAAGCAAAAACCATTAGCTTCGAAGGAGAACTTGTAGATGTAAATACTCCAATAACCTTGATTGGCACTGGTGATGCAAGTATTACTTGGATAGGATACTTACCTCAAGAACCAAGAAGTGTGAGTGATGTTATGCAAGGAGTTATCAGTTATGGACAACCTAGCAAGGTAGTTCATCCAGATTCAGGTTTATTTTCTCAATATGGACCTGCGGGATGGTTTGGAACTTTAACAGAGATGCAGCCTGGAGAAATGTATAAAATTACCACTGCCTTGCCAGGAACATTGATTTACGGAGAATAATTTTTTTTATTAATTTTCTTTAATATATTGCTTAACTTTCTTTCTTATCTCTTCTTCGCTTGTAGGTTTACATCCAAAGCTTTCAATTATTTCTTTAAGAATTGGTTCTTGAACTTCTTTTTCATGCTCTTCTCCAAAATATTCAACTTCCAAAATGTATTCGAAGTTCTCCACATGTTGGAGTGAGACAGAATAATTGTAATCCTTAAACTCGTATTCATAATCATTTCTATGAGTTGTCCAAGGCGGAACTCTTTTCAACTCAAGCAATTCAAGTATCTTCAGAAAATGCTCTCCTTCTTTCTTTGAGATTAAAGGAATGGTTATCTCTTGTCTGCTCATCGTTGCATCCTTACCCTTCTTACAAACGATCTCAAACCTTTTTTCACTATGTCTAAACCTTATGTCAATTTGCTTTTCTTTCTCCAAGAATTTCTCTGTGATCAATGTCTCTTGATTGATTAGTTTTACTTTTTTTGGTAACTCACGAGCTAATTCTTCATATTTCTCCTTAGAAAGAACCGCCCTCATCTCGATTTCAAAGTCGTTCATAGTTTTGAAAGTAGAACTAATAATAAAAATGTTTTGGAGATAAAAATATAAATGACTTTGTTTTCAAGTTTGTTATGAAATACGCGATTGTTGAATCAAAATTAAAAACTAACAAGACAAGATCTTATCTTTGGAACAAGATAAACACACCTCAAAAAATAGTTAGAATTGAAGAGTTCAAAAATGCTAAGATAAAGAAGATTTCTGAGAACAATTTTGAAGTAATTGCTAAAGATTATCATGTTTTATTGACTTTTATTCCAAAAAAAGGTGTGAACCAGGTTTTTATTGGAGTGAAAAACTATCCTATGACTTGGTTTGAAATTAAGGGAGAAACCAATTGTACAGTTGTTCATAGTGAATATAAGCGAATGGATAGTGGTATGAGTAAAGAAAACTTGAAGAAAGAGATTGAATGGGTGAAGAATCACTTTCTTGAAGAATTGGAAGAAATAGCCAAATAACTACATAAAAGGTATATTTAAATATAAATAATTCTTTTTTTATTTTTATGAATGATGAAGATTTTATGAAATTGGCAATTGAAGAAGCCAAAAAAGGATATCGTCCTTTTGGAGCCATTGTTGTTAAAGATAATAAAATTATAGTCAGAACTCATAATACTGCCACTTCTGATCCAACTGCCCATGCAGAGACTAATGCGATTAGAGAAGCATGTAATATACTAAAAACCCGTGATTTGTCGGGTTGTACGTTGTATGCTTCTTGTGAACCTTGTGCTATGTGTTTTACTGCTGCTCTCTGGGCTCGCATTTCTAAAATAGTATTTGGTGCTTACGCCAAAGATGTTCCAGAAGATGGTTGGAAATTAGGTGTTGATTGTTCTTATTTGAACAATAAATCAGGAAACAGAATAGAAATAAAAAGTGGTGTTTTAAGAGAAGAAAGCTTAAAATTATTTCAATAGTATTCTCACATCTCTTCTAATCGTTTGATTCTTTCTTGTATTGGTGGATGTGTTGCAAACATCTTATTTACTAAACCTTTTTTCTTAGCAAATGGTGTTGAGATAAACAGATGTGCAGTGGCCTTGTTTGCTTTGTCAACTAAAGGGTCTGGATCTGCAGCAATCTTTTTCAATGCACTGGCGAGCCCCGGTGGATATCTCGTTAAAACAGCCCCACTTGCGTCTGCCATGAATTCTCTCTTTCTGCTAATTGCCATCTTAATCATCTCACCTATGATGGGTGTTAAAATTGCTAATGCCAAACCAACTACGATTAGAACTATTGTTATTTGATTTCCTTCTCTATTTGAACCTCGTCCTCTTATGCTACTATAAAGGAATGTTCTTAGCAAGAAATCGCTTAACAGTGTGATTATTCCGACCAATACTGCTGTTAGCATCATGAATCTAATATCATAATTTTTCACATGTGACATTTCGTGAGCTAATACACCTTCTAGTTCTTGCCTGTTCATGACTTGCAGTAGTCCGGTTGTTACTGTTACGGATGCATGTTCAGGATCTCTACCAGTTGCGAATGCATTCATTGCAGAATCCTTTATCACATACGCTTTTGGTGTTGGTATGCCTGCGGCTAAAGATAATCCTTCGATTGTATGATATAAATAAGGAAATTCTTTTTTTGTCACTGGTATTGCTCCAGTCATTCCAAGAATCATTCTATCGCCAGAGTACAACCCTATAAAAGAATAAATGATTGAGAAAACAATTGCTATTACAATGCCTGCTATTAAGCTTCCCAGCACCAATCCAATGATCGCTCCCAGTACCCCGATGAGAATGATAAATATTGATGTGAGTATCCAGGACTTTCTTTTATTGTTCCGGACCTCGTCAAACATTAATTTTGGCATTTTTTTAAAAAAATAGAATAAAAAAATTAAAATTTAACTTGAACGTTTTTCTTCTCAGCTTCAGTTGCTTCGAACATATGTTCTTGTGTGAAGTGAAGCATTCCTGCAAAGACATTGTTAGGGAAGGTCTCAATCTTCGTATTGAAAACCATCACAACATCATTATAGTGCTGTCTTGAATAAGCAATTTTGTTCTCAGTGCCTGATATTTCTTCTTGCAATTGCATAAAGTTCTGATTTGCCTTTAAGTCAGGATATGCTTCTGATACTGCAAACAGTGATTTCAAGGTATTTGATAACATGTTTGAGGCGTTTGCTTTATCTTCCACAGTATCTGCAGACATCATCGATGACCTTGCCTTTGTCACATTTTCAAGCACACTCCTCTCGTGCTTCATATAACCCTTTACAGTTTCCACCAGATTTGGGATTAGATCATTTCTTCTCTTTAACTGCACGTCAATTTGTGCCCAAGAATTCTTAACTCTGTTTTTCAGTCTTACTAAACCGTTATACAATCCTATTATGAATAAAATTAGGACTACGACAACGACGATGACTATTATTAACCATATATCCATGTACAACACCTCCCAGTATTATTTAAGTTTAATATTCATGCAGATTTAAAAATATTACTATAAGTTTGAATTAGAATAATAATAAAATAAATAAAAACATTAGAGTAGTGGGTTCTGTCCGCCGTACATTGCGTTGAACTGTCCATTCTTGAATTCTAATGAGAAGACATCGTTGTTACAAGCTGTGGCTCTCATCTTTACAATTGAAATTTCACGAACAACATTCCTTCTAAATGGCGTTAATCTTAAGAGGATTATTCCATCTGATAGAAAGTCTTCTATCTCGTACTCAGAATATTTGCTTCCATCGAGCGGCATTTCTGATATTAAGTAGGTTGTTATTCCTGTGTCTCTTAAGAATTCGAAGACGTAGAACAGTTCTACTCTCGGATTTTCAAACCTTGACAAAGTATATAGTGCTGATAATGAGTCTATGATAAACATTGAGCAGTCTGTTTCACTGCTTACCTTCTTCATTATGTTCTTGATAACGTTCAACCAGCTTCTATTATCTCCTACTTTGATATCTTTGATTTCTTTTCTGATGCATCCAAGATCAGCAACCATAATGGTTCCTTTATCAGACGTTTTGGTTGAGTGTATGATATCTTCTATCTTTGCCAAGTCTTTGATTGGTTGCATGTTTACAAGATCTAAGTTCAGACCCATGTTTTCAAAGTGTTGTTTCAAAGAATCATATGATTGCTCTAGTGAAATATATAGTCCATGCTTTCCGTTCTTTGCTTCGTTGTATAGTATGTTGAATGTAATCGATGATTTCATCGATCCTGCTGTTCCACTTACCAAAACAACATGTCCTTTCGGGACTCCGCCTTCCATCGCCTCGTCAAATCCTTGAATGTATGTTTTTACTCTTTCAATTTGTTCTACCATAAATTTTCACCTCGTCTAAAATTTTGGTGGTCAAAAATATTTGATTTTTGTTCTACCATTTGTTTTCACCTCTCCACGTGTTCAAGATTATCAACTTTTCCTGATTTTGTATTCACGATTATATTTTTTTCTTCATCTATCAATGCGCATCCTACAACAACTCCTTCTGCTTGGTATTGCCATATCTTTTTCCCAGTTGTTTTTCCAGGTTCTGATGTCATTACATCACTGTATGAGCCTGTCTGTTGCATTACTCCAGACAACCCGGGAACGTAATCTAATACGAAGTTTCCTTTCGCATCAAGTATATATATATTGTGATCATATGAACCAGCTATTATTTCTAGTTCACCATCTTTATCTATGTCATCTATAATTACTGGTGCTACAACCCAGAAGTCTGTTTCATAGGACCATATTTTGTCTCCATTGCTTTTCAATGCATAGACATTATTATCACAAGATCCAAATACTATTTCTAGTCTTTTATCATTGTTTATGTCTGCCAGCGCTGCTTTTGAGTAGATTGCTCCTTCTGTCCTATACTTCCAAGCTAGTTCGCCTTCTTCTTCTAGCACATATAAGTAATGGTCAAACGAGCCAATGACTATATAATTTTTTTCGTTTCCATAAATCTTTCCAATTGCTGGTTGAGCCACTATTTTATCATCAGTTTTGTATTTCCACAATTCTTCACCAGTATATTTGACGCAGTGGATATGTCCTTCATTGCATCCAAAGATAATATTTCCATTTAATATTTCGGCTGTTGATTCTATTTCGCATCCAACCTCAAATCGGTGTTTTAAATGTCCTGCAAAATCCAATATGTATAAATTTTTATCTCCGGATCCAAATATTATCTCAGGTCTTCCATCTCCATTGACATCCTTTATTGTTATGCCTCCTCTAATCGAGCCCTGAGCCTTAAATTTCCACAGCAGACGTCCATCGGATGTTAGGGCATGTACTGTGCCCATCTCAGATCCAAACACTATTTCTTTTTTCCCATCTCCATTAATGTCAAAAACATTTGGTGATGATTGGATGCTATTAGCGGTTTCTATATCGAAGAACATTAATTCTGATGGACTTATGTTTTCCTTTGCATCGAATGACCAATCAACATTTCCTTCTTTGTTCAAAGAATAAATCTTTCCGTCGCTTGTTCCGAAAACTATGTCTTTCTTTCCAGAGTTTGTGAGATCGGTGATTATGGGTGGCGCTAGAAGTTTACTTTTAGAATCAAACTTCCACTTCTCCTTTATCTGACCTCTTTTTCCCTTGCCAAATACCTTCTTTAGCCCGAACGTTACTTTCACAATGATTTATTAGTAGTTTTGGGTTTTAAAAAAGTTGTGTTTTTTATCTCTAACAACTATTATTTTTTTTTTCAATAAATTTAAATAGCCCTTTGTTTTAATGTTTATCATGGATGAATGTGCTTTCTTTGAGGTGAGGCGACTACTTTCCAAAAATTTGTCTCCTGAAGAGGTTAAGAGTCATTTGCTTAAGCGTGGCTTTCTTGAATCGGACGTAGAATTAGCAATTGAAAAGGCTGCTATTGATCTGCGCGTTGAAAGAGTTGATGAAGAGAAAGTTATGGCTAAGCGTTTTCTCACAAAGGAACTTCTAGATAGAATTGGTTATGGTTTTGTGTCTCATCCTTTTCTTAACATTCTTTTCTCTTTTACTGGTGCATCATATTTCATCATTGGTTTGATTAATGGTTTGAGAACTGTCCTCTCTTTGGTTTACTCTTCTTATATGAGGGAGTTTTCAAAGGTTCATATTCTTAACAAATCATCTATTAGTCGTGCAGGGATCATCTATGGTTTTTCATTCTTAATCATGTCATTTGCAGTTGTTTTAGGCTCGCCCTTGCTTTATTCGCTAGCTTTTTTAGCGGGTGCTTTGGGTGTGGTTGCTCATGGTGAGCTCTACGTTACATTCATGAGGTCTCATCTGAAGAAGGAACGAATGGGTGCTTTTCTTTCCAAGATATCAATTTATGGTGTGATTATAACAATTGTGTCGCTTCTAATATCTGGTTTTGTTATGGACCTGTTTCCTCGTGCAGGAAAAGATATCACATTTACCTTGTTTGGGACTGCTTTTAACTTCACAATTTATGGATACTTAATATCGTTTGAGATAACTGCTTTTGCGTTCATACTTTCTGGATTTATCCTTTCTCGGATGAAGCAGAAAACCACTCCTACTGATGTTAAACTGTCTTCTTTCGCGAGAGAGTTTTGGACTCGTTGGAAGATCCATTCAAAATTCTTTGTTAGGAATAAAGTTGTTGTTCTTCTGGTGCTAACATCCATTATAACTGGGATTGTTCAAGTTCTGGGAAATTCTTTTTATGGAATTTTTATCTACAATAATTTTAAGGATCAATTTCTAGGAGGATTTCTTAATGTGGCGATTGTATTCGCAATAGCTGTTTTGGCTGCGTTTGTTGGCCCTTGGATTACTAGAAAGCTTCAAGACAAGATCGGAGTTTCTCCTATGCTTGTTTTTGGAACACTTTTAACTGCGATGCTTCCTCTATCATTGGTTTTCAATCCTCATCTGTTGGTTGTGGCCATTGCCGCTGCTCTTTCAATTGTTGGTGCTTCTATTCTTGGTATGGCTCAAGGCTTTTTCACAAAGAGATTATTGTCTGATACTGAAAGACAAGTATATTTTTCTTTCATTGGCTTGGCAGTTGCCATTCCGCTGTTAGTTCTTACACCTATAGGTGCATATTTTGCTCATGCTTATAGTTTACAATTGCTTTTCAAGATTCTTATATGCTTGCTTGTGTTTGCAGCCACTCCTCTTTACTTTGTCATTGTTCTTCTTTATGAGCGTAATTTAGAAAAAGTTTTTTAAATAGGTAAGCTATTCTTTTTATTGGGGGATTATTTTGCGAACTATTTTATTCCAGAAAGTATTGGACAATTCAGAGTATGGTAATCAAGTTAGCTTCTCAGAAGGTGTTATGACTCATAAACAGATTGAGCAAAGAAATGGTTTGGTCTTTATGAGGATTAAGAAGAGAAGGCTTATCAGTTAATAGTTATTTCTTCAGTGTTTTTTTCTGAGCCGTTTTCCTTTCGTCTAAAAATTATTTTTTGTAGAATTGTTCTGCTTGATTCTCTGCTTAATTTGAAGTCAAAATCGTTCTTTACTTCCATTTCTTGGTAGTAGTCGATTGTCTTCAGGATATTTTCTAGTTCTTTGATAGCTCCATACATCTGATGCTGTTTTGAAAGGTCAATATCTTCTCTTCCGCTTTCAAGAGTTTTGATAATGTTGAACCTTCTTTTTTCAAATATCCTTTTTATTTCGATAAAAGTCATTTTTTTATTTTATATAGGAAGTATTCCAAACAATCAACACCATCAAAAACAGCTATTTTCTTAAGTCCAATCGGACCAAATGTGAGTGTTAAACCCTCTTCCCCTACTGGCGTATTACAAACAGGACATACTTTATTAGGATTTTTAAATTTTTCTAATTTCTTCTCGACATTCTGAATTATGGCTCCTTCTTCAACTATTTTTTTGAATTCTATTAGTTCGTCATAATTTAGTGTTTCTATAACTTCAGATATTTTTTTCATTTCTTATGGCCTTTATCTTTTTTACAAGCCCTCCTTGGTCCATGAATGGCTTTATGTCTTTAGTTAGGTCGAGGAAGTATTTTTCATGGTTTCTGATGCCTGCTTCAACTTCTTCAATTGTGTGAGTCCAGCAAACTATGTTCTTAGTTTTGCCTTCAATATTTGTAATCTTTGCATTGCTGTACTTGTCTCTTATTTCCTGCACGTGCGGCGTTATGAGCATTAAGTCTATTTGTTCTGTTTCGCTCTTCACAACTGCTATTGTGTGACATTTCTTTATTAACTCTTCGTTTAGCACAAAGAATTTTTCTAGAAAGTAAACTTCATCTTTTTTTACACTCAGCCAAAGATTGATTATGGCTTTCTGTATGAAATCCAAGTCCAGATCTTTTTTTGTAGATAGATGTTCAGATACAAATGTGATGTGTATTACTTCTTTTCCAAGTGAGAAGGTGGTTTTTGGTTTTCCAGGCACATTATTGTTTACTTTGCCTTCTCTTTTCACTAGTCCGTATGCTTCTAGAAGTCTTAATTGTTGGCTGACGTTGGCTAAACTGGTGCCTGCTTTTTTGGCTAGATCGGTTGGGGTCTGGTTTTGGTTGGCTAATTCTTTTATTATTCTCCATTTAGACTCTGTGAGTAGCTCTCCATGATCCATATTGTGGACTTGGAACTAAGAGTATATAAATTTTTCCATTTTATAATTTTGTAAATTAACTATTTTACTTATTAAGTGAATTACTTAATTAACTAAATTCTTTTCTGGAGTAAATTATTTAAAGAGGAAGCGCTATTCATTACAGGTAGATAGTAATATAAAAAAAGGGTTGCAAAAAAGAGGGAGTTATGAAAGTACTTATGCTGGGATGGGAATTCCCGCCAATATATTCAGGAGGTTTAGGAACAGCCTGTTATGGTTTGACAAAAGGATTAAGCCATCATGATGTTGAAGTAACATTTGTGATGCCAACAGGTCCTAGTAGTGTTAAAGGTGAATATGTCAAACTACTGGTTGCAGATAAACTCTACAAGGAGAAAGGAATCAGAATCAAAAGAGTAGAAAGTATACTGGTTCCATACCTAACATCAAAAACTTATGAAGATAAGTACGTCAAATATCATGAAGTTAGATCTAGTAAGGATGAATCCACAGGCAAGTTATATGGTAAAGATCTCTTTGAAGAAGTTTATAGGTATAGTGAAAGAATCAAATTCATAGCCGCATCAGAAAATTTTGATGTTATTCACGCACATGACTGGATGACTTACCAGGCAGGCATTAAAGCTAAGAAATTAACTGGTAAACCATTGGTTGTTCACATTCACGCAACAGAGTTTGATAGAACGGGGGGACATAATTTGAATCAATATGTGTATGATATTGAGAGGAAAGGATTTCATGAATCTGATAGAATAATCGCTGTTAGCAATTACACTAAGAGTATGGTTGTAAGACATTATGGTATATCTCCTGACAAAGTAACTGTTGTTCATAACGCAGTAGAATTTAAGGATGGGGTTGACTACAAAATTGACAAGACAGACAAGATTGTTTTGTTCTTAGGAAGAATTACTATTCAGAAAGGTCCTGATTATTTCATTGAAGCTGCAAAGATGGTTCTAGACAAAGATCCATCTGTCAAATTTGTATTTGTAGGTTCAGGCGATATGGAACCAAGAATAATAGAACGCGCCGCAGAATTAGGTATAGCAAGAAATGTTTTATTTGCTGGTTTCTTGACTGGTGAAGATGTTAGCAAAGCCTATCAAATGGCTGATGTATATGTTATGCCTAGTGTTAGTGAACCATTCGGAATAACGCCCTTAGAAGCCATGAAATCCGGAACGCCAGTAATTATATCAAGACAATCAGGTGTTAGTGAAGTTATTAATCATGTTTTGAAGATAGATTTCTGGGATGTAAATGATATGGCCAGTAAAATTCTCGCTGTTTTAAATTACAGAAGTCTTCATGAAGCACTAAAACATCACGGAACTTTAGAAGTTAAGAAGTTTAATTGGGATATTCCGGCAGAGAAATGCTTACGTGTATATGGGGGTGTAGTATGAAATTATGCTTATACTTCCAAGTACATCAACCTTTCAGACTCAAGAAATTTGGAGTCTTTGACATTGGTAGCAGCATAGATTATTTTGACGATAAGAAAAACAGAGAGGTTATGGAGAAAGTAGCCAGGAAATGTTATGTGCCAACCAATCAATTACTTCTAGATTTAATAAAACGACATAAGGGTCAATTTAAGATTGCTTTTAGCATAACAGGTACTGTATTGGAACAATTCGAGAAGTATGCTCCTGAGGTCATAGATTCGTTCAAACAGCTCGCTGATACGGGTGATGTAGAGTTCTTAACAGAGACTTATTATCATTCTTTATCATTTATTTATTCTAAACAAGAGTTCAAGGATCAAATAGATATGCACAAGAATAAAATCAAACAATTATTTGGTCAAACACCTACGATATTCAGAAATACAGAGCTCATATTTAATAATGAACTAGCTAACTTCATCGAAGGATTAGGTTACAAAGGCATATTGGCTGAAGGCGCGGATAAAGTATTAGGCTGGCGTTCACCAAACTATGTTTATCAAGCGAAAACCACTAACAATCTAAAACTACTATTAAAAAACTATAAACTAAGTGATGATATAGCTTTCAGGTTTGGCCAGAAAACCTGGGATGGATATCCAATGACTGCTGACAAATTCGTCAACTGGGTAAAAGAGAGTCCAGGCGAAACAATTAATTTATTCATGGATTACGAGACCTTTGGAGAACATCAATGGGAAGACACAGGTATATTCAAGTTTTTAGAAGCCCTACCTGACTTGGCTTTGAAGAATGGTTTATCTTTTGTAAATCCTTCAGATTTACTTACACATGAATCAAAAGATACTTTAGATATCCACAGCTTTGTGTCTTGGGCTGATGTTGAGCGAGATCTTAGTGCCTGGCTTGGAAACAAGCTTCAGAAGTCTGCGAGTGAAGAATTGTTCAAGTTAGAAGAACATGTCAAAAAGTCAAATGATCCAAAACTTTTAGAAGATTGGAGAAAACTCACGACTTCAGATCATTTTTATTATATGTGTACCAAGTGGTTCAATGATGGTGATGTACACAAATACTTTAATCCATATGAGTCGCCTTATGAGGCGTTTATTACTTTCATTAACATACTAAATGATATGGCTGGCAGATTGAAACTCGAGACAAAATCATTGATTAATACTCCAACTGAGACGCCAAGTCAATTGTTAAATTAATTTATTAGAGGTGAGAAATGAGGATCCCGAAACATAAGAAGTTCTTTGCAGTCCATGGAAAAGAGGCCGAGAATCTGTCAGAGTTAAGATTATTAATGGTTGAAATGTCTGATGAGGATTTTTTGCATCATATGAATGGCAGAAATGATTTTTCTCAGTGGACAAGGGATATTCTTCATAGAGATGAATTGGCTGAGAGGATGGAGAAACTGCCTTCTAGAGATTATATGCTAGAGCTTATAGATGATGAGATTTTAAAAGACAAGGAAAGAGCAGTTCTTGGCTCTGATGAGTTCAAAAGGTTTATTGTTAGAGAATTTGTTTACGGATTAATATTTGGTATAATAATTGGAATAATTATAACGAAGTTGATAATATGAAAAAAGAAGCAGATTATGTGTTTGAAGCCTCATGGGAGGTCTGTAATAAAGTCGGTGGTATATACACGGTTGTTAAGAGTAAAGCTTATGTTATGAAGGAATTCTATAAAAATTATTTTTTGATTGGTCCTTATTTTCAAAGAAAAGCAATTATTGAACTTGTTGAAAAAGAGCCTCCTGAACCAATTAAGAGAGCTTTTGATGAAGTTAGACAGCAGGGAATCATATGTTATTTTGGATTATGGGATGTTGATGGTTCGCCAGATACAATACTAATCGACTTTAACATCCTGAAGGATCGCAAGGATGAAATAAAGAAACAACTTTGGGAATCACAAAAGATTGATTCTCTAACGTCAAATTGGGATTTTGAGGAACCAATGCTCTGGTCATGGGCAGTGGGTATTTTGTTAGAATCATTAGGAAAAAATCTTCTCGGAAAGAAGGTTGTTGCACAGTTACATGAATGGTTATCAGGATTTGCAATTTTTTATTTGAAAAATGTTAATGCGAATATAAAAACTGTTTTTACGACTCATGCAACCATGCTAGGAAGGACTATGTCTGGATCTGGTGAGGATTTATATAATATACTTGATGATATGAATCCTGAAGAGCGAGCTTATCATTATGGTGTGCAAGATAAATTCCTCACGGAAAGAGCTGCAGCTCATGCAGCTAATGTATTCACAACTGTTTCTGAAATAACAGCTATTGAAGCTGAGAAAATATTTGGTAGAAAACCAGAAGTCATACTAAATAATGGTTTAACTATGAGGAACTTTCCAACTATTGAGGAGACCTCAATGAAGCATCTTTTGACAAGAGAGAAGATACGTGAGTTCTTGACATTTCACTTCTTTCCATATTATACTATTGAGTTAGAACACAATCTAATATTCTTTGTAGTTGGAAGATACGAATTTAAGAATAAGGGTCTTGATATTCTGATTAAAGCTCTTGGCAAGTTAAATGAGAAAATGAAACAGGATAAATCCAAAAGAACAGTGTCTGTTTTCTTCTGGATACCTCAAGAAACTCATGGTATAAAAGTTGAAGTTTTAGAGAATAAGAATTATTATAGACATATCAAGAACTATGTTCAATGGCACTCACAAGATGTTCTTAAAAGAATAGTTGGGGATATTGTAAGCAGTAAGACTCCAACTGTTAAGAGTATTTTTACTCAGAGGTTCTTGAAGGATTTGGAAAAGGATCTTATACAATTCAAAAGACGCGGTAATCCATTGCTCTTAACGCATAACATATCTAATGAAAAAGAGGATTCCATGCTAAAAGCCTTCAGAGCAGAGGGTTTGAATAATGAGGAGGGAGACAAAGTTAAGGCTATTGTTTATCCAGTTTATTTAGATGGAAATGATGGACTTATTAATTTGTCCTATTATGATGCAATAGCCGGTAGTCATCTGGGTTTGTTCCCAAGTTATTATGAACCTTGGGGTTACACACCTTTAGAAACTGCTGCGTTGGGTGTTGCTTCTCTTACAACGGATTTGGCTGGTTTTGGAAGGTTCATCGATGGAGTTTCAGATAAGAAAGAAAAGCTTAAAGGAATATATGTTCTCAAAAGATTTAACAGGACGGAAAATCAGATAGTCCAAGATTTGACGAAGATAATGTATGACTTTGCGCAGTTATCGCATGAAGACAGAGTTAAAAATAAGATTGTGGCTAAGAACCTTGCAAATTATGCTGATTGGAAGAAATTTGTCGGAAACTATGTAACTGCTCATAATCTCGCGTTTAAAGATTAGAATTCTTTCTTGACAAAGTTTATTATTTTATAAGGGTCTGATTCAATAACATTTGTACCTGCAAATAACTCCATACCGCCAATATCAGTTGTGTTAACAGAAAGTTTTCCTCTGTCGATAATTCTGATTATAACAGGCAGTTGCCAGTGATTATCTAGAGGTTGTAGATACACTCCCAAGTTGAAGCTTTGAACTCCCATCTTTAGATATGATTTCAAAACTTTGTACACGACGTTTGGCATACTCTTAAAATCTTTAGCGATAATGAATATTTCTTTTTCTTTTTTTGGTGTTAAATAAGCCATAATCTTATTGCCTTTGTTTTCAAAACCTAAATCTAGTTTTTTGTGTAACAAATACAAGTCCTTGAAATAATCAGATCCAAAGAATGTTTCATAGCTATCAGCAAACACTTTTAGTTTCTCGATTTCACCGTAATGTCTGTTATTTGCAAGCAATGTTTGCATGTGTCCATGGATTATGCTTGCGCTTGCTTTCCATAAACAGTTCCACATTATGAATGGATATATTCTCTCTGGATCTTGTTTGTTGGCTTTCTTAATCCATTTCTCTGCTGTTTCAAAATAATCTTTGACATCTGACGATTGAAATTTGAAAGGGTCGTGCTCTTTGAATATAACTAGTCCATGACTGCTATCATATTTGGCAATGTTACTGGCTGTAATACATTTTTTACCTTTGATTCTGCCAAAATTATCTGCTGGTGTTAATTTTAGAGGTTTGCAGAAAGGTCCTCCTTCTTTTTCTTTGATTAGTTTTTTTGTATTAGTATAATTGTTGGAGTCAATGGGCCTAAGAGATCTTATCTCGTTGAATAATGCTGATTCAAAAGTTATATTGTTATCAATTCTGATAATTTTCTGTTTTTCAACGACTTTGACTGATCCAAATTTTGAGATGACCCATTTCTTCATTTCAGCAGGCACTTTCATAGAACCAACATCTTCCGTTATATTATATACTCTATAGAATAATGCTTTATCCTTCTTGCTTAGTTTTTTGATTTGACTAGAAATAGATATTATGTTTTTCATTGTTAATTTTTCTATTTTCAACTTTTTATACTTTTCGGAACTATTTTGGAATGTCTCTCGTTGTGTCTTGGCCTTTCTTTAATACAATACTGCCGCCAATTCTTGCAATATGAGAAGCATGAATTCTGAGCTCTTTTTTTGATAATAGTCCTCCTCGTGAGGCTACTATTAGTTCTTTTATATGCTTTCTTCCAGTTATGACATTTTTGACAACTCCAATTTCCCGGCCTTCTGCGGTCAAAACCTTTAGACCTTTGAATTTCTCACTAGGTGTTGTATTTAGAAGTACAGCGTCAATCCCAAATTCTCTGATGTAATCAATTCCCATGAAAAGATCTGGTTTTAAAAATCCCATGTCAATAGTTATGCCAACAATGTTCTTATTTTTGCTATTAACATGTAGTTTTATGACTGTTCCGAGGATGGAACCATTTGGACCAACAGCTTCTTTTCCCAATATATCATCAGACGTTACGATTTCGTTCATTTTGGATTGAAAATTTTTGAAAGCATAATATTTTCTTGACAGTTGTCTATATCTTTTTTTGGAATAACTATTGGTTTTGAATAAATCTTATTCCTGACAATTAATGCTATGAAATTATTGGAATTGGTTTGTCTTTGTACATCATTTACTTTTCCAAGTAATTTTCCAGCTTTGTCAAATACCTGTTTTCCCATGAGTTCTGTCACAGGATCA
>JACKQG010004909.1_pt1 | contig 15157 bp, 7 predicted proteins | sample 8237621 | NCBI WGS metagenome assembly JACKQG01 (sample SAMN15677084, study PRJNA649215) | marine metagenome | biome: marine; feature: Black Sea; material: saline water; isolation source: suspended particulate matter (SPM) from the Black Sea western gyre | collected 2013-06-09/2013-06-10 | depth... | reverse complement strand
GCAATATCGACGAACGCGCGGTTGCGACCGCCCTGGGCGCGACCGATGGACAGATCCTCTGGCAGACGCCGCATGGCAAGGCGTGGCAGATGTCGTATCCCGGGACGCGAGGAACGCCGACGATCGACGGCAATCGCGTCTACGACGAAAGCCCACTCGGCGAACTCGTTTGTCTTGACGCGGCCAGCGGCAGGAAGATCTGGGGACGGAATATTCTGGAGGACTTCGAGGGCAAGAACATCTTCTGGGCCCTGTCCGAATCCGTTTTGATCGATGGGGACCGAGTGGTCTGCTGCCCGGGCGGAGAGACGAGCATGGTTGCGTTGGATAAGCAGACGGGAGATGTCGTCTGGAAAGCTCCAAGCACTGGCGAACCGCCCGCCTATGCAACACCCACCTTGGCTGAATACCAGGGTTTGAGAATGATCATCACGCTGTCATTGAAGTCCATGATCGGGGTGAACGCCGACACGGGCGATTTGCTCTGGCAGGTCAAGCACGAATCGCTTCACAACGAGAATGTCCTTCAGCCCGTGTATCACGACGGCCAAGTGTTCATCAGCAGCCTGAAGACCGGTTCGGTGAAATGGAGGATCAACGTCGACGGTCAGAAGGCGTCCGTCGAGGAGGTTTGGCGCTCGGAACAAATGGACAACCACCACGATCACGTCATCTTGCTGGACGGCTACTTGTACGGTTCAAGTTGCATTCGCAACGGCGGCAAGTGGATCTGCCTGGACTGGGACACCGGAGAGATGCAATATGCCGAGAAGGGCGTTGGCAAAGGAACTTGCACATTCGCGGAGGGAATGCTCTACACGCTCAGCGAGCGTCGTGCCGTCGGTCTCGTCAAGCCGACGCCGGCTGCTCACGAGATCGTCAGCCGGTTCGAGCTTCCCGCTCAGGGAAAAGGGCGGACGTGGGCTCATCCGGTCGTCTGCGGCGGGAGACTTTATCTCCGCCACGGGGACTTCCTGTATGTGTATGATGTTAAGGCCGATTAGGTGGTGTTTTGCGCTGCCGTCTTGAGATTTGGTTATAGATTGGTGGTTATAGATGAAGACACCTGCGATTCCATGTCCATCTCGATTCCCCATTTCTAACCCGTAATCTATAACCAGCGTTTAAGAACGCTCTCCAGTTCGCGGTTACAGACTGAGACGGCTGGAACATGGCGGGCAAAGAACATCGCACTTACCGCCCAGTTGGCTCTGCGATCTCTGCTGCGTTGTTGGCCTCGGTTATCTCCTTGGCGGGTACGTGAATTTCCACGCGCAGCGTTCCGTCGGCCGGCATGCTGGCGAACGTGAATGAGGCCACTTTTGGATGCAAGTCGAGTACGCCGTCCAGACCTTGGTGCTCTTGCGTTGCCAGGCATTTTCCAGCGGAGTCCTTCACCACAACCGTAAAGGGCCCACTGGCCACACAGCCGAGGTTGTGAACTTTGACGGTCAGCGTCCTTCCTTTGCGGACGGCGTCTTCGTGGGTGATTCCCAGATCGCAGCGTTGGTCCAGTGGCGTGGGATCCTTGGCGACCTGCGTGACGTCGACCACGACCAGCTTGCGGCTTGGCAACGTAACGGGGATCGGTTCGTAACGTTTCAGTTCGAGCGTTTGTGCCTGGCCCAGCGGTATGTCGATTCGATCGTCGCCATCAGTGTCGATCCCCATGCGAAGGCGGTACGTGCCCGGTTCGAGTCGCCATACTCGAAGCTTGCCGGTTTGTGGCTTCGATTCGAAGTTGTACCCCACCCACGCCAAGTGCTCCGGCGTGTCGTCCAATACCAAGCCGGCAAACTCGGGCGACAGCCCTTCATAGCTAACGGCATGGAGCGGCATCAGCTCGTTCCGAGCGCCAGGCGTACAGCCGAAGTACATCTGGTCGGTAAAGCTCTTGCCTCCCACCCACGTCATGTGCACGCGATCACCGCTCTGCTCGGTACGAGTGACCATGTCCATGCGGTAATAGAGTTGCTTGTACATGATCTCCAACGCGTCGACCAGATGCTTCTTGTCGCGATCGTACCACCAGGCCAGGTACAGACGCAGAAGCCGCTTACTCGGTCTAAGCAAATCCTTCATGAGCGTCTCGTCGGCAGTTCGAAGACCGAGCAGTCGGGCCCATTTCGGATCCCTGCCGGGCCAAGTCGAACCCTCGGCATAACGTTTGTCCCCGGTCATCATGTACAAGGCGTACTCAAGATCGCCGGTACGCCCGCGTTGCATAGGCGGCGAGCCGGCGTGGTACTCGGCCATCATCTGTGTCAGTCCGGGATGGCCGTTGTAGTACATCAGGTACAGCCCTGCGTGAAGGATCAGCCGATCGTGGCTTGGCTTGCCGTAGCGGGAGCCGGTGTTGACCTCGGTCGCCGAAAAGAATCCGCCGGCCGGCCTTCGCTTGCCGTCCTGTGGTTCGGTGATCAGGAAGCCGTCGTAACGGCGAGCGGTTGTGAGCAGGCGTTCCATCAGGACCGGCTTGCCGTAGTCCATCAACGCGGCGTAGGGCTGCACATTCGGGCCAGCTTCGTAAGCGTGCAACGCATCGGTCATACCCTTGTTCAGTCCGTTCTCCATAGTGTGATTCCAGCAGAAATCGGTCAGCAGTCGCTGCGAGCGTTTGATCTTGCCATCCGTATCGCTCAACAGAGCCAGCCCAGGCCAGTCGCCCAGCATGTCCGTGTCGTCGCCGGCACTGCTGCCCAATTCGCCGTTCGGCGCTTGCCGGTTGTCGATCCACCAGTTGGCGAATTCGAAGTGCAGTTTGGAGTGTTCCTTTTGCAGAAGTGCCCACCGTGGCGCGTTTGGGTCTTCTGGGAACGGATCCGGTAGCGAATCCAGCAACTCTCGGCCTTTCACGTAGAGCCGCCCCTGCGTCCACAGCATATACCCGATGCTCCACCGATCGTTGGGAAAGCGGTGGTACAGGTCGTACATGGGCCGAGTGATCGCGTCGTAGCGGGCCAATGCCACGCGCAGGTGCTCGTTGCTCTTGGTCGCATAGCTCCACGGGTGTGGCTCGCTGAGGATTTCGAAATTGTCGCTCAGGATATGGTGTTGCATCTTGTAGTAGGCTCGTGTGGCTGTCTGCAGATCGGGCCCGTACGCCACCAGCTTCGAGCCGTCCGGTCCGCATCGCACGCGTCCTCCGTCGCGACTGACGATTGTCACCCACAGCTCAGTTTCCTTCGGCAGAAGCGTCGGTCCAAACTCGAGCGTAAGATCCAATTGCCCAGGCTGTTTGAGTTCGACATCGACGTCGATCAGATTCCGCCACAGGTTGAACGGATCGTGCACGCGGACGTTGACCGTGTTACCGGCTTGCCAACCGTTGACCTGGAGCGCCAGTTGCACCGCGCTCAGAGGCAGATCCTCCGATTGCGGCGGACACATGAGATGAAAGAACCGCAACGGACGAACGACCACTTCGTCGGCCGGACCGGGCTCGGGCGCGCCAGTCAGGATTTGCCGCTCGTCGGGGCGGTACCAGTGGATAAGCCGGACACGATTGTCACCGGCCACCGTCTCAGGGCCTTGGCTCGTCAAGTAACAGCTCAGCACCTGCTGGCCATTTGGCTTGCCTCCGGGCTGCACGTTCAGCAGCGACAGATCGTGCAACTCCTTGCGTTTACTCCAGTAGTACCGATCAGAACTGGACGCGCCGGTGGCGATATCCTCGTGGGGATAGACGCTGACGGCCGAGGCCGAGCACGTGCCGTCGAGCGGAATCTGTGTGACGAATTGCTTGCCGGTGAACGCCGCCAGCAGGCGCGTGTCGGTGGGCATGACATACGCGTCGCCTTCGCGCAAGCTCGCACGGTCGATCGTGCCGCGAACGCGCAGCAGATTGAACTCGTCGCCTTTGGCCAGCAGCAACCGTGCGGGGCCTCGGCTATCCGGATACCAGTACTGGTGATAGTGGAACGGCCAAACCGAGTCTTCCCGCCCGTCGGCGACGCGCCAGCCCGATTTGCGAACCGCGCGTGCCCGTTCCGGCAGGATCTTGCGCACGAGCGTCGGCCCCTCGACGATCGGGAAACGGCTTTCTGTGCCGTCGTGCCAGCCAAGGTGCTCGAGCCGATGGACGTCGATTACGCCTGAGACCGAATCAGCCAAATCCGGTAGCTCGCCTTTGCCATCGGCTAGCGTCTTGACGTGTTCGTCCGTGAGGGCAACGTCGAAGATTCGCACTTCGTCAAACACTGCCCCCTTGAGCCCTAGGCGACCGGCTGAAAGATAGCCGGTTTGGTAGGCGTTCTTGCCCCACGCTGCGCCGCAAGATTCTCCGTCCACGTATCCTTGCAAACCGCGACACTCGTCCCAGACCACGGCCCCGTGATGCCACTGGCCGTCGTCGAGCGTGGTATCCGACAACCTGCAAACGCGATCCGCGTACGTACGGTCGAGGGCTTCGATGGCCGAGCTTTTCCAGTACAGCAGCGGATGGACGGCATTGTCGTTGGTCTGGCTGGTGATCTTGACTGACGGGGCACCTTCGTTTGTTCGGCACCAGAAGCTGATCGTGCCGGCCCGCAAGCAAAAGTAGCCCTGTGCCTTGAACGACGCCTCCTCGCCGTCGGCCGGCACTTGCTGGTTGGAATCCGCCGCCGACATCCGACCGCCGCGGACATCGATCGCTTTGCCGACACGGCCCTCGACGAAGTCGAATTTCCATCCTTCCGGTGCCATTGTGCTGCGCGTCCGTGCGTGCATGGCAGGGAAGCCCGCACCGCCGTCAGCCTTCGGCCCATTTTCGAACGACGCGCGGAAGGTCTCGCCGCCGCCCGGCACGGGACCTCGCGGATAGTCGTCGATTGCCACCGCCATCGACGCAATCGACCACATGAGCACCGTGGCAACAAAGGGCAATTTCATGCTAGGTCCTTGAGATGCTATTCCAGGGTCGGGTGAGCGATTTCGCCGCGGAGTTGTGCCTGGCCGCCTTCCGGCTCGTAGACACCGTAGAACAGCGAGCACGAGTCGAGCCACACGGCGATGCGATGCAGTTCTTCCGGCGAGAGCTCTACGTCGTGATGCCCGTCGGTGAGCAACTGGTACAGCTTCGATGCCCGGGCACCGAACTCGCCCGGCGTGGTGCGGTACCATTTGGGATCCGTCCAACCGCTGCCGCCGTAGTCGTAGAAGCCGTATTTCGGCGCGAGGCTGAGATACGAGGCGTAGTAGACAGTTTGCCGGTTCATCCAACCGCCGCCCGGGTGTGTGAGCAGTTCGGCGTCCAGACGCGGCGCCTTGTCGGGGTCCTTCGCATGGCACTCAACGCAGTGTTTGTCGAGTACCGGCTGGACCAAACGCGGGTAGCTGAACGGATTCGTGCCGTCCACATCCGGCTGCAATCGGGACGGAGCACGTCGCATCGCCAGCAAATCACTGGGCAAGGACTGCGACGGCGTTCCGGGACGCGGCTCGTGGCAACCTTGGCACATCGCTTGCTCGCCCGGTTGGAAATGAGTGCCCGATCGCATCGATGTAATCGCCAGCCCGTCCTCGTCCAGCACTTGAAAGTACAGTTCCTTTCCGGCCGGAACTGTGAAATGCGCGCTGCCGTCGGGCTCGACGGGCACCGTCCCGAGCACGGCGCGGGCCAGGTTAATCGAGTCGCTCCCCTGCGGTATCTGTAAGCCCGTGTTGTGCGGAACGGCGGCCGATTCCACCGATAGCGGCAGGACCTGATAGATGCGCAGGGCCGTGATCTTTGTCCCTTTGGGCCAGGGCTGGCTGCTGTCGTAGACGTTCGCGACACCAACCACGGCCTCGGCCGGGGTATCGGCCGCCATTGGCAAAGAGGCGTCCGGGATAACCGGCGGTGCAGGCCGAGGACGAAGGGGTATGGGACTATGGCAGCCGATCTCCGGGTCACGGTAAATCAGTTCCTTGTTGCCAAAGCTGTCCAGCAAGTAGATGCCGTAATGTCCCGCCGCGCCCCGTTTTCCCATCGCTCTGCCGGCGTCGTAGACGCAAAGATAGTAGTCTTCGCTCAACGGCCAAGCCGTACCGTACCCATTCGCCCCGCGCTGGCTCTCAGGGAATCCGACATCCGGCGTGATCCGCCTGACGGGTGCCATGCCGTCGTCGTCGGGAGTCGGTGGGTCGATCATGACCAGCGAGCCGAACGCTTGCCCGTGATGCGGGGCGGCCGTGGCGATGTACCTGCGCGAACCGGGAATCGCTCGTACGTCGACCTCCATGTCAGGTCGGCTTTGCCGCGGTGCATAGTTGCCATGCACGGGCCGAGGGTCGCGTCCATCCGGCGTGGTGGTCCACGGCATATGGGCCGTGCAACCGTGGCGGTCGACGTAGTCCCAGCGGGTCCAGACAAAGCGGCCGTCGTTGGCGACGCTGGGGTGCCACTCGTTCGTCTCGTGATAACTCAGACAACGGATGCCCGCCCCATCGGCTGCCATGTCATACATGGTGTAAGTCGGACACACGCGTCCGCACCGCAGGTACCCGCCGCGGCGCTCGGAGATGAACGCAATTCGCCCACCGGGCATCCAACAAGGATCGAAGTCGTTCCAGGTGCCGTCGGTCAGTTGTTCCAGACGCGAACCGTCGGCGCGAACCTTGAAGATGTGATAACAACGCCCTTCCGGCCAGTGGCCGCGGCTAGGATCCGTGTGCGAACGATGCTCGCGTTCGCCGCGACATTCGACGTAGGCAAAGGCGATTTCCTTGCCATCGAACGAGACATCGGGCGACAAAAACGAACCGCCTTCGGTCTCGTCGCCGCTCAGACTGCCCACGCCGTTGTACCGAAGATTCCACGCACCGTTCGGCCCGCCGCCGATTTTCTCGCCCTTCAGTCGGCCGCGTTCGACGACCGAGTCCTTCAACAAGTCGCGGGTGCTGGCGTCCGGGCGGAACGGGTTGTCCAGAACGCACAACGCACCGCCGGGTCGAGCGGTGATGCCATAGTACTGATCGCACATATGGTTGTAGATGGCCAAGTGGCGTTTGATGAACAGCAGCTTGTCGAAGTCCAGCAACGGATTGCGGAAAGCGATCTCGCGCCGCAGTCGGCAGGCGTCGGCGAACAGCACGTAGCGTGCTTCGACGTTCTCGCGTGGCACAGCAAGGTTGGCTCTGGCCAACGCTTTGAGTTCTTGCTCGAAAGCGGCCAGTTCCGGTGCGACGGTGGTACTTCGCAAGTCCGCCAGCAACGCTGCGGTGCGCCGTAACACGACGTCGGCCGGATCGCGGTCTTCCGGCAACACAAGCGACTCGGACCGAAACACCTCCGCCGCGATGCCATCGAATCGGGCCCGATCCGCCAGATCGTGTTCGAGTGCGGCGTATTGCTCTTTCCAATCAGTTTGCAGATCAACGCCCGACCACATTCCCAGAAACTCGGGCATGCCACGGACCGCCAACAGCAGAGATCTCCGAAACTCTCGGACTTCGCCGTACAACGTCGGCAACTGGCCGAGCGTCTTGGGATTCTGGGCGAGCAGACCCGCGATCATCTCATTCCATTTCGGCTCCGCATCTGCGAGTCGCGCAAGAAATGCTTGGCCTCCAGAAAACCGGTCCGGCATCGCGGTGGCCAGTGACTCGACTGCGGATTTCAGTTCACTGACGCTGCCCACATGAGCGACTTCGCCGCGATCCAGACATTTGCCGGCCCACCGTATCAGAGCGTCCCAGCGAGCGTCTTCCGATGGCACCTTCGAGCGGATCATTTCCGTCGCCTGCTCCTCGAACGCGTTACGCAACTCGCCGAGCCAGAGCTGACGGGTGACCGTCAGTATGTCCTCCAGGCGACGGGCGCGGGCAAACAACTCCAACCAACGAGGATCGCTTGAGGCGATCTTTGCATCCTGCAGATCCGTCAGCTCCTGTGTCAATGGATCGCTCGCTTCACCGATCCGCGGCGCTGTCTGGCTCATAATCCAGCGTTCAAAATGCGTGTTGCCGGTTTGGAGAAACCAATCGAGGTAGCGGACGCCACGCAGATCCTGCCGGAACCAAGCACCGTGGGTCGGCCAGTCAGCCTGGATCTTCCGCCACACGGCCGGCAGCGGCGTTCCGGTCAGTTGGCCTTCCTTCTGATCCTTAGCCCATTCCTCGCAGTTCGCGCGGGTAGCGATCATCGTCTCGGCCCACGTCGCCTTCTTGACGTATACCTGATCCGGCAACTCCGCGGCCATCACGCAGGGCGTCTGTAGGGCAATTGTCGCGACGGAGACGACGCACGTCAGCAGAATCGGTCTATTCATGTCTAAGCGTTTCATGATGTTGTCCTTTCGCATAGGCTCTTTGGTTTGGTTATAGACTGGTGGTTATAGATGAAGACCTCCGCGATTCCATCTCCATTTCAGTTCCCTTTTTTGACCAATCTATAACCAGCAATTTATAACCAGCCAAGAAGATCTCTCTTCGAGCAACCGCTGCCGCCAAATGGATGCTTCTCGCAGCCGAAGTCCCGTAGGAGAGACTATTATGGCTCGACCTCCGCGGATTGAGTACCCTGGTGCCTTGCTGTCGGCACGGACCCTTCCCTCCGGCGCTTCATCCGAGGGTCCGCCATGCCATCGGTGGGCCTTGCATTCTTACCCGGTATTTCTTGCACGCCATGACCACCCTTGGTTGCGGCCGGTCGTCGCGTTAGTTTAACATTCGTCTCAACAAGCGGACTAACCGGAGGCGGAAAAATGATCACGAACGTCGCAACTTCGAATTCCAGAACTAGACTAGCCATACTCCTTGGCACAATTGCCTTTGCGTGGCTGTCGACCACTTCGACGCAGGCCGACGATGAACGTCCCAATGTCCTCTGGCTGACTTGCGAGGACATCAGTCCGAATCTCGGTTGCTACGGCGACGACTATGCCATTACGCCAAACCTGGATCATCTAGCCAAAGAGGGCGTCCGGTACACACACGCGGTGGGCATCTGCGGTGTGTGTGCCGTCAACCGCTCGTGCCTGATCACCGGCATGTACTCGTCGACGATCGGATCGCAGGACATGCGCAGCCGAATCCGCCTGCCCGACTCGATCCCCACCTACAGCCAGTTGCTCCGCGAGACCGGCTATTACTGCACCAACAACTCCAAGACCGACTACAACTTCCCCACGCCCCGCGAAGCGTGGGACGAGTGCTCGGGCAAGGCCCATTGGCGAAATCGCAAACCGGGGCAGCCGTTTTTCGCCGTGTTCAACTACACGGGTTCGCATGAGAGCCAAATCTGGGAGAAGAACCATAGCCGTCATGCGGCAAAGCTCAGCGAAGATGAACTCCACGATCCGGACAAAGCGCCCGTGCCTCCATTCCATCCGGACGTGCCCGAGGTCCGCCGCGACTGGGCCAACTACCACGATAATATCACAGCCCTGGACCACTGGATCGCCGACCGGCTGAAGGAACTCGGTGAGGCTGGCCTGGCCGAGAACACCATCGTCTTCTTCTACTCCGACCACGGCGTCGGCATGCCGATGTGCAAGAAGTGGGTATGGGATTGGGGTCTCCGCGTGCCGTTGATCATCCGCTTTCCCCTGAAGTATCGGGACTTGGCTCCTGACCGGCCGGGCACCGTGACCGACCGACTGGTCAGCTTTGTCGACTTCCCGCCAACGCTGCTCTCGCTGGTTGGCGTCGACGTGCCGGAACACATGCAAGGAAAGGCATTTCTGGGCGATCAGGCCCGGCAGCCACGGCGTTACGCCTTTGCGATCCGCGACCGTATGGCCGAGTGGTATGAAACGATTCGTGTCGTCCGGGACAAGCAGTACCAGTACCATCGCAACTTCATGCCACACCTTTCGTGGGCGCCGTTCTGCAGCTACACGCTGACCATGCCCACGGCGCAAGTCTGGACCCAATTGCACGAGGAGGGCAAACTCACCCCGGTCCAGGATCGCTACTTCCAGCCCAAGCCGACCGAGGAGCTGTACGACCCGGAAGCCGACCCACACATGATCCACAACCTGGCCGACGATCCGAACTGCGCCGATGTGCTTCGCCGCATGCGGCAGGAGCTTCACGACTGGCAGCTTCGCACCCGCGATCTGGGCCTGATGAGTGAGTACGAGATGCACGGCCGCGCTGAAGGATCGACCCAATACGAAATTGGTCAGAGCGAAGACAAGTATCCCCTGCAACGCATCCTGCCCGTCGCCGAGCTGGCGGGTGAAAGAGACGCGAACAACCTGCCGAAGCTGCTCGATTTGCTCGACGACGACGAGCCGATAGTCCGCTGGTGGGCAACGCTCGGGCTGGTGATGCTCGGCCAGCAGGCTCGACCGGCCGAGCCGACCCTTGAGGAATGTCTGGCCGACGACTCGCCGCTAGTCCGCGTCGCCGCCGCAGAGGGACTGTACCAGCTTGGTCACGTGGATCGAGCCCGAACTGCGTTGGTCGAGGCGCTCGTGCACCCAACGCCTTTCGTGCGCCTTCGAGCGATGAACGTACTCTACCGCCTGGGCGGCGATGCCCGACCAGCCCTGCCGGCGATTGAAAAAGCTTCGACGAAAGGCATCTACCCCGCCGACTACCTGAACCGCATGGTCGACTACCTGCCAGCCAGATTAGCGGAGTAAACTCTCGCTGCGTGCATCCTCGCGGCTCGTTGCACGCAGCGAAGTGCAACCTGCACATCACTAGTCCGGAAAGACGTCGGCGTAGAGATCCGCCGCAGGATACCCGACATGGGGCTACATTTGCAGCGACGATGACTTTACGTTTCGATCCCAGAAGACGATCGCTGGAATTCCGAAGGAACGAATGGGGCGATAGGATTCGGGCCATTTCCGAGCAAAACGACCAAGTCATGCATCATTCTCGGAAGCCCTGCGGTCAATTGACTTTCGATTCGATTGCTTGGTGCGTTGCCTTCATTGTCAACGAGTGTCCGTAGTACATCGCATGCCAAACGAGATAGCAGCAGGGAGAAACTGCAATGATGAATCCGAGCATAGCGCCGATGGCAGCGCCGGATTTGCGTTTGAGGACATAGCCGATCGCCGCGCCGATGACGGAATAACACGCGGCGACGGTGAGTATCAACCACCCCTGCCCCTGCTCGATGTGTCCGGGGCCATAAAGCTGGAAAGCCGCTCGACCGCCCCCGATCACTAAACCGCACGCCAATACGATCAGAAGCAAATGTCGAAGCGTGAATCGAAGGCAATTGTAGCGGTCCATTTCGCCATCGTGTGTGGGTGTGACAAATGACGCATGATTTGTATTTTGATTTGCACGACACTTGGGCGCATTGTACCATCCAAACACGACTTACAATAATCTAACAGGGCAGATTCGTTTCGAGAGTTCCTGACGGTATCCATGTCAGGGGAAAGAAGAAAAAGGGCCACTTCGCAGCAGCGGTTGTTTGAAAAGGGATCTTCGTCGCTGGTTATAGACTGCTGGTTATAAATTGGTCGTAGAAAATGGGGAACCGAGAAAAGCCATGGAATCGCGAAAATCTTCATCTATAACCACCAATCTATAACCAAACTCCAGCAGTCCCATGCCACGATACCGACCTTCTCAAATATCGACAACTCGTTGTCGATGTGGAGGCCGGAAAGGAAAGAACGGACTATGAACTTCTGCTTGTCTGCGCGGCATTGGTTTGCTTTGCTGCCACTGTACGTGTGTCTGGCAGCCGATCCGGTCGTTTGGGCTCAGCAGGCTGAGATGGCCGGCGTGAAAGTGAAATTCGCAGACTACCAGGGACCGGCGACACTCTCGGCCGAAACGCCCAATAATCACGAATTGCTGATCCACGTCGACCCTCGATCCGAACGTCAACCGTTGACCTTGCGCGTCGAGTTACCGATCAGCGGACGAAATGCCTGGCCCGCCGTGGATGTCGAAGTGCTCGATCCGAGCCGTCGAGCCATGTCCGTGCGGCGCAGCGGTATCGAGTGGCACAAGCTATTGATTCCAGTGCCGGCAAGACGCGGCACGTACGTCGTACATATCGTCGATCCACCGGGCGATCGGCCGCAACCGCTTCCCGAAGAAAGACGTCAAGTAACGGACGTCACAACGGGCCTGAGTGCAACAATCAGCAAGTGGTACGACGATCGACGAGCAGCGCTCAGCATTCGGTTTGACGACTCCCATCCGACGCATCTGTCCAAGGCAATTCCCATTCTCCGCGAGTATGGCTTCCGGGGGACCTTCATGGTCAATCCGGGCGGACATCCTCCGAACAGTCGCAAACGGTCTGCCTTCGAGAATCATCGCAGCGAATGGGGAGCCTGCGCGCGACGTGGTGACCAGGAATTCGCCAACCATTCCCTGCACCATTGCGGCGCGCTGGACGATGAATCAATGGAGCACCAAATCGGTGAAGCGTCGAGAGCAATCTGGGCGATCTTCCCAGAGAAGAGCAAACTGCTCGCCCTGAATCTCGGCGGCGGCACGCAGTGGGAAACGACACGGACCTTGCGCTATTACCTTGACAAGTACCACTTGTTCGACGCTTCGGCGAATTCGACCGGCATGGACGATATGTACGGGAACCGTGTCGCTGCGTTTCGCGGATTACTCGAGAGACACATCGAGCGTGGCCTTTGGTACAAAGTCCACTATCACTACATCGGCGAGGGCCTCAGCAGCACAGAGGCCAACTTTCGCGCCGCCCTCGACATCGCGAAGGAGCATGAAGCGGAACTGTGGATCGCGGGCATGGCCGACATCCACAAGTACCAGACCGAGCGCCGCTGCGTGGCTCTGGCGTTCGAGAACAAAGGTGAACGCCGCGTCATTCTCAGACTCTTGTGCTCGACGGATCCGGAACTCTACGATCAACCGTTGACCATTGACGTGACGCTACCTCAGTTGTGGGCAACTGAACGTGTCGCCGTCACGGATCAGAAGGCACGCAAGATAGACACGCGGAGAGCAACGACTTCTGAGGAAGTAACGTTGCGATTCGATGTCCCGCCGGTCGACAGCGAATACACTATTGAGATTAGTGGGGCAAGTCTTCAAGGCCCACCTGAATCTGAGTACTGAGTGGCGATCCCATCTCCCGAGCCCGCCAGCGGCCTGTCGAAGATTTGGCACAAGTTTCGAACGGGCGTTGCGTCGTTGCAGTACCCCCACGCAATTGAACACGACGAGCAACTCATGATTGCGTTTTCACGAAACAAGAAACAGATCGAGCTGTTGCGCGTGCCGTTGGATGCGATCGACCGACTGCGCCAAGAGACCGGTCAATTCAACCGCAGCAGCAGTTCCGGGTACTGATCGTCGGTGTCGCCGACTCGCTTCTTGAGTTCGAAAAGCCGCGTCTTGAGCAGCGTCATGATGTCGGCGTATGCGGGATCGCCATAGACGTTGTTCATCTCGTGCGGATCTTTGCGAAGATCGTACAGCTCCCAATGTGGCGGAGTCGGTTCTTTCACTGCGCCTCTGGCATCCAACGGGAGTCCGTAGAAGAAGATCAACTTGTGGTCGTGCGTGCGGATGCCGTAGTGGGCCGGGTTGTCGTGATGAGCCATGTGCATCCAGTACCGGTAGTATGTGCTTGTGGGCCAGTCATCGGGTACCGGCTTGCCCTGGAGAATCGTCAGGAAGCTTCGGCCCTGCATTTCCTTTGGCGTTTCGATGTCGGCGGCCGCCAGTAGCGTGGGCGCAAAATCGGCGTTGTTGATGATCGCGTTGCTAACCGTTCCCGAGCGGATCCATTTCGGATACCTCACGACGAACGGCATGCGCAGCGACTCGTCGTACATCCATCGTTTATCAATGTAGTCGTGTTCGCCCAGCATGAAGCCTTGGTCGGCTGTGTAGACGATGAGCGTGTTGTCCAACTGGTCGCTCTTCTCCAGATGCTCAAGCAATCGGCCGATGTTGTCGTCGACGCCCTTCACACAACGGAGGAACTTCCTCAGATACCGCTGGTATGCGATTCGTGTGTACCGTTCAGCCGGCAGTTCGGGATCGACGAACATGTGATGGCCCATGTTTCGCCGCTTGTTGCGCGGTCCGACGGACGTTCCGTAAAGCGGCTTGCCCGCCGGACCGTGGTTGGCACGGTCCCAAAGGCTGTCAGGTTCCGGAATATCTACGTCATCGTACAGCCAGTCGTATCGTTCAGCATTCTCAAAGTTGTCGTGAGGCGCTTTGAAATGGTGCATCAGGAAGAACGGTTTGTCTTTCTGCTTACGGCCCTTGAGCCATTTCAGCGAGACATCGGTGATGGCATCGGACGAGTGCTTCGAATTGTAACCAGACGTGCGCCAGGTGTTGTTCGGCCATGCTTCCGGTCCACGGACGCGGAAGATCGGATTGAAGTAGGAGCCTTGCCCCGGAAAGACGCAGTAGTAGTCGAACGCGCCGGGTTCGTACTTCAAATGCCATTTGCCGACGATCGCCGTCTCGTAGCCGGCTGCTTTCATTAGCAAGGCCAGCGTTTGGCGTTCCGCCGGCAGACCGCCGTTGAGCGTGCGCACGCCGTTGGTGTGACTGTACTGGCCGGTCATGATTGTCGCCCGACTTGGTACGCAGATCGAATTAGTGCAAAACACGTTGGTCAGCCGCGCGCCTTCCCGAGCCAGACGATCGATATTCGGCGTGGGATCAAGTTTCGCTAACCGGCTACCGTACGCGCCGATGGCGTGGGCCGCATGATCGTCGGACATGATGAACAGGATATTGGGACGATCGGCGGCGGTTGTCGGCAAAGCCGCTGACAGAACAACAAGAATCGCTGGTACGACCGTCACTGAGACTTGCTTACTCATTCATCTACCTCCCACACGGTTGTTCTTCCGGTAGAGAACGTAACACGGTGGGGAAATAGCGACAACCAATGGCAGCGGCAGGGAACCTCGGCAACTGCTGTTTGTTCGGCCCGCGCAAAAAAGAAAAAAGCCGCCGGTCAAACGACCGACGGCCAGCGAAGTGGTGGGTGTCTCCGACTACCCAGGGAGGTTTGGTGCTTTCGTTCTATTTCGAGGCCAGCCCCCGGATGCCCGGCTTCTGCTGAGCTTCGTAGGACAGTCCGGCGAGGAACCTCTTGCCGGCTACGTACTCAGAAGGGCTGACCGTATCGATCTTGTCTTTCAGTTTCTTCTCCAGTTGCGAAGCAACTTGCTTGACCTGGCGACAGTTGTCGCTGCCGAGGCCGCTATTCTCGACGGTCCGTTCTTCCATCAAACGGTCGACTGCCATGCGTTCCTGCTGA
>JACKQG010004908.1_pt1 | contig 15157 bp, 8 predicted proteins | sample 8237621 | NCBI WGS metagenome assembly JACKQG01 (sample SAMN15677084, study PRJNA649215) | marine metagenome | biome: marine; feature: Black Sea; material: saline water; isolation source: suspended particulate matter (SPM) from the Black Sea western gyre | collected 2013-06-09/2013-06-10 | depth... | reverse complement strand
ATTTGTTTGTTGACATGAAAGAATGGATGTCTTTTTGATTTCCAATAATTATAGGCTCTTTCTATGGCTTTGCAAGTTTCATCACATCCGATGGCAGCTCTGGCAGAATCACTAAGATAGTTGCATTTAGTAGAATATTCAAATTCGAATAGACTTCCAAGGTCTCTACGCAATGTATCACCGTTCCTTTTGCTGTTTGATTTGAGTAGTTGTTGAATATAACCTTCCAATCCTTTCAAGGCTGGGAATACAAACGAAGCGTAATCATCTAATACAATTTCCAGTTTCATCAAAGATAATGAAGGGGTTATAATTTTAATCAGTTTTTCATCCAGAAAGGAAAATGCTGTTGGCAAACAGGACTCTAATTCATGCCAAACATCATTTACATCTAAATCGATTTTATAGGTTTCTCCCTCCTTTTTAACGACCTGCTCGAATGAAAGGATTTCATAAAAAAATAACTTTACTTCTACGTATAAAATTAATGGCTTACCTTGAACAAGCACCGTTTGATTTTTGTAATATTTTACTGCAAGTTCATCGTTAAATCGTCCTCTTATTTTCAAAAAGCGATATTTGTCTGATTGGTCGTCTTGTATAATTGTGGCGCCTAAATCTTGTTGTAAAAATTCCAATAAAAGAGAAAAATCTTCAGGTGCAACACTTCTAAAAGAAAGGCTAAAATTTTTCCTCCTAGTAATTAAACAATTTTCCTTAATATATTCAGCCAGTTCAATTGACAGGTTTAGATTTTTTCCGGCCGTTGGATCAATAGTCGTCGTACCGTCCTTTTTTTTATAGATTACCAGGTGGGCCTCTTCACCGTTATCTCTTGTAACGTAATAGTGATCTCCCGCCCCTTTTTTTATAGGTTCTATGATTTTATCAAGGCCGGCCCATTTCTGTATGGCTTTATCGATTTTCCTGAGATCAATATTCAAATTTTTGAAACCCATAGATTTGCCTACCTCTTAATAAGGAGATATTTATTTGGGGATCATAGAGCTATATATAATAATTAATGATGCTTTACAACCGCAATCACGAAGGATCCAAAGTTCTTTGAAACAAGCATCCACAATGAGTCATTCCTAAACTTTACCTGGCCATTTTTTAAATCATTTCTCGCACATTTGTGGCGGCTTTTGTTTTCACTTTCTTTTTTTTATCAAAACTATCTTCGATATTGAATGTTACTTTTAATCCTTCTCTGATGATGTTTCTATTTCCTTTGAAAGCGTTAATCCTGAAATAATAATCTCTTCGGTCATCGTCTGAAATAAATCCCGCTTTTCCATCTTTGAGAATCGCTTTAACAAAGCCTTGCATAGACGGTAATACGGAACATTTTTCTGTTTCCCAAAATATTTTTAGGTCCTTTAATAGTTCTTGCCTGCTATCAGTCGATTCCGATAGATCTACATTGAATTCGTGGATCATATTACTGAGGGAATCAGTTATTTCCCATTCATGCTCCATTCTGAGTTTTGCCGCAAATAAGAGATGCTTTTTGGCGTAATCAACTTGACCCTGTTTATTCAATATTTGTGCCATCAAAACAAAAAGTTCCCACTTGTACTCATTCTTCCCAAAATTTAAGGCGGCCTCAATTGCAAACTTTAATGCTTTCTCGATATTGCCCAGATCATAATGTATACGTGCCAGTTCATGTTGAATAAACCATTCTTTTTTGTTTTGAAGAAGAACCTCTAATTCGTCCGCAGCTTTTCTCTTGTCCCCCAAGTGTGCCTTCGAAAGAGCTATTCGCCTTTTGAACCAGATATCATTGCTGTAATGAAATTTCGATATATTGAGGAGTGCTTCTTTGCACAAATCTATACATTCCTCATAAGCCTCATTTTTTTCCAATGCTTTGGTTTTAGTAGCAAACCATTTTTCTTGATCGGATTGAATTTCTCTATGTTTTTTATCTTTATCAATAAAGGGAAACGGTTCTTTGGAAAGGCTTTTCGGGTCTAACTTATCAAGCCATTTAATGATATTATTCGCAGGGTAAGAAGGGCTTGTCTTGCTAATGTAATCAATCACTCGGAACACTGTTTTCGTATAAGGAGAGTATTGGTTTTGTACAGTGAGATCTAGAATGGCGTTAGCAGCTTTAAAAAATATTTGAGCTTCTTTTTTTATCTGGTCATCGTTTTTTTTGATTTCCGTGTCATAAATACACCATGCATAAAGATTTTTACAATTGTCAAAATCTGGATGAGTTTGATACACGTTTCGGCATATCTCAAGAGCCTTATAGGAGTCGCCCAGTTTCCGGAGGCAACTGGCAAAACCCCAGCCATCCCACTCATTGCATACTTCCCTATGATTAGACCACAATTCTCGATATAAATTTAGGGCCTCAGAGTACTGGCCTTTTTTCCTGAGTTCTAATGCTGCCTTTTTGGTTTCTAAAGCGTCTTTCATAGCGATGTTCAACCCGGGCTATAGCCCAAAACACTTTATGGACAACGGTACCTGCGACTCTGCTTCCATTCTTACGGCCACTTGGTCAAGACTTGGTCTATTCTCAATCATGAATTCATTAGATTTCAACAATTAAATCCAGAAAATGCCTTTTAAGCTTTCCCATGAATAGTTATTCCTTTGATAAATCCGATTGCTCGAGGTGGACAGATTGTGTCATATGGTTGCTTTCATGGGTATTTTCGAAGAATGTCCATTATCCTAAGGAAAAGGTAGCGTTCTTTTTTTTGCATGCTTTCCACCATTTTTCACGTGTTTGTTCAGAGATCCGGCTGACTCTTACATTTTCAGGTCCGGAGCCGTCATGGATATCTAGCCCGATGCCAAAGTCTACGCCTCCAATATCTGTGAGAATATAACGGTCATGAAGCTCACCCCAAGGCCAGACGGTAAAATTCACTATCATACCGGGAGGAAGTTTCTTTGAAATATGAGCATTGCATAACCACTGCATGTGATTAGCGGCAATTCTATCACCCAAATGATAATCTATCTTGTTAATCGAAGGACTAAACTCCCTTTTTGAAAGAAATTCCGAAAGTCCAAGGAGAAACGGTCTCCATCTGTATTTATCTGGATCAAAGTTCCTATCGATTAAAATGACCTCCCGAGCGCAGTCGAGCATCGGCTTAATCGCTTCGATCATTTCATGTGGACGTCTTTCAGCCGTTGTATCTATCGGAATATTCCATAGGCAATTTTCTGTGAATTCCTGGTTGTTTCTAAGGATACAGTCATCACCTCCGTCATAGCAATCTGTAATAATGGCCTTAAAAGGGCGATTTTTGTGTGCTTCAATGGCATGGGCAATCCAGCGTTCGTCTTGAGATCCAGGAACCGAACTTCTGCAGTAAATCGCTTTTCGAGCGAGTCTTTCGATTCCAGCAACCAAACGTTTCTTCATTAGCTGGCCGTTATCCGAATGTTTTATGGCCAAGCGAGCCAGTCTTATCCACTTTTTCCTTGGAATATCTGAGAGTAGTCTGCCTTGTTCTCCTCCAAATGTTGTCAGAAAAAACCGTAAATCCTGCCAGTTACTGCAGAGTGCGGGCGAAATTGCGAATTCATAGATCATCAGTAGAGCAACTCCTCTTCCCGTTCGTCGAAAAACCCCTTGGGCCATTTGTCAATGAATTCACCTTGGTCGTCGATGCGTAAGCGATGTGTTCTTGTCCCATTCTCTGTCTGTTCGATATAGCACACGGCCAGATCTTCCTGTTTAAGTGGCCATTGGGCAGGGGGAAGGAGTTCTTCTGTGGTTTCCCTAATTCTACGGAGCATCCTCAAAATGAGGTGTTCGCTGTGCGTTTCAAGAAGGAAACAAATATCTTTCTCATAAATCTGGGAAATAAATAGGTCACCCAAAGCCACCTGTATTGCTGGGTGGATGTGTAGCTCCGGTTGTTCGACCGCAGCAATTCCATTTTTGCTGTGCAGCGCCAACACAACGACCGGCATAACCTGAGACACCCCAACACCTATGTCCTGAGGCGTTACTTCGAGACCCGTATTCAGTTCTCTAAGATAAAGTCGTATTTTATCAGGAAGAGATGTTAATTCTTCTCTAATGTTGCTGCTGTCATCAAGCAGGGTTCCTCGCATGAGGCTAACCCAAAGTGAACTTTCAGTATCAATTTCCTTGTATGTTTTGCGCTCAATTTCATAACCCGAATTCAAAAGATTTTCATCGGACAGCCATTCACTGACATCATCAATAAGCTTTTTATTTGCTGTGTACAGGACATCCCAAGCTGCTTTGCCGCTTGACCAGCGGGATTCGTTCGGAGAAAGCGAAGGGAGGTGGTTCCTCGGGGGTAAGTCACGTATCGGTCCCAAGTATCTCATTTTCGCTAATTCCTCTCGGAGTATTTTTCCTGGGCCTAAAATGAGAGTGCTCATCAAATTTGCGAAAAATAGATTTTCAGATTCTATATCATCTTCCCAAAAGGGGTTGACGAATTCAATAACCTTGTCCCATTCTGGCAAGGCTGAATCCTGATTTAGGAACATCTCAATTTCGCGTATGAAAGCCGGCTGGCCTGGGAGAGGCTCATCAGGCTCCTTAAATTCAGTCAATTTTTCTTCGTACTCAGCAAGCAATTCATTTTCATGGTCATGCGCCATGTAATCCTCATGGGGTTGCTGCAACGTCGGTGAACACAGGTAGTCATCAAGAAGTTTTTCCTCGTACTGATACTGATATGCATCGTCATTCGAAACGATACCTTCAAGCAACTTATGAGGAAAGAGAGTAACCTTGCTAGGATGTGGCGATGTCGTCAGTCTTTCAATCTTTATTAGACTTCCACCGTTTACTCCAACGAAATATTTGTCAACAACAGGGGCGTCAAGGTCCTCATCCCATTTTACTGAACATTCGACCCATGCAGAGTTGACATTGCTTAAACAAGCATAAATCCTGTTTTCCCATTCTGGTATTGAATCTGAGTCTTTTTTTCCTGATGCCCCTGAAAAATATTCCGCAAGGTCAATTTCGGTGAGATCAAGGGATAGCCGTATCCTAACGGCCCTGGAGAGATCGTTGTTATGAATGAGAGTCCTGAAACCTCCCAAATTAACAGCCTTGCCTCCTGTAATAGTGGTGTCTGGATTCAGATTCCTGCGATCAAAAATTTCTCTTGCGTAATGAAACGCCTGCACAATAGTGCTCTTTCCTGAACTGTTGGGGCCGAGCAGGAGAGTGATAGGCTTCAATTCGATCTTGATCGGTTCGCTTATACCTTTGAAATTTTCGATGGTAATAGCAGTGATCAGCATTAGAGTTCTCCTCGGAATGCGCGTTGGGTGAGGGATTTAAAGAGAATGTCGCCAGTAGCGGCTGCCTCAAAATGTCGTTTTTTTCTTTCTCGAACTTTCCAAACAATTTTTGAGTATTGCTTTTGCAAAGTAACGGGGGGGATTAGTATGTTGATGTCTTGAAGCTCCTGAGCATTTATATTTGCCATTCCAACGATACTCTTACACATCCCTATCAGAGTTGCTTTGCCGTGACTTGAATTAAGATAAGCAGAGATGTATTGCGGTGTTGACCTCTCGTTTGTCCTAACCCGGATAAGATATCCGGCAATGGCCATTGGGATGTTACTCTCAAAGACAGCCGTCTTGCCAACCAGTTCCTTGCTATTTGTTCTATTAAACAAGAGGTCTCCCTTCTTTACCAGATATTTGTTCACCTCTTTTTTTTCAAGATCAATGTATTTTAAATCTGTGAAGTCCATTTCTCCGCTGTAAGCAATGTTATTCATCCGGAGAACTGGGTATTTCCCAGTAGCATCACTTGCCTTTTTTGAAGTCCCATATTTCGCTTCTGAAATCAATTCGCGAATGCTTCCCAAAGGCCACCCCTTGGGATTCGATGCCGGATCTCCAAACATATCCAGAAATACCGACCGCAAAAATTCATCCGCGAGTTTTATCGCTTGTTGGCGCTTGCGACGGATGGCGTCGGCCTTGTCGAGGATGGCAGCGATGCGTTTTTGTTCGGGAAGAGAAGGGAGGGGGATTTCTACTCGACTGACTATTTCCCTTGAGACTTCTTTAAATGTAGCGCCATTCCCCATGTCAGCAATTTTCGGAGCCAACCATTTCATGCAATGATACAGATAGCCGGAATGAACATCGCGACCGGGGATTAGGTTTTTAAAGCCTTGGTTAGTACACATGTCTCTTCCAGCTATGGAAACCAGACCTATTGGTGCTCGAGAACTAAATAGGATAGATCCTTTTGGGAGAATTGTTGTTGAGCAGCCTCTATAACCTTCTTTAGAAATATATTCGGGTGCGTCCTTCAAAATTGGGCCTTCCAAATTGCTTAAATCTTTTGGCGTAACCCAAGGAATATCATTCCCCCAATATTCTGGCACATTGCGACGCGGAGTTGCTCCTGAAACAACGGTACAACATTTACCAAGCTTCGCATATCGCCATGTCGATGGTAGGCTCCTGTTCATCCCAGCATCCCCTCCAGTTCCTCCATATCCTTCATAACCTCCGTTTCCAGTTTTTTCATGCGGGTAAGGATGTCTTTTGGAGGATCGAATTCCTCTTCCTCGTAGACGATTTCCTTGTACCGATTGATGGAAAGATCATATTTGTTTTCTCGGATTTCCTGGACGGGAACGAAAAATGCCTTGGAAGTTCTGTCAGTGTTTGTTTTTGAATCTCTGGCTTTCCACCGATCGATCAGTTCGGGGAGGTCGTTTTCTTCTGTCTTATCGCGTTTGTCGTCAAGGGAATAGCCGTCGGCCTGGACATCGTAGTAAAAAACATTGTCTGTGCGGCCGCCTTTGGTGAAGACGATAATGCCGGTGGAGACACCGGCGTAGGGTTTGAACACACCGGAGGGAAGGGAGATAACCGCTTCAAGCTGGTTTTCGTCCACCAGGGCTTTGCGCAAGGCCAGGTGGGCCTTTGACGAACCGAAGAGGACGCCGTCCGGGACAATGGTGGCGGAGCGGCCGCCCATCTTGAGCATACGCAGGATCAGGGTCACGAAGAGGAGTTCCGTTTTTTTGGTCTTGACCCTGCTCAATAGAGACGGGTGGACATCGTCGTAGTCCAGGCTTCCTTTGAAGGGGGGATTGGCCAGAATAACATCGTAATAGTCGCTGGCAAATTCCGGGAAGCGTTCGGGAAAGTTGTTGCTGAGCGTATCCTGGTAATGGATGTCCGGTGCGTCAAGACCATGGAGGAGCAGATTCATGGAGGCGATCCGCAGCATGGTTGCATCAAAATCAAAACCATTGAACATATGATTCTGGATGTGGTCCATGTAGGGTACCAGTTTATCGCCGGTGTAATGCCTGTTGCCCTCATCGTCTGTTATGATGGCCTTCGGAGAGGTGTTGGCCTCCATCAGATATTCCATGACCGAAACCAGGAACCCGGCCGTGCCGCAGGCCGGATCAGCGACGGTATCTTCAGGTTTGGGTTCGACGATTTCCACCATCTTGCGGATGATATGGCGGGGGGTGCGGAACTGGCCGTTTATGCCGGCCGTGGTGAGTTTGCCGAGCAGATACTCGTAGAGGTCTCCCTTGGTGTCTCCCTCGGTCAGGGGGAGTTCGTCGATCATGTTGACGGCAGATACCAGGAGACTCGGTTTCTGAATCATAAGCTGGGCATCTTTCATGTATTCGCCGAATTTGGTCTCGTCTACCGTTACCTTTTTGAAATGGGGAAAGACCTTGTCACGCACGAGCTTCAGCATTTCCTCAGAAGGTGTGACCCTCTTGAACTGGGACCATCTGAGTTTTTGGTCTTCATCGGAAAAAATTCTCCGAACCTTGCTTTTGGTCCGTTTGGCCTTTTTCTCTTCCCGGGTTTCCCGGATGTCCAGAAGACGGGAGAACATGAGAAAAGAGATCTGTTCAATGACCATGAGCGGGTTGGTAATTCCTCCGGTCCAGAATTCGGTCCAGAGCTTGTCTACCTGGCTGCGTAATTTACCGTTGATCATTTTTTTAAAAACTCCTTTTTTAACCGCAGACGGCCGCAGACATTCGCAGACGAATTGTCGGACGATCTGTCCGACAATATCAGGACAGGCCCTTCGGGCTGAGACCGACTAATTCAACCATCTTTAAGTCAATGCTTTTATTCTCTTTTCGCGAAGCGAATGGAGCTTTCTTCCGGCCATGTCGACCGGAGGAAATGTCTGCGTCCGTCCGCGTGTGTCTGCGGTTAATTTTCGTCTTTCTTTTCGTCTGCAAGCCGGTATTTTTGCAGGCGGCTGTTCGGTTTTTCGGGGATGGTATATTCGATACGGCCCTTTGTTAAGAGCTCGCGAACCATCCGATGGATGTGACCGGGTACCCCTTTCATGCCAAGCTTGGCTGATATCTCAGCCTTGGAAAGCGGTTTCAAAGCCAATCCTGACAAAATCCTTCCCTTAAGTGACTCTGCCTTGACTCTGCCCTGACTCTGCCCTGACTCTGCCTTGACTCTGCCCTGACTCTGCCCTGACTCTGGCTGCTTTTCGGAATCCTGTTTAGCGCCTACTTGGTCCCTACTTGGTCCCCGCTTGGTCCCCAGCGTTTCTTTTTTAATGAACTGTACCTGAAAGGCATACCCTGCTTCCTGCAGTTTCAGCTCGATTTCCGGGTAGTCTGCCAGTTCATCATGCATCTTCTGGATGCCGCTGCCCCAGGCCTCTATGAGCTTCATATCCTTAAATATGGGCGCCAGGACGCGGTTGCGGATCTCACTCCTGCCTGTGCCCAGATCTTCGAAAGAGAGGAGGTCGGGAAGAGGACCCGGGCTGGTGATCTCCAGCATGTCGTCGTAGATGGCTACTTTGATGTCGCTTCCGAGAATGGCATAGTCTCGATGGATTATAGCATTGATGAGGGCCTCGCGGACAGCCTCAAGAGGGTACTCCCACCGGTCCTGCCGGTAGATTTCACCGATGGTGGCCCCAAGAGCGATGTTCTTCTTGATAAAGGCCATACATGGTTCAACGGCCTCGTGAACAGGATCATCAATGGTTGCCTGATCCAGAAAGACCTTCTTGGTTGTGCCTTTGAAACGAGCGCATTCAAGCTTTGCATAGGGGAAGTATCGTTTTCTAACAGGCGACCGGGAAAGAAGAAGGGCCGCGTGGGTGGTGTGAACCCGGTCTCGTTCAGGATGCAGAAGCCCTATGTTTTGAAGATGGGTAATGCCGATTGCTTTGCCGGTAAGGGCACGGTAAGCTTTCTTGAAACTGCCCAGATCCACGTCCTCCTGAGGGCAGTCATAGACCGGCAGGGAGTCAAAGGAAACTTTGCGTTGTTGTCTCTCTAAGGCTTCGATGCTCTCTAAGGAGGCCTTTCGATTGGATGAGCCTACACGGACGTAGGTGCCTCCATGTTTGCCGTGTTTCTTGAGATAATAGGGCTTGTAGGAACCTGGGAAAATCTCAACTACCAGGAGCGTCTTTCCGGCGGTAGCCTGGATATAAATTTCAGGTACGATGGCGGGCGCACACTGAATGAAAATACTGCTGATGATTTTTTCTTCCAGAGAAAAAAGCTTTTCTTCAGGGATACCCACAACCTTTCGAGGTTCATCTTGGATCCCAAAAACAATCCTCCCACCGGCCCCGTTGGCAAATGCAACAGCCGTGCGGACCACCTGCTCGCCTTTTGAAAACCGTTCTTTGAACTCAAGGCGGCGCGATTCCGGGTCCTGGAGGTATCGGGGCTGAAGCTGATCAGTGGGGGTCATGGGTCTTGTCCTCTTTTGCGGGGGCTTGAGGTTGGAAAGATGCTATTACAGAGAGGATCGCTTCGACCATATGTTCATCCACGAACACGCCATCCACTCCGTCGCTGTGCAAAGTCGTAAAGGGGTGTTCGTACAGGGCCTCGATCTCAATGGAACCGTATTGGCTGATGTGGTTTTTCAGAAGGTTCAGAAAAGTCACCTGGTTGGCGGTCAACCCCGGATGGACTGCCACAAATTCAGCGAAACGCGCGTTCACTGCATCAGCATCCATACCAATGATGGTCCGGATCTCGTGGTCGAGGGGTTCAGCGGTTTCGAAGAACTCCCTCAAGATCTCCTGATCTACGGTCGGGTTCCGAGTAAGGACCAGGGAGACCAGGGTATTCAGGTCCGCATCCGAGACTTTATTGCCCGCCTTGATTTTCTGGAGTGTCGGATCCTCTTTGAATACTTTGAGTAAGGCTTCCTGCACCTTTTTGCGGAATCCCGGCATTTCGGAGAATTTAAGGGTGGTGGGAAGCCGTTTGTACTCTATCTGCCCATCTACAACATCGATATGTTTGGGGGATTCTGGTTCGTAGCCCGGTTTGATCGTGTACTTCATGATCCCCCTAAGCTCCTTGCGAACGGTTTCAAGGGTCTCGGCCGATAGGGTTTGCCAGAAATCAACGTTCTTCACCTGATTTATGGTGTCGGCCTTTTCACGAACCGGATTGAGGTGCATTTGAAGACGGCTGATCTGATCGAGCATCTGGTCCTTGAAATCCATCAACCGGCCGGATTTTTTCAAAAGCTCCGTTTGAAGGTTGGTGACCAGGAGATCAAAACGGTAAGCATCCGTGTGGCTACGGATATCCACCCATTTCATGAGCGGCGCCATTTGCTGGCGGAGTGTCTGCTCGGTGGCCGGTGCAAATTGCTGGAGGGTTTCCGGTTTGGATAGTGCCCGTTTTTCCCGCCACTTTTCACGTACGCTGATGGTGTCCTCTGAAAGCCGCTCCAGATCCTCTCTAACCAATGGAATTATGAGGTTGAAAACCTCTGGCTCGCCCTGGTCTAAGGCTGTTCGGGCCAGGTCCAGCCTAATCTCAAAAAGCTGCTGCATGAGAGATTTGGATACAGATGGTTCGGCCTTTTTGTAATGCTTGTCAAAATATTCAAAATTACCCCAGTGATCAAAAATTCTGAAATGGGTCTTATTCTTCCCCGGGCCAAACAGATCAGGGCACAGCCGGGTTCCCCTGCCGATCATCTGCTCAAATTTGACCAAAGATCGAATCGGTTTGGCAAAGACCAGGTTGACTATTTCAGGCACATCGATACCGGTATCCAGCATGTCCACTGAAATGGCAATCCGGGGGTCGCTGTTTTTGTGGCTCTTAAAGTCATCGATCAGCTGCTCGGCGCGCGGATCATAATTGTCTATGATCCGGCAGAACTTACCCCCGTACTGGGGGTAAAGCTCGTCAAAAATTTCTGCGAGCAGGACAGCATGATTGTGATTACGGGCAAATATGATCGATTTGCCCGGCGTCTGCCCAGTTTCATCCAGGATCCCATTTTCCATCAGATTTCGCAGGATGGCACGATTGGTGTCTCGGTTAAAGATCTGCCGGTCTACATGATGATTTTCATAATCGAAAAGTTCGGGTTCCTCCCCGTCTTCCTCCAACTGGCGTTTCTGGTCTTCTGTCAGGGCTTTGTACTTGATACCTTTCCTCAGAAATCGGGTGGTGTGACTGTAGACTTCGTAGGGGACCAGATAGCCCTCTTCCACCGCCTGATCCAGTGAGTAATAGGCTGTTGGCGTTTTGTCCTCGCAAAGGAACATTCGGAAGGTGTTACGGGAAATAAAACCTACTGGAGTTGCCGTGAGACCGACCTGCAGGCCATCAAAATAGCGGAACATGTCCCGATAGCGGTTGTAGATGGTCCGGTGGGATTCGTCTGCAATGATCAGGTCAAAAAAACCCACGTCAAAAGTCTGGTAGATTTTATTCATTGCCGGATAGGTGGCTAAATAAATCCGTTGATTACGGTCTCTGGCCGTATTGGCCGAAACGATAGTCATGGGTTCATTAAGATAGTCGTTATAGGCGTTCTTTGCCTGTTTTCGCAGTTCTTTACGGTCACACAGAAATAAGACCCGCATGATCCATTTGGCGTTGTAAAGCAGGTCGGTGAGGGCAATGGCGACCCTGGTTTTTCCGGTTCCCGTGGCCTGGACAATTAATGCCTTTTGTCGTTTGGAAGAGAATGTTTCCGTCACACGCTTAATGGCTTCTACCTGATAGAGCCTGTCTACAATTTCAATTTTTGGCGAAAGTTTGTCTAATGGAACCCTGTTTTTTCGCTGATGAACAAGATATTGAAGACTGTCCTTGGAATAGAAGCCGAAAAGAGATCGAGGGGGATAATTCTGAGCATCGTCCCACAAAAAGATATCAAAGCCGTTAGTATAGAAAATGACCGGCCGCTGGCCGTGCATTTTTTCAAGGCCGTCTGCATAAAGTTTTGCCTGTTCCCGGCCAAGCTGGGCGCTTTTGGCGGTCTTTTTGGCCTCAATAACCGCAAGGGGCAGGCCATTATCATCCCAGAGGACATAATCCCCATAGCCCTTGCCGGTATTTGTGGGTTGGTGATCGATCGGTTCCTCCTGGGTCACTTCGGATGTATTCGTGCCATTAGCTCCAATGTCCCATCCGGCAGCTGCCAGTTCGGTATCGATCAGGCGCTTGCGCGTAGTGGCTTCATCAAAGCCCAATACATCGGCGGCTGCTTTCCCCGCGCTCCAGAGTGCTTCCAACTCCTCAACCTTTGTTTCAGCCGTCAAGGTCTTTGAGCGGGCTGCCTCAAGCTCGCTCAATAAAGACTGCATCTCTCTTTCGTTTGTCGCAAGCTTTTCCTGGAGGATATGCCGCTGTTCTTTGAGTGCTTCGGCTGTCAGGGAAGGCTTTTCCGGTGGGACATAGGGCCGGCAGGTATTCTTGTCCCCGCCGTTGATGAGAAAGTACCAGCAGCCGAGGTGAAAGGCGTCCTCCAGAAGAGCCATGATGTTAAACCGCGAAATGGATTCCCCATGGGCTGCCTTGTTACCCGCAAGACGGATTCCATGAAAGGCATTGAGTACCGCAGAAGGTATGCTCTGTTTCAGTTCATTGGCATGAAGAAGATCGTACAGAGAAGCCTGAAAAGGCTCGACAAGTCCTTTTTGATCATAGAACCGATGGATCAAGGCCTCGATATAGCCTCTCAGCTTTACAAGAGCGCTTGCCGGGTCGGGCCATGCATACTGTTCGGCAAATCCGCCCAGACTGGCGAGTTCCGGCCATTTCTCGCGAAGGAATTCGAAATTGAGAGATTTCATGATAATTCCATTCATGCCCGGGTACTTAGCAAAGCCCGTGCCACTTTTCACGTTAACCGATATTTTTTCATCCAGTTTGAAAAGGTCTGGTAACTGGGAAGACCTACCAGTTCGGCGGCCTTCGTCTTGTTTCCGCCCGCTTCATCCATTGCTCTTTCCAGATAGTGCCGGGCCAGTTTTTCCACCAATTCCGGGAGGTTGACACCATCTTTGATGGACCTGTCAAGGAGACCGTCATCCCCGGAACGGGAGATCGGAATCATGGCCTCCCCCATATCCTGTGCGTCTATGGTCGAACGATTTGACCAGAGGGCTGCCCGCATCAAGGTGTTTTGAAGCTCCCGCACATTACCCGGCCACTCGTACTGGAGCATAAGATTTCTTGCTCCTACAGAAATTTTTTTCTGGACATACCCGGGTTCGTTTTCGCTTTCAATGTTCATCTGCTGAAGCAGGGTGTCGATAATCAACCCCACATCCCCAGCGCGTTCCCTCAGAGGCGGAAGTTTGAGAATGGCCACGACGATTCTGTAGAAAAGATCTTCTCTAAACCTGCCTTCTGATATTTCCTTCAATAAATCCCGATTGGTTGCAGCAATGATCCGTGCATCAAATGAAACAGGTTTAGTTGATCCGATTCGGGTAATCTCCTTTTCCTGAAGCGCCCGTAATAGTTTCACCTGGGCTGCGGCGGGAAGTTCACCGATTTCATCTAAGAACAGGGTGCCTTTATCGGCTGCCTCAAAATACCCCTTCTTTTGTTTCTCTGCACCGGTAAACGCCCCTTTTTCATAACCGAAAAGCTCTGATTCCAGCAGCTCATTGGGGATAGCCCCGCAATTGACCGGGATAAACGGCCCTTGATGGCGGGGGCTTGCCTCATGTATGGCCCTGGCAAGGAGTTCTTTTCCCGTACCTGATTCTCCCTCGATGAGTACCGAAACGGTGCGAGGGGCCACCCTTTGGGCCTTTAAGATAACCCGCTTCATGATGTTGCTTCGATGGATAAGATGCGAAAATTCCGGAGCGTCAGGGGGTACGCCCACGGCAAGACGTTCCAAGCGATTATCGGATTTACGAAGAAGGTCAGGAATGAATTCCGCTGAAATGTCAAAGGGGATGGAGGCGGTCCTTACGCCCTCTTTATGCGAGGATTCAATCAACTCTGCAGGAAAACGCGTTTTGGCTAAGATAATCCAGACAGCCGCCATGGCCGGTGTTCCGGGGCTGAGATGAAAGGTCAGGGATGCCGCTTTTCCATTACGGGATCGGATGTCCGTTATTACCCTGGAGGCTGCTTCATAGATCTCGCCGAATCGGGTAGGGCCGGTTAGTTTCTCAGTGTACAGGACGATTTTGGTTTCTGTGAGCGAACCGATCCATTGGATATAGTGGTCTGTTTCCCCGGGGGCCAGATCGCTAATGAGGCAGATTTCATCGAATGCTCTTGCTCTGGCCGCCTGACCGATGGGACCTAAACCATCTTGTTCAGAGTTTTCGGATGCCCGAATATCCGTAAATCCGATCCAAGCTGCCAGAATCTTTTCCATGATATTCTTGATACAAGATTTTTTGTAGCATTGCAAGGATTCTTATAGAGTAGTGGCGATGGTTGAATTACTTGATTAAGTGTGCCGGTTCACGGGTTTGTCCTTAACCCTGAATCCCGCAGGACACCCTGTCGAAGATCCCGCTGGGCGGGATACCTGTGAACGGTTACGTAAAATGTTTACACATTATATATTTCAACATATTATTGCACAACATACAGGCTTTTCACGTAACTTTTCAATATTCAGTGGCAGTATAAAAGGCTTACGCCTAAATTCCTTATTTGGAGTTTACCCGTTAGGGTTTTGCCCCCCTTTATTGAGCTGTTACCTTTTCACGTTCTACGCCTTACTTCTTAAGAGGCCATCAATAGTTCGGGTCATGTCATGGAAAAAGGAAGAAAAGAATGGAGATTTGTAGCTGATGTTATGGTAGGCAAACTGGCCAAATGGCTCAGGGTGTTAGGCTATGACACCCATTATCAGCTGCATTATTCGCAGGAGGCTATTGATGCAT
>JACKQG010004907.1_pt1 | contig 15159 bp, 15 predicted proteins | sample 8237621 | NCBI WGS metagenome assembly JACKQG01 (sample SAMN15677084, study PRJNA649215) | marine metagenome | biome: marine; feature: Black Sea; material: saline water; isolation source: suspended particulate matter (SPM) from the Black Sea western gyre | collected 2013-06-09/2013-06-10 | depth... | reverse complement strand
CTACAAACATTTCAGTATCTTTTACCCACCTATAATTATTCATGACAAAATTATACACGTTCAAAGCGATTTCATCTGCTTTATCTTTATTATCAAGCAAATAAATAATATGTTGTCAATATTCTTCTGGAGAATCACCAATTTTAATTTCTTTACCGCATTTTGAATTAAGCGCCTTGTTTGCCAGGTCAGATGTAATGCAAGGAATTTTCATAGCCATAGCCTCAAGCAGCTTATTCTGAAGCCCGGTGCCGATTTGCATGGGCGCAATAAAGATCTTTGCCTTTGCATAACATTCCCTGATATCTTCCATCCATCCGGTTACTTCAATTTTATTATTTTTTAATGCCATTACATCAGGATTAGGGGAGGCTCCTGCAAGTGTTAATCTTGTTTCCGGCTTTTGTTTTTGAACCAGGGGGAGAATTTTCTTAGCGAGATATACAGCAGCATTCACATTGGGAGGATAGCCCATATTACCGATAAAAACCAATTCATATTCTTTTTCAACATTCATAGGTTTAAAAAAATTCGTGTCCACCCCGTTAATTACTATTTCAATTTTATTTTTTTCAGGATGAGGTATCAGGTCACGGTCGGGTTTTGAAATAATAGTTTTATTATCGAAGTAATCAAAGATTTTATTTTCATATTTCAGAAGCCTTTTATATTCAATTTTCAGGATTGGTTTGAGATAAAAAGGTGAAGAAAAAGATCTTCGTTCCACCCCTTTCGAAAAAACATCCTGGTAATCGAGTGTTTTTGGGATATGCCGGTTTTTAACATATTCGGCAACACGCAGCAACTGGCAATAGATGTGTTCGGGCTGAATCTTACGGATGAGTTTGTCAATTTTCTTTTGTGCCTTTGAACTATAAAAATATCCCACCTGAAAAGGCTTACCCGTAATAAATGCAAGAAACAAATTCAGCAGAATACCGGGCTTTGAAAGATTGATTTCGGTAACTGATTTGCAAAACGGCTCTAATGCTTTGATGTGTTTATTATTTAATTTTATGTCAGTTAGCGTACACAGGTGAATTTCATGATTTTTTGCAAGGTATTTTATCTGGTTATAAGCCCTGAGTTTATCGCCTTTTTCTAAAGGATATGGGAAGCGGGGTAATAGTACAAAAATTTTCATGCAGCTTATAACCTTATTTTTCAGAGCCTCAAAAATAATTCAATTTTCCAATATCGTTTTATAAAATCCTTCAAGTTTTTTAGTAATACTATCGAGATTGTGTTTGTTTTCAATCAATTTGCGGGCATTGTTGCCAACCTCCTCGCAAAACTGTTTACTGCCGTTGCATTTCTCAACTGCTTTAAGAAATTCTTCCGGTGTGTTTGCAATTAATATATTTTTCCCATCCGTAAAGTCAATGCCTTCAGCGCCGATATCAGTGGATATTATGGTTTTACTCAGCGCCATACCTTCAATGATCTTAATCCTGATACCGCTACCGGAAAATAGCGGAACAATCATAACGGCTTTTGAATTAATAAATTCACCGGCATCAGGAACTTCACCCAAAACTTCAACGTTTGGCAGATCTAAATTCTGTAACCATTCAGGCATCATTCTTCCGGCAAGATAAAACTTAAGATTCGGAAATTTCCGGTGAATCAAACTCCAGGCATTGTCCAAAAACCACTTTATACCCTCTTCGTTCGGCATCCAGTTCATTGAACCGAGATGAAATAATGATGGGAATTCATAGCCGGTCTTTTCAATTTTGTAATTTGATACATCCAGACCAAAAGGAATATCAGTAACAGGTACCCGGCATCCATTGCTTTTAAAATAATCCGCATCTTTTTTGCTGATTGTTGCAATTCCATTAAAATGGTTTAAACAAGATAATTCGTAATTTTTCAGTTTCCGTGTCAGATAGCCTAAGTATAATTTCTTTAAAGGATTTTTTGCAGTATAAGTTATTCTGTCCCAAATCAGATGTTCAATATTATGCGCCCTCAAAATTATTTTGGCTTTTGAATTTTTTCGGATGACGTGGAGGTATGGCGTCATATAAAGCATTTCTAACTGTACGATGTCATACTCATCCCTTCCCAGAATTTCAGTAATTTTTTTTTCAAACTCTTTTGAAATGAAACGTTCGACATGATAAGATTTTTTTGAAAAAAGATTTAATACGGCATCAAACGGTTTTAATGAAAGGTCTTTATAAATAAATTCAATGTTTGTTTTTTCCTGGTATTCTTCAGGGATTTGTTTTTTTTCGATAAAGTATTTGTTTGTATTGAGGGCAAGAACCTTCACCTGGTGCCCTGCATTCAGGAGTCCTTCGATGTTTGCATTCATGGCAATCGGACCGCCTTCTTTGGGTGGATAGGGAGATTTATTACACAGAAAAAGTATTTTCATAAAACATTTTTTCTTTTAAAAACTTTTTTAAAAATTTTTATCCAGGCATCGGCATCAAGTAATGGCGAATCGGTAGTTGCTTTATAAGTGAGAAAGATACCTAAGGGTAATAATACAACCGGGGCAATCCACATTCCGATATTTGCATCAATTACGCCTGATTTTACAGATTTTTCACCTGTTATCGAAATAATATGGAACAATACAAAAAACAAAACCGAGACAACTACCGGCAGTCCTAAACCACCCTTTCTTATTATTGCACCAAGTGGAGCACCGATAAAAAACAGGACAAAGCAGGCAAATGAAAGTGTGAACTTGCGGTGCCATTCGGCTTGATGTTTAAATATCAGTTTATTCCTGCTCTCAAAATCTTTTTTATTGAAGCTTAAATTATCCCTGACTCTCCGGCATCGGTTTGTTGCTTCATCAATAATCTTTATTTTTTCATGTTTTGTTTTGCTTTCTAACAAGTTTGTTGTATAAAGTTTGTCGGTGCTGAAAGTTGCCTGTTTTGCCGAGTCAATCCGATTAAAGAAATAGAAATTTTTTTTCATTGAAACAGGGATTTTTTCTTTTCTATTGTTTAATTGGGTCATAAGTGAATCTTCGGCTTTTTTCAATTGCCGGAGATTGAGCATTGAATAATTACTCTTAAAAAGGTCTTCATTTGTGCGTGAAAGTTCAAAATCCATCAAATTGAATTTGCGGAATTCTTCCCTGAATTTAGTTCGCTGATAAGGATTTGTTTTTTTATACCCTCTCTGATCTGTCTTTTCCTGGTAATTATACCCATTATAAAGTGTAAAAATCAGGTTCATTCCGTCGGGTGTAAGTTCCATCCTGCCCGAATCGGCAACAGTCAGGTTTGTATTTCCTTTTTTTTGCCTGTGGTCATAAATCATAATATCCCTGATCATATTATTGTTGTCCTTATCTTTTTTTTCTACCCTGATAACAAAACCATCGAGATCGGTGTAGAAAATACCTTCTTTTATATCCAAAGCAAGTTTTTGTTGCCGTATATCATATAATAATGATTTAAACTTTAAATTTGCAATGGGTAGCACGTTATTTGAAAAATAAAAAGCAATAAGACTAATGATAACCGAAAGAACAATCAGAGGCATCATAATTTTTCTCAGTGATATGCCTGCCGCTTTCATAGCCACCAACTCGTAATGTTCGCCAAGATTTCCAAAGGTCATTAACGACGACAGCAAAATAGCAAGTGGCAAAGCAAGAGGAACAAATGTTGAGGATGCATAAAATAAAAGCTCCGTAATTACATACCATTCTAAGCCTTTTCCCACCAAATCATCAATATATCTCCATAAAAATTGCATTAATATAATAAATAATGCAATAAAAAAGGTCATTAATAATGGACCTACGTATGATCTTATTATCAGCCAGTAAATCTTTTTCACCTTGAAGGCTTTATAAACATTGATGCAAAGATAAACGATAAATTAAGAATTTATTATTGAATATAGAGTATTAAGTATCCTGCAAAAAAGAAAAAGAAAAATTTAAAAAAAGCGGCAGAAATTCCCTTTGATAAAAGATAAAAATCAGAAATTCTGATAGTTAAAAACAAAATTGGTTACCGTTAACTTTTTAAATACGACCGATAACTGATTTATATTTGAAAATATAAATATTTATTATTACATTTGTCAACTTTTTAAAATTCTAAAAAGCATTAAAATATTCATTCTATTTATTAATTTTTAAAAAAAATGATCATGAAAAAATTATTACTTTTAAGTTTGATCCTTGCACTTGGCGTGCTTGGATTTGCCCAAAACAGGGCGATTGTACCTAATCAACTGCGCGACTTTGCAGTAAAAAAAGTACAACCCATTACCGAGACCATGAATTTCAGTAATGAAGCTTTACCTGCAAACAAAAACTACTGGCCGCCGGAAGAAGAAATTTACGGTAATACGTGGTATGATCTGCAAAGTAATACCAGTATGCAGAACAGGATATTCGTGTATGAAGACGGCACTATCGGAGGTGTATTTACTTTTGGTATGGAATATACGGCTTTTCCTGATCGCGGCACCGGTTACAATTACTATGACGGCAACAGTTGGGGACCCTTGCCAACAGAACGTATTGAGTCTGATCGTACCGGTTGGCCTGCTTATGCACCTTTCGGTGAGAATGGCGAGATTAATGTTTGCCATTACTCTGGTGCCCTCGTTGACGGATTGGCATTTTCAAAAAGAGATGAGAAAGGTACCGGTGTCTGGACACAATGGGACTATTTAGGTCCTGTCGGACATGAAGCCTTATTATGGCCAAGAATGACAACCGGTGGAGTTGATCATTCAGTTATCCATCTCATCCCGCTAACTATGCCTGTGGCTAACGGTGGAGCTATTTACGAAGGAATGGACGGAGCCTTGTTATATTCAAGGTCAACTGACGGGGGCGAAACATGGGATCCTGAGAACCTGTTATTAGATGAGATTAATTCCGACTATTATAACGGTTTCAGTGGAGACACTTATGAAATTCAGGCACAAGGCGACAATGTGGCTTTCCTTGCCGGCGATAGTTGGACCGACTTAGTATTAATGAAATCAACTAACGGAGGCGATGACTGGGAAAAAATAGTTATTTGGGAAAATCCCTATCCATTGTGGTCAGGAACAACCACAGACACATTCTATTGTGCTGATGGCGATCATGGACTTACCTTTGACCAAAGCGGAATGATACATGTTGTTTTTGGAATTAACAGAGCCCATGCCGAGACCACCAATCAGTATTGGTTCCCGTTTGTTGACGGAGTCGCTTACTGGAATGAATCTATGCCTACCTTTTCAAATAACCTGAACGCATTAAATCCTTATGGTCATCCCGATTCGGAATTGATAGATAACTACAACCTCATTGGCTGGACACAAGACGTAAATGGAGATGGCGAAATAACTTTTGTATGCACAGGTACTGAATGCATTGGTTTGTATTATGTAGGATTATCAAGCATGCCACAGATACTTATTGACGAAATGAACCAAGTTTTTGTAGTCTTTGCATCAGTTACCGAAACTTATGATAATGGTTTACAAAATTACCGTCACCTGTGGTGCAGGGCTTCAACCGACAATGGAGTAAACTGGGAAGAAGACTTCTATGACCTGACATCCGACTTAATTCATTTATTCGATGAATGTGTATTCCCCTCAATAGCATCCAATTCTGATGATTATTTTTACTTAGTATATCAAACTGACGATGAACCCGGCTTAGCCGTTAGAGGTGATGAGGATCCTTATGGCGAAAACTTCATCAGGCTTATGAAAGTCCTTAAAGAAGATGTAATAGATGCTATAAAGGAAAACAATCAAGTTATTTTCGACTATGATGTATCACAAAATTATCCGAATCCTTTCAACGGTACATCGGTAGTAAACGTTAATTTGAGGCATTCTGCAGATTTAAGCCTCGAAATAGTGAATATAATGGGTCAGAAAGTATATGAACTAAATGCAGGTTATGCAAAACAAGGAATTAATGAAATTGTAATTGACGGTTCCGAATTAACATCCGGCATTTATTTCTATACTGTTAAAGCAGGCGACACTTCTATTACTAAGAAGATGATTGTGGATTAAGATCTTTTTATCTGAAACAAATAAAAGGCTGATCGTTTATGGTCAGCCTTTTTTATTAGCGAAATTATAGTTATAAAATTCTCCATAGCCATCTCCATATAGCCATATAGCATAGGGTTTAAACCCTATGCTATGGCTATGGAGAATTTAAAATCTAATAGTGCCATTTTCGTTTTAAGTGGGTCAGGAGTTCTGAATCTGCAGTCTTTCGACTATTGGCGGCAGAATTACTAAACCAAATATTTTCGAGCTAAGTGCTTATTTTACTAACCGTTTTTCCTTGATTTGGTCACCGTATTGGTTTTCAAATTCAATAGCATACGATTTTATAACAGGCATAAGTTCTTTAGCCGGAAGCTTTGAATATTGCTTTACTTCTATTTTAGGATTGTCAAATGTAGGTATTAGCCACCAATCATTATTAATATCAAATCCCACCATTTCAATATTTAAACCGGGTATTGAAATAATATTCATGTCTTTAATATTAACTTCCACAGTATCGGGCCAACCGCTGAATATTCTTTTGTCAGTAATAATTTCAGTATATATAGTTCCTCCAAAATTGTTAAAAACCCATCCCTTATCAGTTTCAATAACTGTTACCGTAGTCTTAACTTGTCCGTTAAATAAAAGTGGAAAAACAAATTGTTTATTTTTTTCAAATAATGTATTAATTGGTGAACCCTCTTCAAATTTTAGCAATTTATTGTATGCAATTCCCTTTAATGGAATTGGATCGCCAACTTCTAATTCTTTAACCTCTTTTAAAGAATTGAATCCCAGATTTTGAAAATTTTCTTCATTGGTTAGCTTTTGTAATGCTTCAATAGCTGCGTTTGCCGCTTCGCGTGGTGTTTCTTTTCCGGTTATTTCCTGCATTTCGTTTGATATTTTTTCATTTTCACTACATACCAAAAATAATGGAAATATAATCAGGATAATTACTGATATTGTAATATTTATTTTTTTCATGATAATTCCTCCTTATTTTATTCAGATGTATATTTAAAACTATATGCAGTTTCCCAATGATTGTGAGTTGCAGAGTTGCTGTATTCCTGGTAAGTAATAAACCTGTCAGTGCCATTACACGGCGACCATGGGTCTTTCAGAAAAAGAAACTTATCATCTCCCATTTCGGCATAGCCATAAATAACAAGTACATGACCTACTCCGCCACTTTTAGGACCATAAGCAAAAGACAGAGGCTTTTTAGCACAATAAATCTCAAATTTAATTTTTTCCCAGGTTAATGGTGCGGAAGAATTGCTGTAAGTAAAACCGCATTCTGTAAACATTGTCCATCCGGGTATATTACAGGCGGCATTTTTCGGACATCCTGATGTACAACAGTCATTTCGGGCAAAACGTTCATTTGCCAGATCACATTGTGTTCTACCATGACCTAAAAATTCGGTGATCATTTGAGTAGTAGCTGCCCAGCACCAGTTGCCGGTTTCCTGGGCACGAAGTGTTACCGGCTGTGAGCCTATTAATGCAGGCTTACATTTACAACTATCACATCCCTCAAGGATAATAATAAATATCCCTATTGTGACAATTGTTAGAATCATTGAAATTTTTTTCATGTTTTTTCAATTTTGGTTTATATTTATAAAAATACAAATATAATGTATTAATAACCAGAAAGCAACTAAAATCTTAATTTTTTTAAAATGGCAAAAAAAATTATTGACAGGCTAATAATAATCTTTCCAGACAAAACAATCGGAAAACTCATTATTTATTTCCGGTTGTTCTTTAAAAATCCCATAAACCGCCGAGCCACTGCCGCTCATCGATGCATAAACAGCTCCGAGTTCATATAATCGATCTTTGATTTTTTTAATTTCAGGATGTCTTTTGAAAATCACTTCCTCAAAATCATTTATAAGCGTGTTTCCCCATTTTTCAACCGGCTGCCTGATGACCTCTTTAAGTGAAGTGTCTTTTGTTGATGGTTTTATCCATGAGTAAGCTTCTGTAGTATTTATATGAATTTCAGGTTTTACAATAATAAAACAATAATCGCTCAATTCCACCCGAATATTCTCAAACCTGTCACCTTTTGCATAAGCAAGCACAGGTTTGTTCTCTATAAAAAAAGCACAATCGCTTCCTAATTGACGGGCATATTGCTGCATTTGTTTTACTGTAAGCTTTAAATTAAAAATATTATTAAGCAATTTGATAGCATAAGCGGCATCAGCAGAGCCACCCCCCAAACCGGCTCCGGGTGGTATTGTTTTATGCAGATGTATCTCAACCGGTTCAAGTTTAAAATCTTTTTTTAACATCTTGTATGCTTTCACCACAAGGTTGTGCTTTCTTTCACCCGAAATATTTATTCCTGAAGTTTGAAACGTGAACTTCTTATTTGGTGAAATGATGATTTCAAGTATGTCATTCATTCCAATGGGGTACATCACCGTTTCTACGTTATGAAAACCATCCTGCCGCTTTTCAATTACTGACAGCCCGAGGTTTATTTTACAATTTGGGAAGCAAAGCATATAACAATTAACATATAACTTATAACTACTTAAACTATTTTTTTATTCTGATTAAATATAAGATTCAACAAAGCTAATATATTTATATTTTTGTGGGGAATAATAAATCGTAAATCAAATTTAAATGGCGCTAATAAATTCAGTATTATCTTGGTTGATGAAAAAGCGATTTCACCAGATCGAACTTTTTATGAAGTTTCCTTATGAAGTTCAGGATGAATGGCTTAAAAAGCTTCTTGTAAAAGCAAGGGATACTGAATGGGGAAAAAAATACGATTATAAGTCAATTAACTCTCTGAAAGAATATAAAGAAAGGGTTCCTATAAATGATTACGATGCTTTGAAGCCTTATATCAACAGGTTACGCAAGGGCGAGCAAAACATACTCTGGAATTCTGACATAAAGTTATTTGCAAAATCATCCGGCACAACCGCCGATAAAAGCAAATATATCCCCGTAAGCCAGGAGGCACTGGAGGAATGTCATTACAAGGGCGGCAAAGACATGCTTTCTATTTATTGCAATAATTATCCCTATAACTACATGTTTGCCGGAAGAGGACTCGCTATGGGAGGCAGCCATCGTATTACAGAAATAAATAATGAAAATTACTATGATGGCGACCTTTCGGCTCTTATTGTTCAGAACCTTCCTTACTGGGCTGAATTTATAAGGGTGCCCAAACGGTCGGTTGCACTTATGGACGAGTGGGAAAGCAAGATAGAAAAAATGGCAACCTCAACCATTAATCATAATGTTACAAATATACTTGGTGTCCCTTCATGGACATTATTATTATTAAGACGAATTCTTGAAATAACAGGGAAAAGCAATATACTGGAGGTTTGGCCAAACATGGAGGTGTTTTTTCACGGAGGAGTAAATTTTAGTCCGTACCAAAAACAGTTTGAAGAATTAATCCCTTCTGACGATATGCACTATATGGAAACCTATAGCGCTTCGGAAGGATTTTTCGGATTACAAGACAAGACCGATTCTGACGAACTGCTTCTGATGCTTGATTACGGTATTTATTATGAATTCCTCCCGACAGACCAGTTGGAAACTGAAACCCCCAAAACTTTATCACTTAATGAAGTGGAGCAGGAAAAAAATTATGCATTGGTAATATCGACAAATGCCGGATTATGGAGATATTTGATTGGTGATATCGTAAAATTTACTTCTCTAAATCCATACAGGATAAGGATTACAGGCAGGACAAAAAACTTTATAAATGCAGTAGGTGAGGAAGTGATTGTTGATAATGCAGTAAAAGCCCTTGCAATTGCCTGTAAAAAATGCAATGCTGTTATTAACGAATTTTCTGCTGCTCCTGTTTATTTCAAACCCGGCGAAAATGCCGCCCACGAATGGCTCATCGAATTTGAAAAACCCCCGGAGAATATTGAATATTTTGCCGAAACGCTTGACAACGCCCTGAAATCGTTAAACTCGGATTACGAAGCAAAAAGATACAATAACATGGTTTTAAGGTCTCCTGTCATAAAACAAATGCCTGCAAAAACATTTTACAATTGGTTAAAGAAAAAAAACAAGTTAGGTGGTCAGTATAAAGTGCCAAGACTGTCGAACGACAGAAAGTATGTTGATGAAATACTTAAAATGGTTAATTAAAAAATATTAATTTTATCCGTTTAAAATAATATAGGGAAATAGGGTGAATAAAGGTAATAAAAAACTTAGTTATTTTTCATGAACAAAAATTAAACAGATATGCATATAGCAGTAGCAGGAAACATAGGTTCAGGTAAAACTACCATGACGCGTTTATTATCAAAGCATTTTGGATGGGAATCACATTTTGAAGATGTCGATACCAATCCTTACCTGAACAGTTTTTATGAAGACATGCAACGTTGGTCGTTCAACTTGCAGATTTATTTCCTTAACAGCCGTTTCAGGCAAATAGTCGAAATACGGAAAAGCGAGAAGACCGTAATACAAGACAGGACCATTTATGAGGATGCGTATATTTTCGCTCCAAACCTGCACTCAATGAACCTTATGACCAAGCGCGACTTTGACAACTATATTTCATTGTTTGAATTAATGAGCTCTTTCATTCAACCGCCTGATCTTCTGATTTATTTACGTGCTGCTGTTCCTACTTTGGTTAACCAGATACAAAAAAGAGGCAGGAAATATGAAGAAGCCATCCGGTTGGATTACCTGAAAAAACTTAATGAACGGTATGAAAGCTGGATAGAAAAATACAAACTTGGAAAATTGCTTATTTTCAGTGTAGATGATATTAATATTGAAGAAAATCCTGAAGACCTGGCTATGATAATCGAAAAAGTAAATGCCGAACTGCACGGACTTTTTTGAATTACCTTAAATCAGAAAATAAAATGGTAAATACATCAAATCAGGAAGGGTTAGTACAATTTCTGGTTACATATTTTAAGCTGAAGCATCTTGTTTGCCTTATAATTCTGACTGCCTTTTTTATTTCTTGCCTGTCGGGTTATAAAAAGAAAAAGTTTTATAATGATGATGGCAAATTGGTTATGCAGGAATGGTACGATAAAAACAGCCTTAAATCCAATATCACTTTTTTGGATGATATACATAATGATTATATATCTGTGTCATATTATGAAGATGGCAGGCTAATGGATTCGGCAAAATATATAAACGATACCGTTGACGGATTAAGAAAATTCTATGAAGCCAATTCTGAACTGATGCACTTCGAGAATTATAAAAACGGATTTCTTAATGGATTTCATAAAGCCATTTACAGCAACGGAATTACAAGTTTTGAAGGATACCGGTTAAACGGTTACAAGGCTGGCGAGTGGAAATTCCATTACTCTGACGGAAGACCTATTACCTATGAATATTATGATTCGACCGGAAAAATAAAATATTTCAGAAAATATAACGAAGAAGGCGAAGCCGTGAAAGTGTCCGGTTCGGGGCTTATTAGCATATATCCGGAAAATAAATCCATACGTGTTTCGGATACTCTCAGAGGATATGTTGAAGCTGCCATACCACCTGCTTGCAAAGTGATCCTCAGTATTAAAGAAGCAGTTGATGAGCAAAACCCTGATAATTTTTTTATTACCGAATTAAAAAAATCGAAAATCGAATGGAACAGAAAATTTGGGAGCGCAGGAATGAAAAACCTGATTTTCAAAATTAATATTAAAGATTTAAAATCAGGTAAAGAAGAAGAATATATTGCCGAACAAAAAATTAATGTAAAAGCTGATTAAAACCATGAAAATTCTCGGAATCATTCCTGCACGATATGCATCTTCAAGATTTCCGGGTAAACCCCTTGCAAAAATAAATAGGAAGTCAATGATCCAAAGGGTTTACGAACAATCTGCTAAAGCCACTTCTTTATCAGACCTGATTGTGGCTACGGATGACAAAAGAATAGAAAAAAAAGTATTGGATTTCGGCGGAAAAGTGATGTTAACATCAACAACCCATAAAAGTGGTACCGAGCGATGCAGGGAAGTAATTGACGAATTACAGGCAGATGGAAATATCTTTGATGTAATAATCAATATACAGGGAGACGAACCATATATCAGTCCGAAACAAATTGATCAGGTTGCCTCATGTTTTAAATCAACTGATGTTCAGATTGCCACATTAATAAAAAAAATTACAACCCCTGAAGAACTTTTTAATCCGAATGTAAATAAAGTAATTATCAATAAAAACCATCAGGCAATTTATTTCAGCAGACAAGCCATACCTTTTATCCAAAATTCAGATAAACAGGAATGGATCAGAAAACACGAATTCTACAAACATATCGGCATTTACGCTTACAAGACAAACATCTTAAAAGAGATCACAAAATTGAATATTACTCCATTGGAAAAAGCCGAATCGTTAGAGCAACTTCGCTGGTTAGAAAACGGCTATAAGATCACTGTTAGCGAAACCGACATAGAAAGTTATGCAGTGGATACGCCCGATGATTTGTCAAAATTTTTTAACAAGACTTGAATTTAACCTCATGTTTTAGTAATTTAGCGCATTCGTAAATACCTCTTTATGCAGATTGACCATTACATAAGCAAATTGCTCTATCATCACGATTGTGTGGTCGTGCCGGGTTTTGGAGGTTTTGTTACTAACTATGCACCTGCAAAAATCCATCCTGTAAATCATATTTTTTATCCTCCTTCAAAAAGCATTTTGTTTAACTCAAAACTAACACAAAACGACGGACTTCTGCAACACAATATTGCCATTTCCGGGAAAATCCTCTACGAAGAAGCCAAAAGGATGGTTGAAAATTTTGTATGGGAATGTAAGCTGAAACTGAAACAAGGCGAAAGCATTATCCTTGATAAGATCGGAACCATAAGCATAGATGTTGAAGGAAACCTTCTTTTTGATCCGGATAAATCAGTTAATTATCTTGACGATTCTTACGGATTAACAACATTTATCTCCCCGCCTGTTGTGCGCGTACCCATGCATAAACGGCTTGAAAAGAAATTCATCGACCGTAAGCCTGTACCGGAAAGAACAGGCAGGATAAGAAAAATACACTGGGCATACCTGGCAATTATACCTGTGCTTTTGCTTATCGGATGGTTCACATTCAAAACCGGTTTCAGGGATAACACAACTCAGCAATCCAGTCTTGTTCCATCTTCAGAACAAACCAGCCCGGGAAAAGCAGCGAATACATTAAATGTTGAAAACAAAACTGAAATCATTAAAGATTTGAATTTATCTTCCAATGATGCGGAAACGAATTCCGAAACATCCCTTGAAAATACTGCCAGCGCAGCAAAACCTGTTTTAAACAGACCAAAATATTACATCATAGGCGGCGCCTTCCGTTATAAAGCAAACTCGGAAAGGCTTATTGCCACACTACGCCAGAAGGGATACGATGCAAACTCCGCCGGACAAAACCCCCGTGGTTTATACATGGTTTGTTATTTCAGCACCGAAGATAAAGCTGAAGCGTTAATGAACCTGGCAATGATACGTAAGGACGACAATCAGGCGGCATGGTTGCTTAAAAAATAAAAAATTAAACATTGAACGACATTTGGATATTAAAAAAGTAATAAGACTGTGTTTTTTCAGACGTAATATGAAATTTACCCGCTTTTTTCTATAAATTTTAAAAATGTATATTTAAAAAAAAATTGAATTATGGATGAACTTCTGAATATTGAATTTTGGGAAAATCATTATCTTAATCAAATAGAATATACTTTAACACAAGACTTAGAAAAAATGATTGATGGTCTTAAATCAAAAGATAAAATAAAAGAAGATTGGATTGAGGCTTTTCATAGAATTGATAAAATAAGACAAAATTCAGATTTTTCAAGAGGTGCAGAAAGAATATTTTATTGGTTATTTAATCAATTTGGAATACCAAATTCATCCCCAATCGGTTCTGATATGTTTTTTGAATTATATAATGCTTTTGTTCATATTGATATTAAAACAGCTAAAATTGATAATTATATCTACAACAAAATTTAACCTATTATGTTATTAAAAACTAAAGAAATATTCATTAATGATGCATCAGAATTTATCAAAAAATTCCATTTAGAAAATAAATTTATTGAAACATTTGGAAAATCAATTTATGAGTGGGTTGATAATTGTTTTATGACTGATGAAGAAATAATCTGTAATATGTTAGATAAACTTCATGATAAATATTTTTATACTATTAATCACGAAAATACTGGTAGTTTTGTAATTTTTAAAATTAAAGATTAATTATGCCTTCTTCTCATTACGAACCTATTTTTTATTCATTGTGCTTAAAAGCCATGGTGCCAACATTTGCGTTAATGCAAGATTTAAAACAATCTATTGAAAAAAAGAAAATAAAAAATATTGACTTTATTTGTTATTCAGAAAAAAAAATATTTTTAATAGATGTAAAAGGAACAAACAATTTAACAGGTGACACTAAAATATCAAACCAAGATATAGAAGCTTTAAAACTATTAATGGATATTTATGGGACAAATGCAACTGGTTTAATTATATATATATGGACAAAACCCAAATATGAGTATATAATCAAGGAAGATCTATTATTACATAAATTTAAGGTGAAAGCGATTGATATTAATTTATTCGAAGATAATTTAAAATGGTCTGGTAAATGGTCAAATAGTTCTAAAAATATTTATTATCGTTGTAAAAAAAATACTCTTAAAAATATTTGGGATTATATTCCTAATTTTAAATCACTTATTGAATAAGCGGCGAAATTTATGCTGGCTTATAAAGTTTACAAGACAATTCCATAGATTTTACCGTAACTTCTCCGCCTTATTGGGGGCAAAGAGACTATGGATTTAAAGGACAAATTGGTAATGAAAAAACATATCAAGCATACATTTATAAACTTATTACTATCTTTTCTTCATTAAAAGAAAAACTCACCCCGGAAGGTGTATTCTTTTTAAATATTGGTGATAAATATTTAGCAAAATATGGGAAATCACCATTAGGTTTTATTCCATATCAATTAGCCTATTTAATGGTAAAAGATGGTTGGATATTGAATGAAATAATAATCTGGTCTAAACCAAATCATATGCCCTCAAGCATTAAAAACAGGTTTGTTAATAGCTA
>JACKQG010001001.1_pt1 | contig 15160 bp, 16 predicted proteins | sample 8237621 | NCBI WGS metagenome assembly JACKQG01 (sample SAMN15677084, study PRJNA649215) | marine metagenome | biome: marine; feature: Black Sea; material: saline water; isolation source: suspended particulate matter (SPM) from the Black Sea western gyre | collected 2013-06-09/2013-06-10 | depth... | reverse complement strand
TATGCATATCAACATGAGCGTGTTAAACAACTCCCGGTGAGATCCAAACCAGTCAGAACAAGGAGACGCTATTTTCACTACCTGGTGATCACTTTTTTCAAAGACGGGGAACTCAAAATCATTATCAATAAGCGGACAGGAGATGATATCTGGAAAAACCTGTATGATTTCCCCCTGATTGAGACATCGAAACGGGTTTCAAAACGAACTCTTCAGGGTAGTGAAAGATGGAAATCCATTTTCCAAAACCTCTCCCCTGAATTAGGAAGTATCTCGGAGGAGTTCAAGCACACACTGTCGCATCAAATTATCCTGGCAACTTTTTACCGGATCTCTCTTCCATCTGAACCGGATCCTCGATGGAAGAGTATCCCGATTGATGATCTGGAATCAATTCCCATCCCAAAGTTGATCTCCAGGTACGTTCAAAAATATTGTATTCATTGCATTCCATGTTTTTTAGTACCTTTGCACCTTATTTTTTAGTAAGGTATTCACAATGGACGGCCCTGCGAAACGCAAGATAAATGACCACACAGACCACATTCTATCTGAGCCAGATTCTGGGCAAGAAGTTTTTCTCTTCCGATGGCAACGTCACCGGAAAGATCAAAGACTTCCTGGTAGACCTTACTCCGATTGATCCCTCTCCCGATAAACCCATTCGCCCCAAAGTCATAGCAGCGAAAGTAAAGGTTGGTATGTATGAGCGAATCCTAGATTTCTCGTCCTTTGAGATCATCCATAAGAACCGTTCATCCTATATTATTGATCCAGAGATTGAAGAGATCTCCACAGCCTATCTGACCAATATTCTCTGGCTGAAGGAGAGCATCCTCAACAAGCAAGTAGTAGATATCAATGGGAAAAAGTTGGAGAAAGTATGGGATGTCAGACTGGTTTATATTCCATCCGGTACGTTCGCTATCGCTGTTGATGTTGGTTTCGGCGGCTGGTTACGTCGCCTGGGTATCCTGAAATCTGTTGAGAAGTTGTTGTCGTGGGTCAGGATTGATATCACCAGCAAGCAGGTCCTCTGGGATGATATCGAATCGGTAGATATCGCTACCTCTAAATTACTACTTTCAAAGTCCACTTCTAAGCTTACTACGTTGCACCCTTCCGACCTGGCTGATATCATCGAAGACCTTGATAAAGCGACAAGAACCTATGTCTTTTCTGCTCTGGACGAAGAAAAAGCTGCCGATGTACTGGAAGAGATGGAACCTGACGCCCAAGTCCATATCATTGAGAGTTTGCCCCTGGAGAAAGCAGCAGATCTGTTGGAGAAGATGGATGCTGACGAGGCAGCCGATATCATTGAGGAGTTGCATGACGATAAAGCGGAGGAGCTATTGAAGGAGATGGAGGATGAGTCATCAGAAGAGGTAAGAGAGCTTCTGGAATACGAGGATAATGAAGTGGGAAGTATTATGAACACGGAGTTCTTTCCCCTGCCGGCCGATCTGACTGTTGAAGAGGCTATCTCTCTGATCCGGAAAGGGCAACCCGAACCGGTTCATATCAATACAGTGTTTGTGACTGAACAGGATGACAGATTTGTATCTGCCATTCCACTGGCTGAATTAGTGATTACCGATCCAAGCAAACGATTGAATGAGATCATGACAATAAAGCCGGTAACTGTTCTGGATACAGATAAAATTGAAATCCTCCCTGAACTCATCTCTAAATACGATCTCCTCTCAATCCCGGTGATTAATGAACAGCATCAGCTGGAAGGAATGGTTCTGGTTGAGGATATCGTCGAAGACCTCCTCGATAATCGTAAATCTAAAATCTAAAATCCCTTTCACTTGTTTTTGAATAAATCGCCCTCTCCGAAAGAAGCCACAGCGATATCCCCCTGGCCGCAAGCCATATCATTGTCGCCAGCCACAACCCATTCTTTCCGAGAGGCTCTTTAAGCAGGTAGTATGCCGGCAGGAAAATCAGGATACCACCACTGATAGCCACTACTACCGAACGGATCAGCACATGCATTGATTCCTTCAGGTTACGACTCACAAATGCCTGTGCAGTAAATCCGCTTATACCCATTCGCAGAAATCCGAATCCCCAGAAGAGAAAGTTGAAAATCATGCCTCCCAGGGCGATAGCGCCAATGTAAAGTTCCGACTCCAGATGCCCCATTAAACCCAGATCAACCATCCCAAGTAAGGGGATTGAAATGTTGGTAACGATATTAGGGGAGAGCAAGAAGGAGGATTTTCCGGTTCATCCTGTAGGTTTACGGCATACAAAGGTGAAAAAAATCAAAAAAAAATGAAAAAAAGTATCCTCTAGGTATAACCTTTTGCACACTAACCGGATTAATGTCAAATGAATCCCGGTTGCCGGGAAAAATGTGTAATTTTGTTAACAGAAACATTCACTAAAAACATGAAGAAATGGCAAATGGAGTAAACAAAGTGATTTTAGTCGGAAATCTCGGGAGAGATCCGGAGATTCATAGCTTTGACAACGGAGTGAAGAAAGCCTCTTTCTCAGTAGCTACCACTGAAGGCTACAAGAATCGTGATGGAGAGCGTATTACCCATACGGAATGGCATAACGTTGTGTTGTGGAGAGGATTGGCTGAAGTAGCAGAAAGGTACCTGAGAAAAGGAAGTTCAGTATATATAGAAGGACGGATTCGCAGACGGGACTATGAAGATGAAAATAAACAGAAGAAATATGTCTTTGAGATCCTGGGAGATAACATGACCATGCTGGGTGGCGGTCCACGGAAGGATGAAGTCCAGGAAGATGTGGGACAAGAAGCAACTCCTCCAGCTGAAAAGCCGGAAGTGGAAACCCCGATTCCGGAAGATGATCTGCCTTTTTAGAAGAAAAATGGCGAAGTAGCGAAGTAGTGAAAATTTTTGCTACCTCGCTACCTCACTAATTGCTTATATGAAAAAAATTCCCCTCATTATTCTGTCAGCGATTTTGCTATCTTCCTGTCAATCCGATTACACCCCAAAACCCCGTGGGTATTTCCGGATTGATGTTCCATCGCACGAATACCGGGAGTTTGACACAACCTTCCCTTATGCTTTCGAATACCCGATCTATGCGACCATTTCCCCTGACCCTTCTGGCTTGGCGGAACCTTTCTGGATCAACATCTCCTATCCGGCCTTCAAAGCGCAACTACATCTGAGTTACAAAGTCGTTGATGATAACCTGAATACTTATCTTGAGGATTCTCACCATCTGGTAGACAAACACATTCCCAAAGCCAACGCCATTACCCAGCAGGAGTTTATTAATCCCAAAGAGAGGGTTTACGGACTCACCTTTGCTATCAAGGGAACTGAAGCGGCTTCACCATATCAGTTCTATCTGACCGACAGCAACTCGAAGTTCGTGAGAGGAGCCCTCTATTTCAATATCGTTCCCAATAACGACTCCCTGGCTCCTGTTATTGAATTCCTGAAGGGTGACATCGATCATATGATCAGCACATTTCGTTGGAAGCCATAATATTTTCTTGTTGTAACCCGTTCAAAAATTCTTACATTCAAATAGTGTAAACCTCAGTCAGGGTTTGTATTTTTGCAACATGATTGAAACGATTGAATACGGGGCCCTCAGATGGTCACATATCGTACGACCCAGTGAGGAAGATCTGGAGGTACTGAAGGATCAATACCATTTTCATCCGCTCGACCTGGAAGATTGCCGCAGCATCGTTACCCTGCGTCCGAAGATCGACGTCTATGACGATTACTATTTTCTAATCCTCCATTTTCCGAGTTTTGATATTAGTGAGACCTTCGTTGATACCAAAGAGATCAAGATTTTTTGGGGAAAGAATTTTCTGATCACCATCGGAAAATCTCACTGGCTGGTCAAAGAACTTTTCGGACAGGAAAAAGCTCGCGCTCTGGGTGGCAAGAAGATGGAGGTTGACAGCTCTGACTCACTGCTCTATAAGATTCTGGAACGCCTGATCAAAGAAACACAGTCTTTGGCAGAAAAGGTGGAGAAAGATGTCGACAGTTGCGGGAAATCGTTGTTCAACAGGAAAGCAGAGAAGACAATTACAAAGATCAGTTTTACCCAAAAGAATGTGGTATTGCTGAACACCATGTTCAAGCCCCAGTTGATTCTGTTCAACCGCTTACAAAGTGGTACAATTCCTGGATTTGCTGAAAACATGGAAGATTACTGGGGAAACATTCTCGATTATTACCAGAAGATCTGGGATATGGTGGAGGATGCAGGAGAGTTAATCCGGGGATATTCCCGGACGTTTGATTCGCTGCAGATGAATAAAACAAATGAAGTGATTAAAATCCTGACCCTGATCTCATCGATTCTTTTACCACTTACATTCATTGCCAGTTTATATGGAATGAATATTCAGCTGCCACTTAGTGAGCATCCCTTCTCTTTTGCCATTCTCGCAATTGCCATGGTCGTGATAGCTGTGGCGATGCTCATCTACTTCAGGATACGAAAGTGGATGTAGTTAATCCTTTTTATTCATGACATCGATTTGCTTCTGGATAGATTCTTCATGGACCGCTTCAAGCAGTTTCATGATAAATTCTTTTGACAAGCCGAGCTCCTGACCAGTATGGATCCGTTCGCTGAAAATCTGGTTCCAGCGTTTTAATTGAAGGATTGTGATCTTGTTGGCTTTCTTGTACTTTCCAATCTCTTCCACAATGGTCATTCTCCGTGCCAAAATGTCAATTAGTTGCTGATCGATTTTGTCGATCTCCGACCGCAACTCTTCAAGCAAGTTCTGAAATTCATCACTTCCTATCGGCTCGCGGATGATCAGTTTGGATAGTAAAGAGGTGAGATGTTCGGGAGTGATTTGTTGCTGTCGATCAGTAAGAGCCTCTTTTGGCCGGTTATGCACTTCGATCATCAATCCGGTCATCTCCAAGTCAATGGCTCGCTGTGATACAGAGAGCAATAAGTCTCTTGTGCCGCAGATATGGCTTGGATCGACAATTACAGGCAGTTCGGGAAAGAGTCGTTTCAACTCGATCGGGATTTCCCACATGGGGTCGTTGCGAAACGGGGAGTGTTGATAGAATGAGAAACCACGATGGATGGCAACAAGTTTCCTGATTCCAACCTTGCTGATGCGTTCCAGCGCACCCATCCAGGTTGTTAGATCAGGATTCAACGGATTTTTAATCATTATCGGGATATCAACCCCTTTCAGGGCTTCACTGATCTCCTGCACAGAAAAAGGATTTACCACAGTGCGGGCTCCCAGCCAGAGAATGTCGATGCCGGCTTTCATTGCCTTCTCAACATGGACCGGGTTAGCAACTTCGGTTGTAACCTTCAATCCTGTTTCAGCCTGGACTCGCTGCAACCATTTCAGCCCCTTATCACCAACACCTTCAAAGGCTCCCGGCCGGGTTCTTGGTTTCCAGAGCCCTGCTCGTAACACCTTAACCATTGGGATCTTAACCAGTTTCTTCGCCGTATCAATCACCTGTTCTTCTGTTTCGGCCGAACAAGGTCCTGCAATGATGCAGGGCTTTGTGCCACACGGCATCCAGTCATGAAGGGGTTCGATGTTGAGGTGGAGTGTCATTTTAATATTTTAGTCAGCTGGAAGATAAATCTGACGAGATGAACAATTATTCCAATACCGGAAGCAACCATACCGATAATGAATGCGATCGGAATCACAACATCAAGCCACGACCAACCGTCGATGGAGGAAAAATCGAACGGATAAATAAAATAAAGCACCAGTAGCGTCACCAGGCTGGCAGCATCCAGGATTGTCCTGGTCAGATGCCAGAACCAGCGAAAATCGAGAAACAGGATCAAAGCATATCCGGCAATCTGGATAATGATATTCAGGTTTAAAATCCAGAGAATCGTATCGTATTGTTCGCTGATAAAAGCCAGGTTCCAATCAGGGACTTTGTTGACGATCCAGAGAAAAAAGATGTTCCATATGATGGCCCAGATCGCTTCTCCACGATGCTTTTTACGGGATTTTGCAACTTTTTTAGTCATAGAAAAGGTATTTTGAGGATAAAAATAGGCTTTTTTTACCACAATGTGTGACTTAGCGGTAACATCTGATTGGAAAGAAATCAGTACTTTTGCAACCTAATTTGTGAAAGCATGGATCATCTCAGAAGATCGAAAGTGGTGAACTTGTTGAAATCGAAAGAGATTGGCAAAGAGGTTCTTGTAAAAGGTTGGGTACGGACAAAACGAGGAAACAAGAACATTAATTTTATTGCCCTGAATGACGGCTCTGTGATCCATCACATCCAGGTGGTTGTGGAAGTTGCCAATTTCGATGAAAACCTGTTAAAGCAGATTACTACAGGGTCTTCCATTGCTGTTACCGGGACGTTGGTTGAATCGATGGGGCAGGGACAAAGTGTTGAGGTACAAGCCAAAACAATTGAGTTATATGGCTCTGCCGACCCGGAGACCTATCCGTTGCAGAAAAAAGGACACACCCTGGAATTCCTAAGGGAGATCGCTCATTTACGTCCCCGGACCAATACCTTTGGAGCTGTGCTACGCATTCGCCATGCCTTGTCATATGCCATTCACAAATACTTCAACGACAACGGATTCTACTACCTCCATTCCCCGATCATCACAGGTTCGGATGCTGAAGGAGCTGGAGAGATGTTTCGGGTATCCACACTGGATGCCAAGAATCCTCCGTTGACAACCGATGGAGAGGTCAATTATGACATGGACTTTTTTGGCAAGGAGACAAATCTGACAGTATCGGGTCAGCTTGAGGCAGAATTGGGCGCCCTGGCTCTCTCGCTGGTTTATACCTTCGGACCTACCTTTCGTGCCGAGAACTCCAACACGCCACGTCACCTGGCTGAATTCTGGATGATCGAGCCCGAGATGGCATTTTATGATATTCATGATAACATGGATCTGGCTGAGGATTTCCTGAAATTTCTGATCCAATATGTACTGGATCACTGTATGGATGATCTGGAGTTCTTAAATAAGATGTACGACAACGAATTGATCAAACGGCTCAGGCATGTGGTAAGCGACACGTTTGAGCGGTTATCTTACACAGAGGCCATCGAGATCCTGAAAGCGTCGGGGCAAAAATTTGAGTTTCCAGTAGACTGGGGATCTGATCTTCAGGCCGAGCATGAAAGGTACCTTGTGGAGAAGTACTTCAATCGCCCGGTGATGCTGACCGACTACCCCAAGGAGATCAAAGCGTTTTACATGAAGCAGAATGACGACGGGAAAACTGTCAGAGGTCTCGACGTGCTTTTCCCTCGGATCGGGGAGATCATTGGCGGATCGCAACGTGAGGAGAATTTTGATCAGCTCCTGAAACGGATCAAAGAGCTGGATGTCCCGGAAGGAGATATTTGGTGGTATCTCGATACCAGGAGGTTTGGAACAGTTCCTCACAGCGGATTTGGTTTAGGCTTTGAGCGGCTGATACTGTTTGTCACCGGGATGTCGAACATCCGGGATGTGATCCCGTTTCCGCGTACACCAAAGAATGCGGAGTTTTAGTACGTATAATATAAAATTCCATCCATGGACAAACGTTGGGTGATCAAAGATCGTGGCGAAGAGCATATTATCAAGCAACTTTCCCGGGAGTTGAACATTGATCAGCATCTGGCCAATCTTCTTGTTCAAAGAGGGATCCATTCGTTTGATCAGGCCAAATCGTTTTTCCGGCCCAGTTTAGAAGACCTTCACGATCCCTTCCTGCTAAAGGACATGGACAAAGCCATCAAACGGATCGAGCGGGCAATCAGCAACGGGGAGAAAATCCTGGTTTACGGGGATTATGATGTGGATGGAACAACCGCTGTCTCTCTTGTTTACCAGTTTCTGCGGAAATTCACTGATAAGGTTGATTTTTACATTCCGGATCGCTATAACGAGGGATACGGAATATCGTACAAGGGAATCGATTTTGCTGCCGAGAAGGGTTTCTCCCTCGTGATCACGCTCGATTGTGGCATCAAAGCAGTTGAAAAGATTAAAGATGCCAAAGCGAAAGGTGTTGATTTTATTATTTGCGATCATCATCGACCCGGTCCTGAGATACCCTCTGCCATTGCAGTGCTGGATCCCAAACGCGCCGATTGTCCTTATCCCTATAAAGAGCTGTCAGGTTGCGGTATAGGATTCAAATTGATCCAGGCATATGCTCAGAAGAACGATATCCCCTTCGAGGAGTTGAAAGAGTATCTCGATCTGGTAGTCGTCAGTATTGCCGCCGACATCGTGGATATCACAGGAGAGAACAGGATTCTGGCCTATTATGGACTGAAGCTGATCAATATCCGTCCTCGTCCGGGAATTGAAGCGATATTGAAATATTCTAACATTCTGAAGAAGAGACCAGACGACAGCGATCTGTTCTTTAACCGGGAGTTATCCATAACCGACCTGGTATTCCTTATTGGCCCTCGTATCAATGCAGCAGGACGGATTGAAAGTGGGAAGAATTCAGTAAAACTATTGATTGCTGACAACTACAAAGAAGCAATGGAGATCGGCAAGCAGATAGACACCTACAATACGAAGAGAAAGTCGCTGGATGCTACAGCTACCCAGCAGGCAACGGAGATGATCAGCAGCGATGAGAAATTAAAGCAGGCACGGGCGACCGTGGTTTTTCACCCCGATTGGCACAGGGGAGTTATCGGTATTGTGGCCTCACGCCTGACGGAGACTTTTTACCGTCCGACTATTGTCTTTACTCAGGCAGATGACCTGGTTACCGGATCAGCAAGATCGGTTAAGGATTTTGATATCTACGATGCGATCGACTCCTGTAGTGACCTGCTGGAACATTTCGGTGGCCATAAGTTTGCCGCAGGGCTATCGATGAAAAGGAAGAACCTGGAGTTGTTCTCACAGCGGTTCGAAGAGATTGTCGCAGAGCGATTGCAAGGAGTTGAATTAGTCCCTGAAATGTCGATCGATGCCAAGCTTCCACTTTTCTCTATTCATTCGAGGTTCTTCAATATCCTGAAGCAGTTTTCTCCATTTGGTCCAGGTAATCTGGCACCCCTCTTTGTTACCAAAGGGGTGGTAAATGCGGGTGGAACACGAATCGTCGGGAAGAATCACCTGAAGCTAAATGTGGTCCATCCTGAAGTTCATGGCGGCCCTTTTTCGGGTATTGCTTTTCAACAGGGCAGTCACTTACCGCATATTGAAAAGGGAATTCCGTTCGACCTCTGCTATCATATTGAAGAGAATGAGTGGAACGGAACGGTTACACTTCAACTCAACGTAAAGGATATCAAATACTAAGGCTAAGGTTCACAGTCGCCGAAGCAAACACCCATCTTCCTGGCTTTCTTGATGAGCGAATTATCCATGCCAACGGTACGGAGTTTTCCTCCCACCTGATCAATAGGAATAGAATTGATCTTGCCACCTATCAGGTTGACCATCAGCCCAAACTTCCTTTTGGCGATCAGTTCAACGGCTGCAGCCCCGAACCGGGTAGCCAGTATGCGGTCCATGGGCGATGGATCGCCACCACGCTGGATATACCCCAGGATGGTTTCACGGGTCTCCAACCCGGTCTTATCTTTGATGGACCTGGCAATGAAGCGACCTGCCGACTCCCCTTTCGGACACGGGATCCCTTCGGCAACCACGACAATGGAATAAGGTTTCTTATTGATTGCTCTCTTCTTCAGGCATTTTGCAACAATATCGATATTAAATTTCACCTCTGGCAACAGAACCACGTCGCCTCCACCAGCGATACCGGAATAGAGTGCCAGCCACCCGGCATGATGTCCCATCACCTCAATCACCATGATTCGTTTGTGGCTGTTGGCAGTCGTGTGCAACCTGTCGATAGCGTCAGTAGTGATGCTAAGCGCTGAGTCAAATCCAAAGGTGATATCGGTTCCCCAGACGTCGTTATCGATGGTTTTTGGGATCCCGATTACATTCATGCCCGCTTCTGCAAGATGGGCGGCAGTACGCATGGTTCCGTTGCCACCGATACAGACAAGGGCATCCAGCCCCATCTCCTTGTAGTGTTTTTTGATTAGTTTCGGTTTGTCGATTGAAAGTAGTGAAGCGCTTTTTTTAAATGGATTTTCACGGGATGTTCCAAGGATGGTTCCTCCTATGGTCAGAATCCCGGAGAGCTGGTTTTCATCAAGGATGTCATACTCCTGGTTAATCAATCCCAGGAAACCCGACGAGATCCCGATTACCTCCATCCCGTACTCCAGGATAGCTGTCTTCCCCACTCCGCGAATTGCTGCGTTGATCCCGGGGCAGTCACCGCCGGCGGTCAGAATACCGACACGATACGGTTTTTCTTCTGGTGACATGACTTATCCTGTTATCCTTTGCTTGTTGTTATTTCAAACTGAATGAACCCTGCCCGATCTCCCGGTCATTGAAAAAGACAGTGACAAGGTACCTCCCTTTCATCGCAGCGGCCTCTTTGTCGCCTTTGATCCACTCCACACATGTTCGCATGGCTTTTCCGGTATAGGCAAGATCTTCCCTGACAGAGTAGGGGATGGTCTGGCCATTGTACTCAAAGGTGTTGTATTTGCTCTTTGTAACCACCACATTATCAGGTCGTGTGATCCGGATATAGAGGATCTTGGTGCCGGCTTCGATCAATGAATTTTCTCCAATCGTAAAACAGATCCTGAGCTTATCGGTACGAATTGCTTTATTCGTTTCGATCTCTTTCGTGCCACGTACTTTGAATGCAGTAGTGGATACGCCGTAAGCTTGCAAAACAGCTGCCTGCGTCATCTTCTGAGTCAGCTCTTCCTTGTCCTGAATCAGTTCCTGATTCCTCCCCTGTTCAGTTCGCACAACCTGGCGGATTCGTGCATTCTCCTCTTTCAGCTCCCTGTTCACTGTGTACAGTGAATCCATTTGATGCACATAGCCCTGGGCTACTTTCTGAAGCATAGCCATCTTCTTGCGAATCTTATAATATTCATACTGTGTGTCCAGTAATTTGCGAATCTCTTTGGCATTTGCCTGGATAATGCTGTCTTTGGTCGCCAGGGAATCGGAAAGAGTGCCGTAGATCTCCTTGATCTCATTGTGTTCTGTCATCAAAGAATCCAACTCGTGTTGGAGTACGATCTTTTCAGCCTCACGGGCGTCGACCAGCTTCCTGAGATGAAGCTGTTGGTATACCAGCCAGGCTGCAAGTCCAACAATGATCACCGCGAACACGATGATCCAAACCCTCCATTTCCGGGAAGCGGGAGTTTTTTCTTCCATTATAGATTAATTTTTAATGATTTCTATTGCAAAAATAATAAGAAAACCGGATCTGAAACCGATTAATGTCCTGAACCTGTCCTCTTAATGTTATCACCGTGATCTTTGACAACCATCCGGTACCACTCTTCTGAATAGCCGGGTTGATCGGGGAACGCAGGGACACCCCACTCGTTCCGTTCAAATTGGCCGTCTTTCTCTTTCTTCACATTGCCGTCGTGGTATTTCACCAGCAGGTATTGCCCAAGGTTACGCCAGGTGTCAACTGTATAATTTCCCATCGCATCCGAGTATCCAGTTAGGAATTCCCGGGCTGCCATCGGATCTTCATTGTAAAGTACGAGCGCTTCTTTGTCGACGCCCGGCGTGGCATTGATGAATAGCGACTCCAATCGTTTTTGTACTTTCTGGATATCTTTAATCATGTAGTTGTATTTAGTATAGGCCCAGTTTGAGACAAATGTGAATGTCCAGAAAGCAGAAGTAGGTGAGTAGGTCAGCATATCGCCATTCCCGACAGCATAAGGCTCTGGAACCCTGAGGATGCCACAATACATCGGGGCATAACAGTTGGTGTAGGTGTCGTCTACACTGAACCATAGGATACCACCGATAGGATCGGGGAGCCAGTTCCGGGATTGAGCGACAAAGACAAATCCGCTTTGCTGGGTAGAGGTTGCCCGTTCGTTGCAGTAAGGTATACTATCAACCTGCCAGGTCATCGGACGCCAGCGGTATGGGGTTTGGAAAGGTCCTGCACCGAAGTCGTATGTCATATCCATCGAAGTGCCTTCGTAATGGTCGCGCATAAGTCCCATCATATCATGTACCGACACTTTTTTGTCAGGCTTGATCCAGAGTGGCATGCGGTTGGAGGCATATCCGTAGGCACCATGCTCAATTTCACCACGGGCGTAATCTTCGTACTGACCCATATTGGCATTGACACGGTTGAACATGGCATAGACACGGGCTTCGCAGAAACGGGCTCCACCAAAACCGACAGGAGCATAAGTGTCGGAAAAGCTGAAATCACTGTCGGGACCATCAAACCACCCTTTTGAACGGGCAAATGAGATCACATCGGGAGCATTGTAACAGGTGGCGTTGGGATCATCCCACTTGTTCTCTTTCTGATAAGAGAAGGTGGTGATGCGTGCCTGGTTGGCATGGCCGCAAACGTATCCGTCGGGGACCAGGAGAGCGACCCAGACAGCCCCTTTTTCTCCTTCTCCTTTGCCGATCATCTCAAGGATCCATGCTTCATTCTTATCGGAGACGGAGAATGACTCGCCCGAACTGGCATACCCGTATTTGTCCATCAGATCACCTATGATCCGGATGGCATCACGGGCAGAAGTAGCTCGTTGGAGAGCGATATACATCAGGCTGCCGTAATCCATGATAGCGCCTGGCTGTTTGCCAAGTTCACTCCGGCCACCGTAGGTCGTCTCCCCGATAGCCACCTGGTTCTCATTTATATTTCCAACGACAGAAAAGGTATGACTGACCTGTGGAATCTTTCCCATTGGCTTCCCTGTATCCCATTCGAAAATATCCAGCATCGTGCCTTCAGGATAATCGGCGGCCGGCCAGAAGTAGAGCTCACCATAAAGAACATGAGAGTCGGCTGAGTAGGAGATCATCACTGATCCGTCGGTCGAAGCGCCTTTGGTAATGAGGAAATTAGTGCATGCAGAAGCGGTGGTAAAACCTCCAAGCATCAGGATGAAGATCAATGATGCTACGAGCAAAAAAATCTTTTTCATAAATGTAAATTTTGGATTTATTAAACGTATTGGTTTTACGGAAGATATATTCCCTGCAAAGGTAAAAATCCTCTTTGAAACACCAAGCCTGTATATCTGTTTTCAACTGATTTCTCAGAAATTCCGATTACCTTTGTAAGATATTGAAACTGATCCTATGAAAAAGATATTCATACTAATCATCCTTCTTCTTTTTACAGGTACGGTGATGGCTCAGCACGATAGTGCAGTGATTAAACCCGGGAAAAAAGGCCGTTTTATTTTGGATGTTAATGCCGGATATTCCATGCCGTTTGGTAACTATACAAGTACAGACAGAGATGAAGATTTCGGGGGATTTGCTTCCCATGGATTTTTTGTTCAGGCTTCCGGTAACTGGCTTGGAAGATTTGGTTTTGGCATTGCTGCATCCTATGGTTTTCAGCGCAATGGTATCCAACACAATGCAGACACGATCACACCTGTCGGACATTATGAATCGCTTGGGGAAAAGCCATGGACTAACCACTATCTGATAGCAGGGCCTGTCCTGATAAAAAGCTTCGGAAAATTCACGCTGTCAGTGAAAGTACTGGCAGGTGGCGTACTCTCCTACTCTTCAAATTTTAAGATATGGCTTCCATCAACTGATAGTCTTACACCAGATCAGATGAACCTGAGCCAGGGACCCGGTGTGGGAGTGGCATTTCAGGTGCTTACTGGAGTAGGGTACAACATTACAGATAATTTAACCCTGAATCTGTCGTTCTCCTATCTGGGTGCGAGTCCAGCCCGCAAGAAAGATTATTATTACTATGTTGAGGATAAAGACCCGGAAACAGGTTCCGATTTGCTGGTATATCAGGGAGGAGAACGCCAGGTCAGGAAGAGGATATCCACCTTTAATATTGGATTAGGCATTGCCATAAAACTATAACCTGCTTTTCGACAGATGATAAAACGAATACTTGCCATTGTAGTTATTAGTTGTGTTGTTGCGACGGCACTTGGACAGGTCAGCATCAGAGATTCTTCGATCACCACGCCCATGATCTATGCGACATACAGTTACCAGTTTCCGGGAGGTGATCTGGCTTCACGGTTTGGATCCAACTCCAGTATCGGTGGAGGTTTCCTGATAAAAACCAGATCCAACTGGTTGTTTGCAGCAGAGGGTAATTTCCAGTTTGGCAGTACAGTAAAAAACGAAGACAGCCTGCTGGTCACTATCTCCACGCCCGAAGGGTATATCATTGACGCCAACGGGAGGATCGCTGACATCATCCTTTATGAACGTGGATTTAGTTTTTTTGGAATGTTCGGCAAGCTTTTTCCCTGGGTAGGACCTAATCCAAACAGTGGATTTACCCTGATGGCAGGTGGCGGCTACATTCAGAATAAAATAAGGATCCTCAATCCCGATAACACGGCGCCTCAACTCTGGGGCGATTACAAAAAGGGGTACGACAAACTCAATGGAGGCTTTGCGCTATCAGGCTCGATCGGATATCTTTTTATGAGCAGCAGCCGGTTGTTGAATTTCAGCCTGGCATTTGAGTTTATCCAGGCATGGACAACGAGTAAGCGGGATGTCGGTTTCGATACCGGAAAGCCGGATCAGAAGAACCTGTCAAGTCAGTTTTACGGGATCAAAGTGACCTGGAACATCCCCGTGTACCGAAGAACCCCCAAGGAATACTACCTTTACTAAGTACGAATGACGATTTTTTCACCAGTAGCTAGTTACCAGTCACCGGTCACGGATCACGGAAATCCAACGAAAAGCGAATAGCGAAAAGCAAATGGCAGTTCTATATTCCATCAGCATCTTTTTCTACGGACTGGGAATTCGTGTTGTCTCTCTTTTCAATCCCAAAGCCAGGCAATGGGTGAAAGGGAGGCAAAGGATCAACCGCCGGCTGAAAGAGTTATTAAGATCAACCGACAATCAGTGGAAAGGAACTGTTTGGTTTCATTGTGCTTCTCTTGGGGAGTTTGAACAAGGACGCCCGGTGATGGAGCGCTTCCGGGAAGCATACCCTGAATACAGGATCATCCTGACATTTTACTCTCCAAGTGGATATGAAGTGAGAAAGAACTATCCGGGTGCTGAGGGCATCTTTTATTTGCCTCTCGATACGCCCGGTAATGCCCGGCGATGGGTC
>JACKQG010004906.1_pt1 | contig 15164 bp, 8 predicted proteins | sample 8237621 | NCBI WGS metagenome assembly JACKQG01 (sample SAMN15677084, study PRJNA649215) | marine metagenome | biome: marine; feature: Black Sea; material: saline water; isolation source: suspended particulate matter (SPM) from the Black Sea western gyre | collected 2013-06-09/2013-06-10 | depth... | reverse complement strand
TAGAAGAAATTACCGTCAATGCTGATATCAATGAAAGCCTCGCGTTGCTCAAACACGACAGCCAGCCATCGGGTATTAAGTGGGTAGATGGGCTTAGGTCCTCGGTACGACCGGTGATCACTTACGCTTTTTTCCTATTGTTCACCGCCATCAAAGTCTGCGCGTTATATGTATTGGTTTTCGATCAAGGCCTAGACTTCGTCATCGCTTTGCCACAAATCTGGGACCCAGAAACACAAGCACTGTTTGCCGCTGTAATGAGCTTTTGGTTTGGTCAGCGTGCCTTGGCAAACGCCAGGGGGCAGTGATATGCGCCATATTACCCAAGAAGGCATCGACTTGATCAAACGATTCGAAGGCTTTAGCTCGACCGTCTATATATGCCCAGCAGGTTACCCGACGATTGGTTACGGCCACTTGGTTCGTGACCATGAAAAGTTCGAAGAAATCAGCCAGGAAGAAGCTGAGGCATTACTACGGATAGATGTCGAATCAGCAGAGCGTGCCGTTCTGCGATTGATAAAAGTTCCGCTTACCGATGGCCAGTTTGATGCGCTTGTATCGTTCACTTACAACTTAGGTTCAGGAGCGTTGCAGTGTTCGACTTTACGCAGGAAGGTTAATCGACAGGCTCATAGTGAAGTACCCGGCCAGCTTATTAGATGGGTATGGGCTGGCGGGCGGAAGCTAAATGGCCTGGCTCGTAGAAGGCGAGCTGAGGCCATTTCATACCGGTCTGTTGGTATTGAATTAGTTACAGCTTAGTCTAATAAAATCGCCTTCTGCATCAGCATCTGATTATTCTGATAAAACGGTACATCTGTATTGCCCAGAACCGTTGCAGGAATGTTTGCCAGCTCGGCTAAATTATCCATTGGCACGACAACTGACTTGGCTCCATTTTCAGAAAGCATCGTAATCTTGTCAGCAAAGTTTATTGAGCGCTCAATGGCACCGCCTACTGATATATTACCCAGTACTGCAAGTCCTGCCTTAAGGTTTTTCTTGTACAATGCAGACACAATGGCGATGTAAACCGCCGAGCCGATACCGGTTGATATCGAAGCGCCTAGCATATTGGAGACTTGGATGGTGATGTCGTAATTTTTCAGCGAATGCTGCTCACTTAAAATGGTTTTTTCGTTGGCTTTTATATACTGGAAAGTATTTTTGATATTTTCCTTAACACTCGTATTGCTCACACCTGATATATTTAGCTTGCCTGAGCCGGAGGTGGTTACGGCCTCAATACGCACTAGTGCGACATTATCCCCGTCACTGGTACTGGTATAACAAACACCCGGTGGCAATGGTGTGTTTTCAATTAGGTGTGAGCCTTTCTCTTCTGGCAAGCCAACAAAGTGCTCTTCCTGCGTTTCTTTGTCGATGTACGAAAAGTTAGTATCCCAAAATTCCATGCCGCCAATGCGCTTTAGCTGTTCTTTAACGCGGCGACGCATTTCAAGAGCAATCTCAAGGTATTCGCGAACATCTTCTTTTGTATATTCACCATCTGGGTGCAGAAGTTTGATAAGTCCCGATACGGTCTTTTTAACGGGCTTAGTATCACGCTGTTTCAGGTGAGAACCTAGCGAAAAGAAATTTTCTAGTGCATCGGTGTAAGTTACTCGACGAAACGATTTTAAAGCCTCAGAAAAATAGTCCGTACTAAAACCAAAGTTAGCGGTAAAATGCTGTGGCGCGAACTTAATCATCTCCCAGCCAGGTAGGTAGAAATGAATACGATCGAGAAATGCGGTGTCGTTATTTACTTCATCAGAAAGCGGGCTAAATAGATGAGAAGTCTGCAATACCGTTTCTACAGGTTGGTTGATATTACCGTTGAGGATTATTGAAGCAACACCTGTGATTTCACCACCAGCGCCTGCACGCGAGAACGAGCCAGATTCCATGTAGTCCTTCATCAATGGAACCGCATCACGATCTTTGAAAATCTTGTCCGTCGCCTCATCAAAGCAAATAGCGTCCCATTGCCCCACTGCGCCTACCTTACCTGTAGAGCCATGAACAAATAGTTTTGCCACTGTACCCTGGCCGCCTGAAATCAATACGGCATAGGGCGTAAGTTCTTTAAATACGAAGGATTTACCAGTAGAACGCGGGCCCAGCTCAATAAAGTTGAAGTTACTTTCTACCATTGGCAACAAGCGAGCGAGTAGTAGCATTTTAATACGGTCGTTAACGCCTTCTGCACTTGGCTCATAACCACAACTTCTCAGCAAGATATCCAACCATTCACTTTTGCTGAACTCTTTCCGCTTGTTAATAATTTTACTGTTATCAAAGGTGGAGAGCTGAATTGGCTTAATGTTGCTTACAACAAAAGGGTAAATATTCTGGCCGATTTTAATGTCTGGATCGTATTCCACGTCAATAATGGCCCAAATACCGCCCATCAGCATTTTCTCATGCTCTTTGACTAAACCATCACGAATATTGCCGTTGCTGATGTTGCTGTTTTGTAGTTTGGCCCAATAAATATCCTTTTTAGCATCCAGTTCAACAGAGATTTTATCGATGATTTTATACCGGCCTTTTTCTCTGATTTTGGAGTGAATCAAAGAGCTTTCTTCTGGGTTCACATAGTGCTCGCTAAGGATCTTCTTAACGTTCTCCATGCCTTCTTTAATCTTTTCTTCATCATCGGTAGAGCAGGAATTGGCAATCAAATATTCCAACACAAATACTGGTACATTGGCGCCAACTTTTACCATGCGCACCAAGTCTTTTTTGACCACATAGCCTCTAAAGTGTTCTAACAGCTTGTGGTCTAAATCATTCAAAACGGCCATTGCCTTTCCTCTCTCGTATTCTTTTTAATAACTGGCTTCAATATTCGTGGTTTTTAAATAACCGGCCTTTAAAACAACCCACCCAGGTCTCGGTCGTTGTTCTTTTTAACCACAACGCGATCCAGCTGCTGCTTCGTCATCGCATCCACCAGTTGTACTTCAACTTCATCATGGCCATCAAAGGTGTATTCTTTGGTGACGTCACCATTACTCTGCACAGTAATAACATCGCTCTTGTTAACCTGGGCTTTGTTGGCAAAAAACAGCAGCATTACCTTGCGTTCTTGTGTAAACAAATTGCCTTCGCCACTTTCCGCCATATTGTCAGCACAGAGTTTCAGTTGATACAGCTCGCCAGTCACACTGGCTAAGTCATGTTTATTGGCAATCATTATTGGCAGTTCACCCATGCCATCACTTTCTTGCTCCCAGCAAAAATAAGGTGTTACCAGCTCCTGAGGGGCTAAGCCGCCATGCGCAAAGCCATAGGTGCCAGGGGTTTTAAACGGGTTCATGTTACGGGCGAAGTAGAGATAGTTGTAGTCTTTATAACTCTTAGTGACCTCAATAAATTGGGGTGTTAAATCATCTTGCTTATCACTGGTCCAGATAAAACGTTCATCAATGTAATTTTGCCCAGAAGGCTTAACCACGATCTTATCTGCTTCGCTCAGTAAGCCGGTCAACACGAAGCCATGGTCGGTGATTAAATACACTTTGGCATAGCCGATATTGAGTAATTGATTAATTTTTTCAGCAAAAAAATCGATGGACTCGGGGAAGTATTTGAGGGCCTTATGATTGAGCTTGTCACCCATGTCATCAATATCTTTATAGGTACAAATTAGCACCTGACCCGATAGAGGCTGATCACTTACCTCATCAAGGCGAATGTAATCGATATCTATCTGTGAATTTTGGGCTGAGAGATACTTCTCTCGCTTGTTTTGAACTGCGTCAACTACACCGTTAGCCATGTAGATATGGCTCATATTGTTTTCCGTTTCTGAAGGGCAGTCAGCTAAAATATGCTGACGAGTTAGCTCATACCGGCTACCTATTTCTTCAACCTTGAATGCAACTTGCTCTGCAATCTCATAGGCCACACCATCGCCTACTATCACGGCTATTTTGTCGCTCTTTCCAGGACGGACATTTTTGCTATCGCGGTCAATGATAGCTTGTAAGATACCCGTCTGATCTTCCCGATACTGATCGAAATACTGAAACCACTTATCTAAAAACAGTGTGACGTATTCTTTGTATAACTCTTGGAAAGGTTCTAAGGCATCACGTTGCTGCAAAAACTCGGTGTACAGATTGCGTATGGCGGTATCGAGCGGGCAGAAGTGCTTTTTATAGAACTCAACGCATTCAGTAAAGCTACTTAAATACGCCATATCCTTCGGATCAAAATCGAGCAAGGTAATAATGTCGTTCCAAAATACAATACCAAGCGCCTGAGCCTGTTTGCTTTGATGGCGTTGTTTGAGCCTAGCAATCAGCTGTGCTGTTTCTCCTTGTGCTAGAGACTTGTGGGCCAGTTTTGCACCTAGCTCTTTTAGCCAGGCCTCATCCACTTGCCTGAACGGATGGTCTGGATTAACTTTCCAAATGTCAGCGCTTCCTAAAAAAGCGGGCTCCAGTTTGTATTTTGCAAGGTATGGTCCAAACGAGCTGCGATAGCTCATGGAGTCCAACCAGTTGCAGTAAACTGCTATCAAAGTCTTATCGCAGTTATTCGTCGCTATGCCGTTTAACATGGCTGTGACAACTTCAGATGCTAAAGTCGCGGCGGGCTTGTCGATATATTCTTGGCCAAGTAACTCATTTACTTTGCGGTAAAAGGTCTCGCGTAACTGCGCGTCATATTTCTCGGTGGCATAGGCTTCTGGGTCATGTACAAAGGGCAGTAACTCTTTGTCTAAATCGAAGATTTCAGAAGCGCCTTTATGGCTTAAATCCATCCAGTAGGTGCGATCTTTACCCACGCTTACTTTTGCCGCAGCGATTAACTCGTCTTTGGGCAAGTTGATATTCAAGTTTAAGGTCTGGTGGACCTTGTCTTTAATATAGTTCTGCAAATAACGAATTTCGATGCAGCCATTGGTCTCGCAATACTCACGTACAAAGCTCAAATCATCTTTGTTGAGCTGCGTGTAGATGACCCACTTATGGTTTGAGGTTGGGTTGTCTTGCAAGGCTTTCTCAATGCGATATTTCGCTTCCAGCTCATCCAGTTCGCCATTGGTGCGATACACATCACAATCACCTTTTAGGCTCTTTAACAGAAAATCCGCCTCGCCGCTTTCATCAATAAACACGGCTACAGGGTGCTGTTCTAGAATGCGCGCTAAATCATTTTTAAACCAGGTATCAATCATAGTCGGGCATCCTTACCAATCGGCGTTCAAGTATTTTTTCAGCTGGCCTGCATTCAACACGTCATAAGCCAGCATTTTCTTTTTCTGTAAAGGCGCAATGTTCTTGCCCACCCCGTCGTCAAGAATCGGGTTATAACCTTCAGCCAATAGTTCGTCGATTTTCTTCTTAAAGGTGTCGATTTCCTTCAATTGCTTAAAGATGCGCTCTTTCTCGTTTTGCGCTTCTGCGCTTTCATTACCGGCAATATCACTCTGGCGGTTTTGAAGAGCGCGTTCACGGTTTTCGATATACACAGAGCGCAAGCGTAGCAAGTTATCGCGGCTCCATTTGTAGATGATGAGGTAGCAATCAAAGCCTTGTTCTGGGCCGCTGGTTAAGTGCCAAATGAAAGGGGTTTTAGCTATGTTAGGAAATAAATTTAAGTGGTCTGAAAATTCCTTAAAGAATGTGTTGAATATATAGGCTTGCAAAGGTTTGCCCAATACTGTTTCGAAGCTTGAATATAAGGCCGTGGTAAAGCCCTTTTCTTCGAATTTAGCCTCAATTCTATCTATAAGAATTTTCTCTCCCGCATTTGGAACTAAAGGGACAATACCGTCTTCATCTTGGATTAGCACCTCACGCACTATGTCAGTTAAAAACTCCATCGAGAGATCTTTCATCCTTTGAGTAGGGATGATCTGACTTTGAGCAAACCAATGCCAAAGATTAACTGGATTAATCTGATTTTTTATGCAAAAAGATTCAACATCGTTGTTTTTTTGATAAAGCGTAGTGAAATTGCTTTTAATGTTCTCAATTTCATCCATTGAGAACTCCTTAGTAAGGAGCTTCTCTATAAAGTCCTTCGTGTAGTCATAATTGCCGACTGTATCTTTTGATAATTTTTGAATGAATGAAGCCTTAGCAGCGGGATCTAATGGTAAGGAGCCAATACTTTGCCCTTCGACTTCTAACACCGTCTTTATGTCAGATTCAGCCAAGCTATACACTTCAAACATTGCCTGATCAATAATGGCCTCATTGATCAATATTTGCGCACAAACAAAGTTGTCGAAAGAAAGGTATCCCAATATCGCCTTACGGAAATCACCAGAATCGATTGCAGAAAAAAGCGGGCTTTTCTGAAACTCTTTTTCACGCAATAAAAACTCATTCTGATTTTTACGTAAGGAAATATTGGTCCTAGATAAACTAGAAATGAGCTCTTTAACAACTGGGCTTGGTTCTAGAAATGGTACTCTCTTAATATCACCGACCTGAGTTTCGACAGTGGAGTTGAGGCAATTCACAACATAACTTGAAAGTTTTGAGTTTAGAACTGCCAAAACGTAGTCTAAATCCCATATTTCCTTATCAGGCAAAGAAAATATACAGGAACCCTTTTTGTCAAAAACCTGATTATTAGGTAACTTTCTAAAAGACACACCCTTGGTTGAAGTAGCAGAATATGTAATTCCTTCATTGAAATAGAAAGCTTTATTATCCGTTGTGGCCAGTCTTTCCCCTGAGCCTTCAAAGTCTACAACTAACCAATTGTTGCCATACCACTTTTTGAAATCACCACCCTTTTGATAAGGTACCCAACGTTTCTTATCTACGAGATAATCGCTGGATAAATGCTTCGGATCAACTTCCCAGTAATAACGAAGATGCTTTAAGTTATTTCCGGTCATGAGTCCTGTAGCAAGCTTAAAATAGTCTTCAAAGCTTTTAGATTTAAACTTCTCCCTAAAGTCGTCAGAGATCCAATAAATAAACGGCCATGATTTAATTATCTTAAGCTTTGATTGTCCAAGTGTATAAATACGCTCATTGGGAACACCTGCAATACAATCATCTAATGCACTGAGGAATTTGCCTTTTTTAAATTTTTCTTGAAGGTTCTTGGTCAGATTAAAGTACAAGCCATCTTTTTCTGCTTGACCTTTGCTGAGCACGTAGAACGTTGCATCCAACAAAATGCCAGGACCAAAAAGATTCACTCGATCCAATCCAAAATCAACCATCACATCGATATGGCATTTATCTATCATGAACTTCCGCACATCCTCAAATGTTTTGATAAACATAAAGGTGTGTGGATGAATCATCGCTATCTTGCCATCCTTGCCTGTAAGCTCGTAACAACGATTGATAAATGTGGCGTACAAGTTAGTATGAAACTTGTACGGTTTCTTATAGTTATCCTCGATGAATGCTTTAAGGTCGGGTCCAAAATCCGCACTATCTGTGTACGGCGGATTAGCTGTCGCCAAATCGTATTCAGTGGTTAGCAGCTCTAAAAACGTAATCGCATCCCGCGTTTTGCTGGTTAGAAAGGTGTTCGAGCCAGTGCGAGCATACTGTTCGACTGCTTGGGTAAGGTTGTTAAAAAAGTTGGCCGCAAAGTCCTGATGCTCTGAAAGTTCTGCCTTCGCAAATAGATCATCCTCTGCGCGCTCTTCAATAGCATGTAGCTGTTTGTTCAGCTGCTCATCGATATGCACCAAAGAGCCGAACTTATAGGCGTATTGCAGATCGTTCCAGATTTTTTCAATCAGTTCTTGCTGATTGCGCTCTATACCCCTTTGCCCTTCTTCAGGAGGTTGCTCAAAGATATGGCGCACTTCATTGTATTCTGGCAGGTAAAAATCTGACGATACGACTCTAAAGTTCAGCTCGCCCACTGTGCGGCGTTTTTTCTTGGCTTTGATAAATAAACCCAATTGGGCCAACTGAATGGCGCGATCGTCTAAATCGATACCATGCAGGTTGTTTTCTATAATGAGTTTAGGAATATCTTTTTCGTCGTAATCAGCGCCGTAGTTTTCAATTTGGTCCAGATAAAGCTCGTAATAGAAATCAAAGGCGTACAATAAAAAGTTGCCTGACCCGCAGGCTGGATCAATCGTGCGTACTTCATGTAACGGTTTTGGTGTGCGCGTTTGAGTCGTTGGCGCATTGGCAATTTTATAGCGCTGCTTGATCTCTGAATGGGGATACATCTCCAAGTACATTTTACCCAGTGAGTTTTCCACTAAAAACTGCACCACCCAACGCGGGGTATAGACCTGTGATTGCAATGACACCTTGTTGTATTCTGTTTTGGCTTTGCTGTCTTTATGGGCCTGTTTTTTCTTATTGTTATAGCTTTCGTACATCCAGCCGAATACATCATCACTTTGCCAGATGGTTTCTTCTGATGAATCGTTGGCCTGTGCGTCAGTATCAATCGTATTAAAGGCGTCAATAATATCGTTTAAGCTTATGGCATCAGGTAAAAGCGCATAAGGGTAAGTTTTGCTATACAGCGGCAAGGTTTGACCCAGCTCATCAAAGGCGGCTTTTAAATAATCGCGAATACCTTCCAGCTCTTCATCACGCATGTGTGGGTTCATTTCTAGCCAGGCTTTATGGCCGAACGAGCGATCACCATGCTCGATTTGTTTGGTTAATATGGGCGGAAATAAGCTGGCAGCTTCCATCACTTTGATGGCCGCCAGACGGTTGAACAGCGTAAAGGTTAATTCATCAAGCAACTTTTCACGGGCACTTTCATAGCCACCGGTTTCACCGATATGGTTCTCTAGCATCACGACGAAACGTTCTCGCTTGGCTTTGACTTCCTCTGGCAGTTTTTCCATCTGGACGGCGTCCATCTGCTTGGTTTTACCAAAGCCAAGCCTGGCGAACTGCTTATCGAATGCGGCTTCAATCAGCTCTCTTAAATGATCTACGTGGTTAGCTAATTTCATTTTTAAGACTCTTTGTCGATTTCGATGTTAAGTTCAATTTTGTCTTCGGGCTTGGCTACGGCTAATACGGCCAGTTGGCTGGCGAGTAGTGTTTTATAGGCCTCTACTGTCATGACGCTACTTGGCACACTGAATGTCACTTTCATGGGCTTTTTAGGTGTAGGGCTTGGTACTGGAGTGGGCTCTCCAACCCCAGGTGTTGGCTGTGGTGTCGGTTCTGGGGCAGGCTCTGGCTCTTCTTTAATAAAGCCGCTTTGTAACATAAACAGCTCGCTATCTTTCAACGGTGCTTGCGCGGTGTAGTTCAAAATATCAGAAAGTGAAAATCCGCTGTTAGAGCAACTAATGCTGAACTCAAGTACAGGCTCACCGACAACACGTTTGTCAGCGTAGGCTTTTAGGACATCAATCTTTTGTTGGTTTTGTTGGTTTGGCGCGACTGGGTAGCTTTTCAGCTCACGTAAAGCAGCATCAATTTTACCGCTGAGAATTTGATACTCATGACTCATTCCGGCAGAAGCGGTCTTAACTAACTTGTAATAGGCATCTTTTACAACTTGTACTTGCTGCTGAATGTTGCCAAAGTTTTTCACCATATCCTGCTTGAATAGGCGCTCAAATTCCTCATGGGCCTCTTCAATGTTATTGTCACTACGGTCAGCCTTTGTCAGCTCACTACGAACATCGCCAATAAAACGCTTGAACTCTTTGACTTTGGGGAAGTTCTTTTTGATGAATTTCTGGGCTTTTAATATGGCTTGTATGGCATCGCTGAAGGTGTCGTTATTATTGAGCAAATACTCGACTTTCTCGATGTAGTTACTCTCAGTTACCTTGCCCGCATAGCCTTGCAAGTCTTGCTTCAGGCCTGCAACCTTAGGGAATAAAGCGTCGAAGTCCTGAACTGTATCACTCAGGTTGGTAATAGCGCTGATAAAGTGCTCAGCCATTAAGCGAATGCTATCGGCCAAGTCAAAGTCGTTTGTATTCCAATCTACCTTTTTGCCGATATGGTCCTGTGTTTCCAGCTCCATAAGCAGTTGTACAGCCTGGTTCTTTTGCGCAGCGCTTAGCGTGGCAGTAATCGACTTAAAGGATGTTGATTTAAACTTAGTGGTATTGGTAAAGGCATCATGAACGGCTTTTTGTTCATGAGAAAAATAGGTGTCGCCATTAAATTTAACGGAAAGCCGACCTGCACGAAATAATGCTGCAAGTGTTGCAACCAGCGTCCCGTAGTTATAGCCCCAAGGCGCGCCAGATAAGTCCGCTTCTAAGGACTTACCATCCATATAGCGCGACTTTATCTTGGCGTTAATCTCTTCAACTATTTTAAGGTGATCTCCGGTAAAATTGCCGTGCCCATCGAAGAAAGCAAAATCATTAGCGGCAAATAACTTATTCAGGCTTTCTTTATGTGTGCTGAAAATCTTCGAGACTAGGCTATCAGAAAGTTGACTTGATAAACGCTTGGTGTAGATGTTTTTCACCATTTTTCGCTGGTTGTCGGCAATGGTTCCCTTAAATGTATCAACGTTCAACAGATGCTCGTCGAACATGTAGATCAGGGATGCATTGTGGTATGCGTCTTGAATTAGCCCTCTTAAAGTTCGTTGCTTCTCTTCTCGTATAACTTCAAATTCACGAATAATTTGACGCTTGTCGGCATCTTTTTCATTCGAGTATTTTTCCTCCATGTAGGCGTAGCGCATAACTTCGCCTATCAATTTATCAATCTGGGAAAATTCTGAAGTATCTGGCACCAAGGTAATAAGCTCTTTCTGATACTGAGTATCAAGCTTCAGTTGTTCAATAAAATCCTGACGATCATCACTGATATTGAACAAGCTATAGGCTGTGATCTTTAAGTGTTTGCTTCCTACAGGTGCTAACTCATCGTCTTGGTCTGACAGCACGCTAAATTTGAATGCATCACTGCCATCATTGTAGGATGCAATTGCGTTAAAGGTTTTGTAGTCCTTCAAATACTTAATTAACTCACGCTTCTTGCTGAAAAGTTCGACATCAAAATCTTTCATTTCTTCGAGCAGTTTGCCTTCAAGATCTGAGGTAATTTTGTAGTTGTTGTTTGATAGTAGTAGTACTTTTGCTTCAAGCAGTAGCTTAAGCGCGTCTTCAATTGCTGGTTTTACTTCATAGTACGACGTGATGTCCGTAATGTAGCTTTTGGTTATATTTTCAACCGTTGGAGCTACTACTTCAGAGTCGGCTAATAGATGCATGGTTTTGAGCAGTTTCTCGCCGTCAATGCTGCTGCCATTTTCTTTTAATATTTTGCGGCTAGTATCGTATTTGTTGACCAATCCAACTGGCGGTGCGGTTTGGGCTTCATCACATATCGCGAACCCTGGCGTAAAGCTATACAACTCTTTGTCACGCATTTGCTTACGCAGCACATCAAATGTTGTGATAATCATGCCTCGAGCTGCAATTTGGGTAGCAACTAAAGCGTTTGAGCTAAACAAGAACTTTTGCAAAATATCGAATTGATATTTGTGGAAAGGATAATACACCGCAAAATCTTCAGCAGTTTCCGTTTTCGTAGGGAACGATGATTTCAAGTTGGTGGCGTCGCTGATTAGGCCTTCATTTTTTTGGTAATAAGCGACTAAATCTTGTTTTGCCTGTTCTGTTTTTTGAAGTAATCGACTACGAATGATGACGTCTACTTCTGTAGACTCTAGGTGAATCTTGGTTTTAAAACGATCAGTAACCTTGGTCAAACTACTGCGACTAACGTTAGCATTGTTAATCACGTCGTCGAGCTTTTCTTGTGCAATCGCTATGGTCCAAACTTTATTACTTATACTCGATAGTGATTCACTAATCCCTTCTAAATCTAAAAGCGTAAATTTCTTTTGGCTAATAGCCTCACTCGCCTCGTCGAAAACAAAGACTAGTGTTTCTTCTGAATTAAACTTAAGGTATTTTTCCAGTTCCGTTTTAAATTTACTGGCAGAAAAATCCTCTATCGAAGCACTGTAGACGCTTTTAGTATCTTCATAATCTGACTCGCTGTAGCCCATTTCTGAAAAGACCTTTCGCATAACTCTAGCGACATGCCGATTACTTTTCTTTAGCTCATCCCAATCCTTCGACTCTAGTTTTTGAGCGATGGCTTTGAACTCGTCATACTTGCCATCGAGAAGTAAATCGAACTCCATGTAGCCGTATATATCATCACGAAAGCCAAGATTCTTTAGTAGATTGGCAAATAGGGTGAATGCTAGCCCTCGTTCGGTGTTCTGTTTTGCGACATCTAGAAACACTACGCGGCTGTTAATTGCATCAAGATTGCGTATGGCATTTTCAATAAGACCAGCATCACTAACGCCCTTTAAGCGTGGAATAAAACGTTCACGGGCTGGGGTGCCGTTGATAATCTGGTTGTCGATGATGTAGCCAAGCATCTTTCCGAAGTAAGACTTACCAGAGCCATAAAACCCTGATAGCCAAACTCCGGTCTCTTTGATGTTGGACGTGAACTGGTTTGTAAAGTCGTAGAGGTGGCGACCAATACCTTCGGTAACGATGTATGACTCGATTTCCTGCTGGATTTCTGTCTCAGATCGATCTTCAAGGTCGATAACGTTTTTAATATCTTCTTTAAGATCTAACGTTAGTATTTCGTTAATTGTTATCATGTTGTTTTTAATCCTTATTTCACTAACGTACAGCGGTACTTAGACGCTGGCTTAAAATTCAAAAAGAAGATATTGTCTTCTGAAATTTTCGATGGATAGAAGATAACAAGTGGATGTTTTAAGCCCATAACATCCCTGTGCTCCATGATATTGACATTTTCTATACCTGTTCCGTACAAGCACCCACTGCGAATAAGCACTGGGATTTTGTCTTCTTCACAAGCTTGTTTGATGGCTGAAATTATCATGTCAAAAAGGTCCGGTTCAGGATCGTCTGACATAAATACTTTATGTGGAGTATTGCTGAAATCTCTGTAGTACTCGGAAAAAGCATCCCAACCATCGCTGTCGATGAATTTAACCAGCAACTTGCTGATATCTATAAATTCCGCTTTGTCGCCATAAAGGTCTCTTGCTTTTTCAATGTAAAGGTTTTCTTCATCGGGCTGATAAGAGAACAATATGCTGTTACCACCATTGGCTTGCCGACGTAACTGATCCTGGTTGTCGATATTAAAGTCCAAGTCAGCAAACTTTTGTTTGTGATCAGCTATATAGGGCATCGCATATATCCTTATGGCTATGAGTTAATTCGATATTGAGTGCCACACCATTAAAGCTCATATCAAAGAAGCCTTTCATTGAAAGCTTTTTGAATCGGTCTTGAATATCCTCTTTGGCTATAAAGCTTGCAGGGAGCAGTTCGTTTTCAAAAATATTTTTTATCTCAGGTGAGTACAAATTGGATAAATATACAAAAAGCACTAATGCTTCAGGCGTTGGGTGGATGTGATTAAAGGACTTCACCCGGCCCGCTGACACGAAGTCAAATTTAGTCATTAAACTTAGATATTTGGTGGCTACTCTGTAGAGAGTATCTTCAGACCATTGTGGTACGTCCGGGTCCTCGCGCGACATCTTTTCTTTTAAAAATGCAATGATGTCGTCTTGCGAAATCTGAGCCCGCCCGGAAAAATAAACTTTGGCGAATACCTGAGTAGTGACTTCTCTAAATAATCTGTTGTTTAAGCAAAAGTGCCAGAGAAACGCGAACTTTTTATCTTGCAGAGGGACGTTTTCATGAAAGGCCTTGCTGACTAAGTCTCTATGTTCTTTGCTAACAAACTGAAGAATCGATTTATTGATCGCCCAGCTAACTTTGGTGCGTGTTTTGGAGGCCCTGATATCAAACTCATTGTCATCAGTAATTTTTGAGCTGGTCGATTCAGGTGCGCTAAAGTGAATATTAATAATGTTAAATATCAGGCTGTAGTCTTTTATACCCGCTATATCTTTGATAGCAGTGTTGTACTCATCTGAAATTTTATTGTTAATTTGTTCTGTCATTGATTAAGTCTTTCTTTGTTCAGTTCCTCGCCATCATAGCCTGGTGCAAGGATTAAGTTTTCTACGCCATATAATGTCTGCCTGTTTTGAAGCCATAGGTGGTTTTCAGGGGTATCAAGTTTATGGTCTTCGGAGCAATCTACATTCCAATGTCTTAATACGTAGCCCGCAACAGCGGCTCGTACTTGGACTTTAAGCACACCGTCTTTCATAGCGTATTCGGCTTCGATTGTTTCTGGGTGCTTAAGCCGTGGGTGTGGAACAATGTGCATTTCTACAATTCGGTTCCACTGGATGTCTGCATCCTTTGATTCTTCTTCACAAACGTCGCTTTGTGGTAGTTCGCAGGGATTTTCAATTCGATTAATAACGAAATCAGAGAAGCGGTTTTTAGCTCGATCATATCCTCTAACATGCCAGCGCAAACCGTTATCCACCAATGCGAAAGGGACGATCTCTCTTTCAGATAAGCCGCTAGAAAGGGACCGGTAGCCAATGCGAAGTGCTTGCTTGTTGTGAATAGCACGAGTGATATGTGCCAAATTTTGTATATGTGGAAAGTTTAATTGTGTCGGCGCTTCGCTGGTAACGATGGATTTCTGAGTGCCAACAAAATCGTCACCAAAGCCATGCAATAATGCAGCGAGGGTTTGGCTACCAGAGTATTCAAATAGTGGCGTAAAGCCTTCGCGCTGAATATAGGTTTTGGCCTTAGTATCGTATTCGATATTTTTAGAAGCGAGATCTTTATATAAGGAAAGGTCTCGTGAGGCGGCCGCTTCTTTTATACCAAAGCGCGAAACAAGATCGTTGCGATTAACCGTACCTAAAAAGTACAGTTTGAAGTCGATATGAAATAACCGTTCTCTTTGCGCCTGGCTTGTTGTAGCAAGCTGCTCTAGAACTGATTTGTCGTGAGACATTAAGTAACCTCCAAATCAGGAATGCCAGTTTGCTTCTCATGCTGTGAATAGTGCGTTGTCACTTTCGCTACTCTCTGCTATTAACCTGTAAGGGCCGCTCTATAAATGCCATACCAATGCTGTGGGCTGGATATGGCTTGATACTACTATTAATTGTTACGTAGTATTAAATGACATTCAGTGTGTGTCAATATGATAACCACAGTTAAATTGATATTGTTTGCTTATTCCCTTCAGCTCAACCAATTCACCCAACAAACCTTTTGATTAGTCCGCTAATAAGTCACTGATTTT
>JACKQG010004905.1_pt1 | contig 15171 bp, 16 predicted proteins | sample 8237621 | NCBI WGS metagenome assembly JACKQG01 (sample SAMN15677084, study PRJNA649215) | marine metagenome | biome: marine; feature: Black Sea; material: saline water; isolation source: suspended particulate matter (SPM) from the Black Sea western gyre | collected 2013-06-09/2013-06-10 | depth... | reverse complement strand
GGCGAGGCGTATGCCAGGCTTTCTAACGAGTTTGCGCTGACCAAGGAAATGGTGGCGGAAAAGGTGGGGAAAAGCCGTACTGCAGTTGCCAATACTTTGCGGTTATTAAAGTTGTCGCGAAGTATAAAAGAGGACTTGATCACTGAAAAAATATCCATGGGGCATGCCAGAGCTTTGCTGGGATTGGAAAACCCCAAACAAATGGAAGCGCTGAGAAAAGAAATTATCAAGCAAGACTTAACGGTCCGGCAAACGGAAAGTAGGGTTAATAAATTAAAACAAGGCTCCGCTGAAAAATCTGTTTCTTCGGTGGCAAAAAAGGATATATTTATTAAAGATCTCGAAAAAGATTTAGCAAGAAGACTTGGAACAAAAGTGGATATTTCACCTAAGAAAAAGGGTGGAAAACTGGTTGTGACTTATTACTCTGATGACGATTTGGAGAGGATTCAAGAGTTGATGGGAAGCAATAAGAAATAACAATTTAAGAGGAATGGTTTCTCATGTGGAAGGATAAAGCAAACATGAAAAAAGATGATACTCAAATAAAAGCCTATATGGGCGAAGATACGGTTTTCAATGGATCGCTCACTTTTGATGGAACCGTTCGTATTGACGGTAAATTTGAAGGTAAGGTTATTACCGAAGACACTTTAATTATTGGAGAGACAGGCCATTTGATGGCTGAAATTTCTGCGGGTACCGTTATTTGTATGGGTCGGGTGGAAGGCACCGTTATGGCATCCAAAAAAGTAGAAATTCATTCGACCAGTAAAGTAGTGGGAAATGTGAAATCCCCAGCGTTATATATTGAACTGGGCGGCGTACTCGATGGAAGTTGTGATATGACCGGAAAAGAAACAAAAATTATTCCCTTGGTAAAAACCGAAGAAAAAGAAAAGAAGGTCGCTGGCCAAACCCCAAAGAGTTAAACCGAAAACTCTAAAGTCATTGTTTTAAAATTACTTATTGAGTTTTGAGGGGTGACGGATTAGAATAGATTCTGGTTATGGGAAATGAGGAAAGGGATACCCTGGACCCGGGGACTATTTATATCGTAAGTACTCCAATTGGAAATCTAGGCGATTTCACCCAAAGAGCGGTTGAAACTTTGAAGGGTGTATCTTTGATCGCTGCGGAAGACACCCGCCGTACACGGATTTTATTAAATCGCTATGAAATCCAAACTCCCCTTTCCAGTTACAACAGCTATAACAAATTTAAAAAGGGTCCCTCATTTATAGGTCGCCTAAAAAAAGGCGAGAGCGTTGCCTTGGTTTCGGATGCAGGGACACCTGGAATTTCCGATCCACAGTATCATTTAGTGCAGTCGGCGCTGGAAGAAGGAATTCCAGTAAACGCCATACCCGGTCCATCCGCATTGTTGGCCGCGTTGACGGTTTCCGGTCTACCCATGGATAAATTTGTTTTTGAGGGTTTTCTTCCAAGGAAAAAAGGCCGGGCCACAGCGCTGGAAAAGCTGGCAAGTGAACAGCGTACATTGGTTATTTTTGAATCCCCAAACCGGATTCAAAAAACTTTTCGAGACCTTTTTAAGGCGTTTGGTAATAGGCAAATTGCCGTTGCACGGGAATTGACAAAAATGTACGAAGAGGTCCTCCGCGGAAATCTGGAAGACTTTGCAAATCAGGAGCGCAGTTGGAAGGGTGAAATAACTCTCGTAATTGCGGGATCAAATGAAAAAAAGAGGAAAGACTGAATGCCGGTAATATCAATCATCGGTCCAAAAGGCGGAATTGGAAAAACAACGTTGTCCATAAACACGACAGCCGCGTTGACTCGTATGTTGGGCGATTCTTTAGATCAGGATAGTGTCTGTCTATTCGACCTCGATTTACGTCTTCCCACAATTTCTAGTATTCTTGAAAGCCATCCCAGAAAAACATTTTACGACCTGTTTGAAACACTCGCGAATAAAACGTATCAAGTCGATTTCTTGCAGTCCATATATCGAATCCTGACTTTGTTCCAGGCTTTTTTGGATAAGGATATTGACAGCGAAAATGCACAACTACAAAAAGGGTTGGCTTTATATAAAAATCTGAATATTGAATTATTTCATTTTTCAGAGTTTCCTTTTGGGAACCTGTTGCAGGAAATTTTTCTTGAGCGTGGGCAAATTTATACGGTCAAACAGATTAAGGTATTAAAACCGCTTCTGAAAAAAATCAACATGGATCATTTTAAAGAGATCCTCAAAGAGCATGAAAATAATTCGCGACCTGTTACAGATGAATTTATTAATTATATAGAGGAATACAAGTTTTCCTTGCTGGGCGGTGAAGTTCCAATTCTAGGAAAAAGAAACCACCGAAAACGCATCAATGAGCCGGCTTTCCTGCTTCTTTTTTTGGAGTTTGTAAATGAACTCATTGATCGGTTCAAATATGTGGTGCTCGACACTCCCGCAGGAGGTGTAAACCATTTATCTTCTCTGATGAACTCCATCGATCAGGTTCTTTTCATTTTTGATATGAGTAATAGCATCGCAGTCAATGGCAGCATTGATGCCTTGCATTCGTTCATCGACTATTATGAAGATTTTAATAATGATTTTAAGCAGGGTCGTTTGACAGGTTTGGACAAGGCATACGTAAACCGTATGATTGCCAACCGCGGAGAAGAGGCTGTAACGGAAATCTTGAGTAATAAAAAATTCGGAATCATTTTTAATCGTTGCCAATCCTCGAGCGAAATTTCAAGTTGTCTCGACCAACTCAGAGAATATCTTGAGACTTTGGATCGTTACGAGGAATACAAAGATAGAATACATATGGTGGGTATGGTTCCTCACCATAAAATAATAAATATCACCAACAATCGTGGGACCTTGTTTTACAATAAAGATAGTTCCTTATCTAAATGTATAAATCTCATTGCTGAAAATATTCTTACGGATAATAAAAATTGTCCTACCTTGTCTAATAGTAATAGCGAAATTTTACATTTTCTCCAGAAAAAGGGTAAAGGTAGCTGGGTAAGCCGATTCAACAGAATAGCAAGTAGTGTAGGGTAAATTTTTACGATGACCGAAATAAAGCTCAAAGTTCTTTCAGAAAAAGATTTTTATTTACTCGCAAAGAAAAATCAAGAGGGAGTCTATGATCAGGAAACCCGAGAAAAATTAATTTGGATCGTTAAAAGATTAGCCCACGGAATAAAATATTGTACGAGTGATGAAAAACAGCTTTACAAAAAATTCAAAAATTCTGTTTTTGGAATCCTGCTTCGAAAAAATACTGAAACCCATGAAAAAATAAACCACCCGGGAATAGTCCATGTGGCTGGAAAATTTTCTGGGGAGATCGTGGCGGAATCGGTCCTTATTGAAAAAACAGCAACCGTAATTGCAAATATTGCGGCCGAAGAAGTTTTTTGTAAAGGCATTGTTCGCGGCGATATTCGGGCTACTGATAAAGTAAAAATTTCAAAAGAAGCTGAAGTCACAGGGGACATTCACTCCCCTAACTTGAATATTGAAAAAGGTGCTTTATTTGAAGGCCGTTGTTCCATGCCCAAAAACAGAAAGCCACAATCTATGTTTTGGATGGGAAAGATTCCCAAAAAAGCCGGCTAAATGGAGCACAAAGCTAAATATAATTTGAAAAAAAATTCCTTAATAATGACCCGGAATTTTGAGTGCCGGGTGTTTTGGTTTGAGGTTTAACGGGTTTGGATATCAAGCTTACGGTTTTGACCGTCACAGAATATAATTTGATCGGTACCAAAGACCCTAGCGGAAGTTATGACCGCAAGACCAGAGAAAACCTTTACTGGATCATTGAAAAACTACGAACCAGCACGCTGCCTCTTTCAAAACTGGAATCCCGCCTTTTACAAAAATTCAGAGACGCCACCTTTGGCGCACTGGAAGAAAAAGACAAAAAAGTAAAATTCGAAGTCGCACGCTACCGGCTATCCAGTAATGTTAAGAGTACCTTGAAAATGGTTTCTTCTGGAGTTGCCTTGATAATTTTAACCGGTGCTGTGGTTTATCAGGTTTTTCTGGATAATCAAACCCGACAAAAAGTAGATGTGGCCTGGTACCAGGGACTAAATAAAGTAGGGCTGGTATCGAAAGAAGAGGTTGAGCAAATACGCAATGACCTTTCCATAACTTCGGTTGAGTTGCAAGAGACCAGAAAGTTCAATGCTGAGTTAAGCCAGCAGATTGAACAGATGATTTTGAATAACAAGGTAACAGAAAATTTAAAATACATCGTCAAACAGGTCTACAACAAAAAAGAAGCAAGTTATGAAAAGTCCGGAAAATTTATGACGCTGAAGTACAACGGAAAGAAAGTGGCTTCATATAATTATAAAGACCCACAGCTATGGTACCTTTTGGGAATCGTCGAGAGCGGAGTACTTCGAGTCTATTATAACGATGAAGAAATAATGCAGATTGAATCCATTTTTGGCCGCTCGGGGGAAGAAACTCCTGTGGGAGAATATGAGATTAAAAACAAAGCCTACAAACCCACCTGGTATAAAAAGGAAACGGTGGATGGGAAAAAAAGGGTAAGAGCTATTCCATTCGGACATAAAGACCATGAAATTGGTCATTGGTGGTTGGGAATGAAAAAACTGGGTGAACCTGTTCCAGGCAGTTATGGAATTCATGGTGTCAACGTGAGCAAGGTCAATGAATTCTTCAAGAAGAATTTTGACTGGAGAAACGGAAGTGCGGGTTGCCCAAACATCCAGGATTGGTATCTTCACTTCCTGGCAAAAATGGTTCCTCGTGGAACACGGATCAATATTGTGCAAAAAGACAAGTGGGATAAGAAAAGGGATTTCATCCCACCCTCCGCCGCCTAATCCTCTAACGAGGAGGTAGCTGGCAATAACTTTTTAAACTAATAATGAAAAATAAAAAAGGGGTATCCCCTGAGAAAAAACTTTGGGGTGGCAGGTTCAAACAATCCACCGATGCGTTGATGGAAACCTTTTCGGCTTCCATCTCGTTTGATAAGCGTCTTTATGATTGCGATATTGAAGGCAGTATCGCGCATTGTAAAATGCTGGCTCGCTGCAAAATAATTTCCACGGCCGAATCCAACAAAATTATCAAAGGCCTGAAACGTATTTTACGTGAATGCGATGAAGGGCATTTTGAGTTTAAGGATAGCCTGGAAGATATTCACATGAATATAGAAAGCCGACTCCGAGAAATCGTGGGTCCCGTTGCAGGCAAACTGCATACGGCGAGAAGCCGAAACGACCAGGTCTGTCTCGATATACGACTTTATCTTCGAAAAGAAATCGATGATATCGTTGGCGAGCTCGACCGGTTGAGCAAAGCCCTAGTGGCGATTGCGAAAAAAAATATAGATCATGTCATTCCGGGTTATACCCATCTGCAACGCGCGCAACCAGTTTTACTCTCACATCATTTGCTGGCGTATGTGGAAATGATGCTTCGAGATAAAGAACGTTTTCTCGATGCCTATAAACGAATCAATGTTATGCCGTTGGGTTCAGCAGCTTTGGCAGGCACCAACTTTCCCATTGATCGTAAGATCACAGCGAAACTTTTAGGGTTTCCTGAAATTTCGCATAATAGTATGGATGCGGTGGCGGATCGAGATTTTGCAGCGGAGTTTTGTAGTGCATCCGCATTGACCATGATGCACCTCAGTCGGTTTTGCGAAGAGATTGTCATTTGGAATTCCAGTGAATTCGGGTTCCTGGAACTTTCGGATGCGTTCACTACCGGTAGCAGTATCATGCCGCAAAAAAAGAATCCCGATGCGGCAGAACTCATTCGCGGAAAATCAGGAAGGGTATTTGGTAATCTGGTATCCATGCTCACTCTGATGAAAGGCTTGCCGCTTGCCTATAACAAAGACTTGCAGGAAGACAAGGAGCCTTTGTTTGATACATCCGAAACGGTCAAAGTTTGCCTTCGAATTTTTACTGACATGATGAAGACGGCGAAGTTCATACCGATTCCACAAAAAGAATTGGAGGCCAGCGGATTTCTGACAGCAACCGATCTAGCTGACTATCTGGTATTAAAAGGAGTGCCCTTTCGCGATGCTCATGAGATCACCGGAAAAACGGTAGCCTATTGTCTTGAAAAAGATAAAACGCTGACAGATCTTTCGCTAGTTGAACTTCGAAAAATTTCCAAACGGATTGATAAAGAAGTATTCAATCACATAGCACTAAAAAACTCTGTGGATAGAAAAAATGTTTATGGAGGAACTGCTAAAAAACAGGTCCGTGCGCAAATTACCCGGCTGACCAAAAAACTCCAACAATAGAGCCGATGATGCGACGAAGTTTTTTTGTTTTAATTATCATTCTTTCCATCTTTTCGACAGGCTTGACCGGTTGTGGTCATAAAGGACCTCCTAAACCCCCAACCGCCCCTCCCGAAGAAGCAAAAGTCTAACAAGGCTACCGCCTTGAGGGAAAGCACCCATTCTCCCAGAATAAACCACAACCTACTGTTTTTATTGAATTTATAGATTTTCTTGGGGAAGGTTTTGTGGTATATTGCTTTCCTGTTTTGTTAATAAAGACAAAAAATTGCTAAGGGAATTGAAATGAATAAAGATCAAGTCGCGATTTATCTGAATGAGCACCCCGAGTTTTTTAATGAATACCCTGAGCTTTTAAGAAAGATAAAAGAAATTAAAGAAGAAGATCTTCCTATTGAACCGATGAGCACATTGAGTCTTGCGGATCGCATCATCAAGCGCGTGCACGATGATAAGGAACATCTTAAAAGCAAACTGGAATGGTTGTTCGAAATTTCCCGCGCCAATGAAAAAATTCAAGATCATTTATACGAAATAGAGCAACTGGTTTTAACCAGCACGAATCTCGACCAGATGGTCAATCAGTTACGAAAAGAAATTCCCAACCGCTTTGGCATTCCCAGTGTCATGGTTTGTCTTGTTCAAGGTTCGGACCATTTTATGGAAGACCGATTGCGTGAGCGATATCAGGGAGAGTTGGACGAGACAGTAAAGTTCATCAGCAAAGAAACGGCATCCGACTGGTTTGAAGGAAATCCAAGACCGATTCTACGCGGAGAAATTGAAGAGTCTGAAGTGTTTGGTCCGACTAATGAAGAAAATCCGATCAATTCGGAAGCCCTCATTCCCATTGTTGCACAGGAGACTTTGGTAGGTGTCATTGCGTTTGGCAGTCCCAAAACGTTTCATTTTCATGAAGGACTCGGTACCGAGTTTCTTGAACGCATGGCCGACAAAGTCGCGATCTCCATCAACAACATCCTCCTCATCGACCAACTCAAAGACCAGCTCGTACACTAGCGGCGAATCGCCGCTCCAGATAGGTCGATACCCGTAAAGCAATTCAGTCGTGTGGCTTCTTTTACTGTGTTTCCAGTATTTCATACTCACGAAGTGAGCTTGCGCCTTTTACAAGAATTAGTTATTCTTACCCTCTCTATTACAAAATTCAATCACCTATTTGTTCAGGCTTAATGAGGAGTAATTTATGTCAGACGAAATTATTAAAAATTTAGGACCATTGGCAGCACTGGCTGGCAAGTGGGAAGGGGATAAAGGCGACGACATTGCTCCCGATGATGATAAAAAAAGCGAAGAGAATAATAAATTTCGCGAAGAAATGATCTTCGAGCCGATGGGGCCGGTGAACAACCACGAACAAACTCTTTATGGATTACGATACGCCTTAACCGCTTGGCGTATTGGTGCCGCCGATCCGTTTCATGAAGACCGAGGTTATTTTCTTTGGGATGCGAAAAATAAACAGACTATGCGTTGCACTATTGTTCCGCGCGGAGTTTCAATCATTGCCGGTGGAACGGTGGAACCCGATGCAAAGGAGTTTGACCTTGCCGCCGATGTGGGATCAGAAACCTATGGAATCTGTTCCAATAAATTTTTGGATGAAGAATTCAAAACCGTTCGCTTTGAAATGAAAATCACCATTCATAGCAACGACAGTTTCAGTTATGACCAGGACACGCAACTCCAGATCAAAGGTAACCCCAACCTTTTCCACCACACCGATAAAAACACGCTAAATAGAGTTGGATAAAAAAGCCTTCCGAGTCTTTTTCTTATTCAACGATTTTTCAACGAAAAAGCGCAAGCTTTTGATTTTTAAGCTCTATTCTGGGCTTGACGGATCAGTTAAACTCGTTGATACTAAAGCATCACCAGCGGATACCCCATTGAAACTCTTATAGTGGATTGATATTTTTTATATGTTACGAAAAGCAAAAATTGAAGACGCGCAGGCCATTCAAAATCTGATCTGTTTTTATTCTGAAGACGGTAAAATGTTGTTCCGTTCTTTAGAAGAAATCGAACAGAACATTGCTGATTTTCGGGTTTATGAAATGTCTGGGCAAGTCATTGGTATTTGCAACCTCAAGTATGGTTGGGACAAATTGGTCGAGATTCGTTCGCTCGGTGTCGATCCGCGTTATCACCGACAGGGTATTGCTACCAAGATGGTTCAAGACAGTATCGAACAGGCGTTATTGAATCAGGATTGCAATACGGTTTTTGTTCTCACCTATGCGATTCAATTATTCGAGAAGCTGGGTTTTCAAATCATTGACAAAATAAACTTGCCGCAAAAAGTATGGAACGATTGCCAGCAATGTTTGCATCAGGATAATTGCGATGAAACGGCAATGAGCTTTTCTCTTCTGCCTCTCAGAAAGGCACCGGTCGTAAATGATACGAATAACGATGAGGTTCTTATCCCCCAATAAACGGAGGGTTGAGTTATGTTAGGTCCCACATTTAGTGCTTTAACCGGATTAAACAACGCATCCAAGCGGTTACAGAACAGTGCTAATAATCTCGCCAACGTACAGACTTCTGGATTCAAAAAAGGCGAAGTAAACAGTGTTGAAAATAAATCGGGTGGCACACGTGTGAACTCGATTTCCAAGGTAAACACTCAAGGAGGGTTTATACCCACTAACAATCCTTTAGACCTCGCCATTGAAGGAAACGGATTTTTCCAGGTTGCCAATCCAAACGGCGGCACCAGTTTTACTCGATCGGGAAGTTTTAGTTTGAATGGTGCAGGCCAAGTGGTCGATTCCAGCGGAAACGCTTTAGTCCCCGAGATCAATGTTCCCGCAAACAATAACGGAATCAGTGTCGGCGCTAATGGCCGGGTATCTGCACAAACCCCAGGGGGACTCGAAGTCGCAGGTCAGATTCAACTTGCCAACTTTAATAATCCCGAAGGACTGAGTGCTGCAGGCGGAAATCTACTAAATGAGTCAGCCGCATCGGGAGCACCCGCAGTGGGCACTCCGGGCGAAGGTGCTTTAGGCTCCGTTTTATCAGGCTTTCTCGAAGGTTCTAATGTTGATATAGCAGAAGAGATAGTCGATCAGATTGTTTCCAAAGCAGCGTTTAAAGCCAATGTCAATGTTATCAAAGCCAATGATGAAATGATTGGCTCGCTGCTCGATATTAAGTCATAAAAAAATTTTCTTTGCGTTAAACCTGTTGTATCCTTACCGAAATTTTTTACATCTCAAATAATTTAATAAATGGAAAACGAGGATTACCTGGTAACGGTAGAGCAATTTGTTCTATCCCTTAAGGAATCCGGTCTATCCCTTTCCGCAACGGACTACGATCTCATCCAGCAATGGGAGAACCGTGGCATTCCGGCGCATGTGGTGTGCCGTGGAATTGAAACCGGATTTGTTGAATTTGGACGTACCAATCCCAGGCAGCCAACACGAGTTAGCCTGAGTTATCTTAAAGTTTTTATTGAAGAAGAAATCGAGCGCGGATGAAACAGAAAATTAAACAGGCAATAAACTGCGGACGTTGTCGCGATAAGAAATATGTATTCGTAAACCAAAAAGGAAAAGTGCAGGCTGAAGCCTGCTCTTGCTTTGAGTGCAAGCTTTGTGAAGGCAGTCGCAGAATTTTTGAAGAATCCCCGGAAGGCATATCCAAAATCAGAGAATGCGAATGCAGTGGACTTTTTAAAAGGATGGCATTGTTCAACCACGCTGGCGTACCCGGTAAATTTGTTCACGAAGATTTTAGTTCCTATTCGGTGGACCCACCGCAGCATAGGACTCAGAAAAATGCTTTGGTCAACTCCAAAAAGTTTATTGAAGATTTCGTCGATAGAAAAGGCCAGTACAGTCAGGGCCTGATATATATGGGCCCCCCCGGACTTGGAAAAACCCATCTGGTGGTTTCGGTAATTAAAGAATTGGTGATGCAGCATGGGGTGGAATGCAAGTTCGTCGATTTTTTTGAACTACTGAGAGATATCCGACACGGATACGGTGAGGATATTTCCGAAAAGGATTTTATTGATCCTTATGTGGGAGTGCGGGTGCTGGTGATTGATGAATTGGCGAAAGGCCGCAATACAGATTGGGAAATTACCATTCTCGATCATTTCATTTCCACCCGTTACAACGATGACGATAAGATCACTCTGGTCACCACTAATTTCAGCGACAAACTTGAAAATCCGATAGCCCCTCCGGGTCGAAATGACAAGCAAGGTTTATCGAATGCCTACTCACGTTTTACCCTTGAAGAAAAAGTGGGTGCCCGCATCCATTCCCGCCTGATGGAAATGTGCAAGAAAATAAACCTCGAAGGCAAAGACTACCGTCGCTAGAAAATTTAGTCCTTAAGAAATTAGTGAACTCTATACTCGATTGTATTTTTGGGTGACTTAATCTGAGGGGATGAATCAGTGGAGAATAAATGGGGCACGTGGGAGGCGGTTCCTCCTGGATTTGCCTCCCACGTATAAGGAAATTTCAATTTTTTGTCAACTCAACCTTGGTGGAGGATTAGGAGTCAGCCAGTAATTGAAACGTCCCTTTTATAAGTTGCTTCGCAATGTACTTGCGGCTATTCTTATTTTAAGTATCGGAAGAAAGGTTTTCATCGTCAAAATCGAAAACGCCGGGTATTTTTTTCCCGCCTTTCTTACCTTTATTTTTGATGGGTTCCCCCATCTGGAAAAATGATTCCCAATAATCTTTACTGAGCTTCTTACTGGAAAGTACTTTTTTCACTTTTCCTTTTTTATCGAATATTTTCACTTCGTGAAACATTTTACGCTCCAAAACTTGAAAGCCTGTTCGGACTCCCCAACTTGTGCGCTCTATGATGTTTCTTTTAAGAACGCCGAAACCATCGGGTTCAATCCAGCTGGGCAAATTGAAAACTATTTTGTGGATCTCCTATTACTAATTGAATCTATGTAAGAGGATGTCAAGCTACTGATCCAGACTAATTTCCCAAGCCTTATGACGTCTTATCGGAGGAACATTTTGAAACAATTAGCACTATTTTTATATTTTTGCGCATTCTTCTCTTTGGTGGGTTGTGAAGACAAAATGAAAGAGCACCCTCTGCCGGAGACTTTGAAAAAAGAACTGGCGCGAAAAAGTGACCCAAACGCCCATAAAAATGATGTTTTAGGTACTATTTCCATGTCACCAAATATGGGGGTTTCCATTCATCCCAGCGCGAGTTTATTCATATTTGCTCGCCCAGAAGGGGTGGAGGCGGGCCCTCCTTTAGCGGTAAGAAAGCACGGTTTATTCGATTTTCCGTTCGAATTTGAAATCGGACAGCTCAATACCATGATGGAAGGCAGTGTATTCGAAGGAAATTTAACCCTGACTGCACGGCTGGATCAGGATGGAAACAGAAAATCGAGTCCCGGTGATGTCGAAGGAAAAGTGAACGTGCAAGCCGGAGAAAAAGGAGTGAAGTTGGTTCTCGATTCGGTGGTGGAAGGAGCGACGCTCAATGTTCAGGGAACGGTTCGGGTGAGTGAAGGACTCAAAAACAAAATTAAAGAAAATGCCGTGTTGTTTTTATTCGCAAGAAGTGCGGAGGTCAAACGCGGTCCTCCTCTTGCGGTTCAACGCATTCCCGAAATCAAAATGCCTTATGAATTTAAGTTGGGGGCACAGGATGTCATGTTCCCCGGTACGAACTTTGAAGGACCGATGGTTTTGACAGGTAGAATTGATTCCGATGGCGATGCCCGCGCTGGTGCAGGGGACATCGAAGGTTTTGTAAAAGTAAAACCGGGAGACAAAAACGTAGAACTGCTTCTCAATCATTTAACATCAGAATGATTTAAATAAAGGTTCTATGTTTTTTTGCGCGATGCAAATCCAATCAGTCCGGTTGCTAGTAGGCACAGCCAACTGAAGACATCGCCGTTGAGGCTGTAAAAAGTTTTCTTTTCTGTAGCCGGGGCGATGAGCGTTATACGAAAGTCTTCCACAAATAATTTGGTTTCGTCCCTTAATTTCCCGGTGGCTTCGATGGTGCCAGAGATACCGGTATTAGCGGCGCGAACAATGGGCACCCGGTTTTCCACGGCGCGCAATGCGCCCATGCTCATATGTTGATAAGAGGCCGCACTTTTTCCGAACCAGGCATCGTTGGTGATGTTCACTAAAAAATTGGCACCATTTTTAACCGCCTGTCTTATCAGATCTGGGAAAATCATTTCATAACAGATCGATACACCTGCCTTATTGCCTGCGGTTTCCATCACCGTTGCTTCGGTACCGCGACCGAAATCACCGATCATCACCACCAGTTTTTCAATGAAGAATAAAATTTTCCGGAAGGGAACGAATTCACCAAAGGGCACCAAATGCATTTTGTCGTAACGGCTTAAGGTTTCCCCCGTTTCTGATAGTAAATAAGCGCTGTTGAAATAGATTTGTTCACCGTTTATTTTTTCACGGTGTGGACTGCCGAATAAAATAGGAGTTTTGATTTCACGGGCAAGGTCTCTCATCATTTCGGTTTCGGTTTGGCTTTCTTCAAAATAAAAGGGAGTTGCTGTTTCCGGCCATATGATGAGAGCGGGGTTTTCTTTGGCGGCTTTTAATGTCAAATCCTTATATTTATTTATGACTTGATTCTGGTAGGCAGGATTCCATTTCATGAACTGTTCTACATTTCCCTGAATCAAGCCCATTTTTATATGTGGTCTGTTGGTAATGGATGAGAGGGTTTCTTTCCAGATGATGGTCCCGTAAACCTGCCACATAGCAAAAACAAAAACAGTGACGGATAAAATTCTCCATCCGGTTTTAAGTTCGAACCCGTTATGATTTTGTTCTCGCCAACATTTCCAGGATAAGTAAAGTCCACTATTGACCAGAATGATGAGCCAGGAGATGCCGTAAACTCCGGTCCATTCTGCGGGTTGAATGACAGGCAGATTTTGGAATTGCGAATAGCCCAGACCGAGCCAGGAAAATCCGTATTTGGAGTGGGTGGAGCGCAAATATTCCAGCGAAACCCATAAAACAGGGGCAAATAGAAAGAATCGGATTCGATTTTCGCCGCAGACTCTTCTCACGAAATAGCAGAATAGCGCGATAAAAAAGGATAAATAGGCAGATAAAAGCCCGAGAACGGCAAAACTTAGAATCCAATGCAGGTTTCCATAGTTTATGAGTGTGTTATTGATCCAGCTCAACCCGCCATTATAAAAAACCATTCCAGTGACAAACCCCAGCAAGGCAGCTCTTTGTGGAGTGGCCTTTTCCATGGCAAAAAACAGAGGGATCCATGCTATCCAGGCCAAAGCTTCCAGATTGTATTCAGGAAAAGTCAGAACGAGCATCACCCCGCTCCATGCACACAGGAGAAAAGGTTTAATTTCTTTAAGTGTTAGGTATTTCAAGGGGTGTGGTTTACAATATTAGGTGGATTACAGTGCTCGTATTTGAATTTTTTGAGCTCCAAAGATCCATTATAAATAAAAATGGAAAGCCCGTACGAATCATACTGGGTACTATATATATTTTGGAAACAAAAAAACAATTAATAGACAGCTTTAAAAAGGTATGTCTTTGTCGAAGTATCAAGGCTGGCACTATAACAGCCGCGATTCAGGAAGGTTCTTTGACTTTTGAAGCCCTGAGAAGAAAAATTGGGGTTGGTACCGGTAACTGCAAAGCCAAAAGGTGCCGGACAAAAATTGAAGAGCGCATCAAAGACCACAAAGACAGTATCCAGACAACCTCAGATACCGGCACCCCTCCCTGCGGTTAGAGAATCCGCGAAACTGTTGCAGGCTGGTTATTGCAACAGTTCTACAGCTTCTTTGATACGCTTGACGCCTTCTTCTATTTTATCCAGCGAGGTTGCAAAAGACATGCGAGCGTTCGCATCTGCCCCGAAAGCAATTCCCGGAACGATAGCTACTTTCTTTTCTGTTAAAAGAAAATCAGTAAAGTCCAGCGAACCTTCAATGACCTTCCCGTTTGGATCTTTTTTCCCATACAGATCAGAAAAATCTGGAAAGGAGTAAAACGAGCCATTGGGTTTGTTGCAAGAGACACCGGTAATAGCGTTCAGTTGATCTACCATTACATTCCTGCGCTTTTCAAATTCCTGCACCATTGCAATTACATCATCATGAGGGCCTGTTAGTGCCTCAATGCTGGCCGCCTGCGAAATGGAACAAGGGCCGGATGTGCTTTGCCCCTGCAACTTAGCAATTTGTTTAACTATTTCGGCATCGGCTGCGATATAGCCTATTCTCCAACCCGTCATGGCATAGCATTTTGAAACTCCATTGATCACGACGCAGTTTTTTTGCGCCTCTTTACTTAACGAGGCGATACTGGTGTGTTGGAATCCATCAAAAATTATCCATTCATATATTTCATCTGAGATGAGCAACAAATTATTTTCCAAAGCATATTCCGCAATGGCTTCCAGTTCAGATTTGTCATAAGCAAAACCGGTTGGATTGCTTGGAGTGTTGATCAATATTGCGCGCGTGTTGAGAGTCAGCACTTCTTTAATCTGATCCACAGTAATTTTAAAATTGTTCTTCGAGTCGGTATCTATAATGACCGGCTTGGCTCCCGATAAGCTCACCATTTCTGGAAATGACACCCAGTAAGGCGCGGGAATGATGACCTCGTCTCCCTCTTCCCACAAGGCCTGGGCAAGGTTATAGAAAGAATGCTTGGCTCCGCAGGAAACCAGTATCTGGTTTCTATCGTAATCCAGTCCATTATCCCTTTTCATTTTTGCAATGATCGCATCTTTCAGTCCATTGGTTCCACCGACCGGAGTGTAATGAGTATCGTTGGCCTCGATGGCTCGGATGCCGGCCTGCTTGATACGTTCGGGA
>JACKQG010004903.1_pt1 | contig 15176 bp, 15 predicted proteins | sample 8237621 | NCBI WGS metagenome assembly JACKQG01 (sample SAMN15677084, study PRJNA649215) | marine metagenome | biome: marine; feature: Black Sea; material: saline water; isolation source: suspended particulate matter (SPM) from the Black Sea western gyre | collected 2013-06-09/2013-06-10 | depth... | reverse complement strand
ATTGTCATGACGGTACTTTAACAGGTTTTTATTCATGCTTAAGTTGTCTTGACCCATTCTTTTTATTAATAAATAGTAGGGGTAATCATGAGTTTAACGGTATATCTTTCTGGTGAAATACATACAGACTGGAGGCAACGTCTAAAAGAGGGGTGTGAAGCACATAATTTAGCCATTACTTTTACCTCTGCTGTCACAGATCATGAGGCTAGTGATGCCGCAGGCGATGTTCTTGGTGTAGAAAGTGTAGGATTTTGGCGCGATCATAAATCTGCAAAGGTTAATGCAATACGCACCAAGACTTTGATTGAAAATTGTGATGTGGCTATCGTGCGTTTTGGAGATAAATACAAACAATGGAATGCTGCTTTTGATGCTGGGTATTGCGCAGCGCTGGGTACGCCGTACATAACACTTCATAATGAAGACATCATTCACCCACTTAAAGAGGTTGACGGGTCAGCTATGGCGTGGGCTACCACACCAGAACAGGTGATTGAAATTTTAAAATATACGCTAACTAAAGAATAATTCTAATTTATTGCTCGATTCTAATTGCTAATAATTAGGGTGAGAATGTAATAAGTTATAAAGGATGGGTATGAAAACATATAAAGGATCTTGTCATTGTAAGGCGATAACTTTTTCATTTGATTACGGAGCGATTGAAAGCGGCTTAAGGTGTAATTGTTCAATCTGTCGTAGAAAAGGTGCGCTAATGTCAGCATTTACACTTGCACCCGATGAAATAAATATTGAGTCAGAAGATGGCAAATTAAGCTTATACCAATTCGACACTAATATAGCGAAACACTATTTTTGTAGTTCATGTGGCATATACCCATTTCACGAAACCATGAGAAAGCCAGGGCATTACCGTATAAATCTAGGCTGTCTTGATAATGTTGATACAAACGCAATTAAAGTAGAAATATTTGACGGAAAAAGCCTTTGATTAAAAGCATCTAAACAAGCAAAGCAGCGGACAGCTAAAGCTGCTCGCTGCTTTGGGCGTTAAAAAATCAAGAATTGTTATCCTGTGTTTTAATTAATCAACCCAAGCTCTAGCATTTTCAAACATTCTCATCCATGGGCTGCGCTCATTCCAATCTTTCGGGTGGTGTGAGTTTTGCACTGCTCTGAAAACGCGCTCAGGGTGTGGCATCATAATGGTAACGCGCCCTGAATCATTGGTAACACCAGCAGTAGCTTGCTCTGATCCATTTGGATTGTGCGGGTAGGCTTGCGTGGTTGCACCGCTGTGATCAACATATTGCAGGGCGATATTGTTTGCAGAGCCGTTGTTAAAGCTTGCTCGGCCTTCGCCGTGTGCAATGGCAATTGGCATGGTTGAACCGGCCATATCTTTTAAGAAGATAGAGTTTGATTCGCCAATTTTAACGCTTGAGAAGCGCGCTTCAAATTGCTCTGATGTATTGCGATTAAAACTTGGCCAATTTTGTGAGCCTGGGATAATTTCAGTAAGGTTTGAGATCATCTGACAACCATTACAAACACCTAAAGCAAAGCTGTCTTCACGGTTGAAGAAGGCTTCAAACTCGTCTTTAGCGCGAGCATTGTAAAGAATTGAACTTGCCCAACCTCTGCCGGCGCCAAGTACGTCACCGTATGAGAATCCACCACAAGCTACTAAGCCTTTGAATTCATCCAAAGATAATCTGCCCGATAAGATGTCGCTCATGTGTACGTCAATTGCATCAAACTGCGCTTTATCAAACGCCGCACCCATTTCTACTTGGCCGTTTACGCCTTGCTCTCTAAGGATGGCAATTTTTGGCTTAACGTTGGTTTTAATATAAGGGCTAACGATAGACTGATTAAGATCAAAACTTAGGTCTGTTTTAATGCCGTCTGTTGATTGGCTGATAGCATCAAATTCTTGCTGAGCACACTCAGGGTTGTCTCTAAGTTTGGCAATTTCGTAAGAGGTAGTTGACCAAAGTGTTTGCAAAGCAGCACGAGGCTGGCTGTATATGATTTGGCCATTGTTGATGATTTCAATAGTGTCTGAGTTATTAAGCGTTGCAATTGAATGCATACAAGACTCAAGGCCTGCTGCTTTTAAAGCATCAGCAACGACATTTTTGTTTTCAGATTTAACCTGAACAACACAACCAAGCTCTTCGTTAAATAGGCTTTCAATGCTAGTGTCTGTATTGATGGTAAGGCCTGTGTGTGAGGCAAACGCCATTTCTAATAAAGTAGTGATAACGCCGCCATCACTACGATCGTGATAAGCGCTAATTAGGCCGTCTTTATTAAGTTGGTTAATGGTGGTGAAGAATGATTTAAACACGGCGCTATCGTCAAGATTTGGTGCAATATCACCAACTTGATTGTACACTTGCGCTAGACACGAACCACCCATGCGATTTTGGCCAAAGCCTAAGTCGATTAGTAGCAGTTCAGAACCTGAATCAGTTTCTAATAAAGGCGTTTTTTGTAATCTAACATCTGGCGTTTTTGAAAAGGCTGTGATGATTAATGATAAAGGTGAAGTAACTGATTTGTCTTCTGCGTTTTCCTGCCAAGAGCTTTTCATGCTCATCGAGTCTTTACCCACTGGCACAGTTAAGCCAAGCTCAGGGCATAAATCCATACCTACGGCTTTAACAGCTTCAAATAGTTTGGCATCTTCGCCTTTGTGGCCAGAAGCGCTCATCCAGTTAGCACTCAGGCTAATGTCATGAATATCTTCCACGTAACCACCTAGCATGTTGGTTAAAGATTCACCAATGGTCATACGTGCTGCTGAATTTGCATCACACAAAGCTAGTGGCGTGCGCTCACCCAAAGACATAATCTCGCCTTTAAAGCCAACATAATCAGAAATAGAAATAGCACAATCAGCTACAGGCACTTGCCACGGACCCACAAATTGATCACGTGCTACCATGCCAGTAATGCTTCGATCACCAATAGTGATTAGGAAGTTTTTGCTGGCAACGGTAGGTAGTTGCAAAATTCTACTGATGGCATCATCAAGATTAATGTTGCTGGTATCTAGTGGATTTAGCTTAATATTTTGCGTTACTGCTTCAATGTTGGTTTTAGGCGGGTTGCCTAATAACACAGACATTGGCATATCAATTGGTGTGTCGTCAAATAGTTCGTCGCTTAATACCAGCTCTTGTTCTTTGGTTGAATCACCCAGTACGGCAAATGGTGCGCGTTCACGCTCACAGATTTTTTTGAATAAGTCTAAGCTTGATGGGGCAATGGCCAGAACATAACGCTCTTGAGATTCGTTACACCAGATTTCAAGTGGTGACATTTGGTTGTCATCATTCGGAATGTTTCTTAGTTCAAATCGACCACCACGCCCTGAATCGTTTACTAACTCAGGCAGGCCGTTTGACAGGCCACCTGCACCGATGTCATGAATAGAGATAATAGGGTTGCCATTGCCTAAGTTGGCACAACGATCAATGACTTCTTGTGCGCGTCTTTCCATCTCAGGATTGGCACGCTGAACTGAGGCAAAGTCTAAGTCTTCGCTTTGCTCGCCACTCTTGATACTAGAAGCAGCGCCACCACCTAAACCAATAAGCATGGCAGGGCCACCTAAAACAATAATTTTACTGCCAACAGGGATTTCACCTTTTTGAATGTGTTGCTCTTGAATGTGTCCTAAGCCACCAGCCAGCATGATTGGCTTGTGGTAACCACGAACATCGCCATCAGGCATTTGTTGCTCATAGCTACGGAAATAGCCTAACGTGTTTGGACGGCCAAATTCGTTGTTAAATGCTGCTGCACCAATTGGGCCTTCAAGCATAATGTCAAGTGCTGAGACGATTTGCGAAGGTTTGCCGTGATCTTTTTCCCAAGGTTGAGTGGCGTTATTAATTTTTAAGTTAGAAACGCTAAAGCCACATAAACCAACTTTAGGTTTAGAGCCTTGTCCTGTTGCGCCTTCGTCTCGAATCTCACCACCCGAGCCTGTTGCTGCACCTGGGTGTGGGGCAATGGCAGTAGGGTGGTTGTGTGTTTCTACTTTCATCAAGATAGCGCGGTGCTCTTTTGAGCTGACGTATTTGCCGTTTTCATCTGCATAAAAGCGCTCACCTTCATAGCCTGCCATAACCGCTGAGTTATCTGAATAAACACTCAATAAACCTTCAGGGTGTTTGTGATAGGTGTTTCGAATCATGGCAAACAAGCTCTTAGCTTGTTTTACATCATCAATTTTCCAATCAGCGTTAAATATTTTATGGCGACAATGTTCAGAGTTTGCTTGTGCAAACATCATTAATTCAATGTCGGTTGGGTTGCGTTCAAGCTTGGTAAAACTATCTACTAGGTAATCAATTTCACCGGCTGATAATGCTAAGCCTAATTCAGTGTTTGCTGTTTCAAGTGAGGTTTTCCCTTGAGAAAGAATGTCAATACTGGTAAATGGCTGTGGCTCAAAATTATCAAAAATAGTGTGCGCATTTTCAATTGAATCAAGCAGTGATTCTGTCATCTTATCCATTAAGCAATTAAGTACAGCTTCTGTATTGCTAATTTCATGGTTTAGATGATAAATAATGCCGCGCTCTACGCGATTAATTTGGTTGATATCACACAGGTGAGCGATATCTGTTGCCTTAGAAGACCAAGGTGAAATTGTGCCTAATCTTGGTATAACAATAATACTTTGCGCGTCAGAAGTGGCGTTCAAAGCATTGGTGTAATTTAAAAGATGATCTAAATGCTGAGCTTGCTCATCAGATAAAGCAGAATTTAAATCTGCAAAATGGATGAATTCTGCACTTAATAGCGCTAAACCAGACTGTGCTTGAGACAGCTTTTTGTTTAATGCTTCTTGTCTAAATGCGCCTAATGCACTAATACCTTGGTGGATGTGAATCATAGTTGTGCCATAACCTCGTCAGAAATATCAGCGTTGTGATAAACCTCTTGTGTGTCGTCTAAATCTTCTAAGCGATCAATTAATTTCATAAATTTTTCAGCATCTTGCAGGTTAAGCTCTACCCGTGTTGAAGGCTCCATGGTTACTTGTGAATGCGTAGATTCAAGACCCGCATCAGTCAGCGCATCTTTAACCGTGAAGAATTCTTCAGGGGTGGTGATCACATCAATTGAGCCATCTTCGTTAGTAACAACATCTTCAGCGCCACTATCTAGTGCTACTTCCATGATTTGATCTTCATCGCCAGATTCAAAACTGATAAAACCTTGCTTGGTGAATAAATAATTAACTGAGCCATCAGTGCCTAAGTTGCCACCATGTTTGGTAAAGGCATGGCGCACATCAGCAACCGTACGATTGCGATTGTCAGTTAGCGTATCAACCATAATTGCTGTACCTGCAAGGCCGTAACCTTCATAACGCACCTCATCATAGTTTTCACCTTCAAGATCGCCTGAGCCACGTTTAACTGCATTTTCAATGGTATCACGCTTCATGTTGGCAGCTAGTGCCTTATCAATTACCATTCTAAGGCCTGGGTTATTTTCAACTACACCACCACCTGCTTTAGCGGCGATAACGATTTCCTTAATAAGCTTGGTAAAGATTTTTCCACGTTTGGCATCCTGTGCGCCTTTACGGTGTTGAATGTTGTGCCATTTACTATGTCCAGCCATGAAGTTGTCTCCAGTTTTTAAGTTTGTTAAATTTTACCTTATGCGGTAAAGTCGAGTAATTTTTGTATTGAGTTTTGCGCTTGATGATTAACTGAAGCGTCAATTTTTATCTCATTATTGCCTGTTTTTAATGTGTTTAGGCAGTTCTCTAAATTGTTCATTGCCATCCATTCGCAGTGCGCACAAGATACACAATCTGCGCCAACGCCAGCGGTTGGTGCTTCAATTAATGTTTTATGAGGGGCAACTTCACGCATCTTATGAAAAATACCATTATCAGTGGCAACAATAAAGACTTGTTCATCTCGATCACGTACAGCGTTAATCAGAGCGGTGGTTGAGCCAACAACATCGGCCAAATCAACCACAGATTGTGGTGATTCTGGATGTACTAAAATAGCGGCGTCTGGATGGTACGCTTTCAAATTTGCTAAAGCATCAGCCTTAAAGCGCTCATGAACCACGCAAGAACCTTGCCAAAGTAGCATGTCAGCACCTGTTTCTTGTTGAACATAATTGCCTAAGTGTTTGTCGGGCGCCCAAAGAATTTTTTTTCCTTGGTTTTTTAAATGCTCAATAACCTTAAGTGCACTGCCTGAAGTGACCACCCAATCAGCACGTGCTTTAACTTCAGCGCTAGTATTGGCATAGACCACGACAGTTCGCTCAGGATGTTGATCGCAGAATTTTGAAAATTCATCAATTGGGCAATCTTCATCTAAAGAGCATGTGGCTTCTGTGTCTAGCACTAACACGGTTTTTTCAGGAGAAAGGATTTTGGCCGTTTCACCCATAAATTTAACACCAGCCACGACAATGGTATCAGCATCAGAATTTTGACCAAAGCGCGCCATTTCTAAAGAATCTGAAACAATGCCGCCTGTTGCTTCAGCCAGCGTTTGTAATTCAGAACTGACGTAATAATGCGCTACCAAAACGGCATTATTAGCGGTTAATTCAGCCTTAATTTGATCGGTAATACTACTCACAAAAATTTAGTCTTTTTTCGGTAAACTCACTTGTACACTAAGTTCACGAAGCACTTTTCTTGGCACTTCAGCTGGTGCATCGGTTAATAAACAAGCGGCTGTTTGTGTTTTAGGGAAGGCAATTACATCACGAATAGAGTCGCTGCCTGTCATGATCATTACTAAACGATCAAGGCCAAACGCCATGCCGCCATGCGGTGGACAACCGTACTCAAGTGCATCTAGTAAGAAGCCAAATTTATCTTGTGCCTCTTCGTCAGAAATACCTAGTAGTTTTAAAACAGTTTGTTGCATCTCTACTTGATGGATTCGAATTGAACCGCCGCCTACTTCTGAGCCATTAATGACTAAATCGTAAGCTCTTGATAGGGCAGTTGCCGCTGTTTTTTCTAAGGTGCTAGCATCAACACTTGGTGCGGTGAACGGATGGTGGATGGCGCTTAATGAGCCGTCATCGTTTTGATCAAACATTGGGAAGTCGATTACCCAAATTGGCGCCCATTCTTTTTCATACAGGTCTAAGTCTTTAGCCAGTTGTTCACGCAAATTGCCTAGTGCCTCATTAACAATTTTGGTTTTGTCAGCGCCAAAGAAAATGATATCGCCTGTTTGGGCGCCAGTCATTTCAATTACTTTGGCGGTTATTTCATCGCCTAAGAATTTTAAAATTGGAGAGGCTGGACCATCTTCATTGAGTTTAATATAAGCCAAGCCTTTGGCGCCGTAAATGCTAACGTATTTTGTGTACTTATCAATTTTTTTACGGCTAATGCTTGCACCGCCCGGTACGCGAAGTGCGGCAACGCGAGAGTCGTCATTGCTAGCAGGGCCAGAAAATACATTAAAGTCAACACCTTGCATAAGCTCATCCATATCAGTCATTTGCATAGGGATACGCATATCAGGGCGATCAACACCGTATAAATGCATGGCATCAGCATAGGTAATTTGCGGGAAGTTGTCGCCCAAGTCAACATCAATGGCGTGTTTAAACATGCCGCGAGTCATTTCTTCCATCATCGCCATAATTTCAACTTCATTCATGAATGAAGTTTCAATATCAAGCTGAGTAAACTCAGGCTGGCGATCTGCACGCAAATCTTCGTCTCTAAAACACTTGACAATTTGATAGTAGCGCTCAAAACCCGACATCATTAAGAGTTGTTTGAATAACTGTGGTGATTGAGGTAGGGCAAAAAACTCACCTGGATGGGTGCGTGAAGGTACTAAGTAGTCACGCGCACCTTCCGGTGTGGCCTTGGTTAAAAATGGTGTTTCAATGTCTAAAAAATCATTGTTATCCATAAACTCACGCATAAAGTGCGTGACTTTAGAGCGAAGTCTCATTCGTTTTTGCATGGCGTCGTTACGTAAATCAAGGTAGCGATATTTCAATCGAACTTCTTCCGAGGTGTCAGTTGCATCAATCTGAAAAGGCGTAGGTTTGGAGGTGTTAAGAATCTCAATTTTGTCAGCAACAATCTCAATTTCACCTGAGGCTAGTTTTGGATTAGCTAAGCCTTCGCCTCTGGCAATCACCGTACCAGTAACTTTTAGTACAAATTCATTACGAATGGTTTCAGCAGTTGCAAAATCAGCATTATCCGGGTTAATAACAACTTGAGCGATACCGCGTTTATCACGCATATCTAAAAAGATCACGCCACCATGGTCACGACGACGATTTACCCAGCCACATATTTCTACCGTTTGATCGATGTTGTCTTTGTTTAATTCGCCACAATAATTCGTTCTCATATTTTTATCCTTTGTTTGGTTCTACCACACCGGTAGAGATGATTAGTTTAAATGCTTCATCAACACTCATGTCTAGCTCAATCACGTCACTTTTGGGTAGCATGATAAAAAAACCAGAGGTTGGGTTGGGTGTTGTTGGCACATAAATATTAATAATTTCTTGCCCAATTTTTTCCTCTACTTCACCGTGGTAATTGCCAGTTTGAAAGGCGATAGTCCACATACCTTTACGCGGGTATTCGACCAATAGGGCTTTTTTGAAGCTATTGCCTGATGGGCTAAGAACGGTATCAGAAAGTTGTTTTAGTGCTTTGTAAATGCCGCGAAATCCTGGGATTTTATCTAAGAGTTTTTCCCATAATTCAATAATTTTTCGACCAATAAAGTTATTAACTAAGATACCGGTAACGATAATAATTAATAACACCCAAACAATACCAGAGCCTGGAATGGCACGCTCTAAATTAAATAAAGATTCAGGCAGGTATTGTGCAGGCACAATATCGTTGACTAGCTCCAAAAAGAACTTGATAACAACAATGCTTAGGCCTAATGGAATCCAAAAAAGCAGGCCAGAAATAAAATAGTTTCTTAGGTTTTTCAACGCTTAGGGTTAGGTGACAATAAAAACACTCATTTTAGCATAAGCTAGCCCTAGATTAAATGTCCTCTTCTGCTCGTAGAGTGAGGATTTCATAGCCATCTTTAGTTACTAAAATGGTGTGTTCCCATTGTGCCGATAATGAGCGGTCTTTGGTGGTCACTGTCCAGCCATCAACCTTGGATGTGGCTACCTCATAACCGCCAACATTCACCATTGGCTCAATGGTAAAGGTCATGCCTTCTTCCAAAATTGGGCTGGATGCGACGTTACCATCGTCGTAATGTACGACTTGCGGCTCTGAGTGAAATTTTAAACCGATGCCGTGACCACAATAGTCATGCACAATAGAGTAGTTATTAGCTTGTGCATGCGCACCAATGGCACGGCCAATTTCACCTAACTGAATACCGGGCTTAACTTTCTTAATGCCAACATACAAGCATTCTTGAGCCACTCGACAAATACGTTGTGATTTGACACTGACCTTGCCAATTGTAAACATTTTAGAGGTGTCACCATGGTAGCCATCTTTAATAACGGTAATATCAATATTAACAATATCACCTTTTTTTAAGCGCTTGTCTGAAGGGATGCCGTGACACACTACGTTGTTAATACTGGTACAAATTGATTTTGGAAAACCGTGATAATTCAGTGGTGCAGGAATAGCTTTTTGCACATCAATGATATAGTCATGGCATAGTTTATCCAGTTCGTCAGTGCTAACACCTGCCTTAACATAGGGCGAAATCATATCAAGCACGTCGGCTGCCAAGCGTCCAGCCACACGCATTTTTTCTATTTCATCTGACGATTTGATATCAATAGCCATAATCTATTTTCCTAGGTTTGTGGCGCGCGCCTCTAATGTGGCAATACGATCTTCAATAGGCGGGTGGGATGAAAACCAAGTGGCAAAGCCTTTTTTATCATCAATGCCAAAAGCAGCCATTTGCTCAGGTAGTGCTTCAGGCTCAACTTGTCCAAGACGCTTTAGAGCGCCAATCATATTTTGGTGTCCGGCTAAATCTGCACCACCCGTATCGGCAACAAATTCGCGCTTACGAGATACATACATGACAATTATGGAAGCTAAGATAGAGAGTACAATTTGTGCAAATAAAGTAGTAACAAAATAGCCAATACCGTGACCACGATTGTTCTTTAGAATAACACGATCAACAAAATGGCCAATGACACGTGAGAAGAAGATCACAAAAGTATTAACAACACCTTGGATCAGTGTGAGGGTAACCATGTCACCATTGGCCACATGGCTCATTTCATGGCCAACCACCGCTTCTATTTCGCCTTTATTCATGTTATCTAGTAAGCCTTGAGAAACAGCAACTAGCGCTTTATTTTTACTAGCACCTGTGGCAAATGCATTCATTGAGGCAGAGGGGAAAATTGCCACTTCCGGCATTTGAATGCCAACGATTTTTGACTGGCTTTCAACAGTTGCCATTAGCCATTTTTCAAGATTAGTGGCTGGTGATTCAATCACGACGGCGCCGGTCATGCGCTTGGCTGTCCACTTGGAAATGGCTAACGAAATAAATGCGCCACCGAAACCAAACACAGCTGAAAAGATGAGTAATGCATTCAGATCAAGATCTGACCCATTTTCAGCCAAAATACCTTCAACACCTAATAAGCTTAGTGTGATGCTAAGCAAAACCAGGATAGCAATATTGGTCATTAAAAATAAAAATATTCTACGCATGAGTTTCCTTTTAAATTCAGATAGTAAGTAATAGATAGGGATTTTATCATCTAGATTCAAGTCAATTGGCGTACAATTATTAGCATGATTAGAATTTTATTTTTGTCGTTGTTATTGTTATCAGGTTGTGAAGATCAAAAAAACACAGCAGATATAACGCTAAAATCTCCTGTGCCTATTGCCCCTGAAAAACATAAACATCAAAAGCTAGACGAGCCTGCGATTTGTGCAGAGTTATCAGTGGCAGAATGTTTACGAATTATTATTCCAGCTATTTGGGATAGAGAAGTGGAGCGAGATTGCTCTTAATTTAAAATTTTAGTTGATCTTCATCAGGCAGAGTAATGTTGATTGGTTGTTGATCAATCGGGCAATTAAACGCTAAATTAATGGCTTGAAGTTGCAAATCTTCTGGATGATTTTTCTTGGCAGTGCCGTATAAACGATCACCAATAATAGGAAAATCTATCTCACTTAAGTGTTTTCTAATTTGATGTTTTCGGCCGGTTTCAATGTGCACGCTAAGCAAAGATTTTTGCTCATTTTGTACAAGCTTAGTGATGTGGCTTAATGCATGTTTGCCATCAATATCAGATGTTAAGCTGATTTTTTTATGAGGAAAATCTCCCGATACGATCGCTAGATATGTTTTTTTAATTAGTCTATCAGCAAATAATGTTGACAGCGCTTTGGCCATGGCTTTTGAGTGGGCTATTAACATGATTCCGCTGGTTGCACGATCAAGGCGGTGCACTAAAAAAGTGGGTCGATCTAGTTTTTTCTCAACCAATCTGGTGAGTGCGCAATGATCCCCCCATTTTGACCCCTGAGAAAACACCCCTGCTGGTTTAAACCAGATGCTGTAGCTTTTTTTATCCAGAAGCAAGGTGGGTTGTGTTGGTATTGCGGATAAAATTTTTTCATTAAAGTAAATAAATACTTCGTTACCAACTTTAAGTGGCTTTTTAACGCGACGAATGCGGTTAGTTTTTTTACCCGCCTTAAGCCAAACACAGCCTTTATCTAGAGCAGTTTTAAGTACTTGTTTAGAAAGGCTTGTTGCGTCAACTAAAGCATCAATCAGTAATTGATTTTCAGTTTTAATGGTAATTTTTCTTTCAATCACTTTGTTGCTTGCATGCTTGGCTATAAATTAAAATCATACCTATGAATACACAAACAATATTTATTTTTAAAGATTTAGATATTCGCGGCCAGCATATTGCATTAAACGATGCTTGGCAGGCAATGATCCATAATCGAGGCTATTCCTCTTTGGTTCGTCAACTATTTGGCGAGCTAAGTGCCTTGGGAATTTTTCTGGCCAATGGCATGAAGCATCAAGGTAAATTAACCCTGCAAGTACAGGGCGATGGCATGGTTAATTTATTGCTAGTTGAGGTAACTAACGATTTAAAAATTCGAGGTATGGTGCGCTCAGAGGGCAGCATAACAGCTGATCATTCTTTAGATGAAATCTTAGGAGAAGGTCAAATTGTGGCCACTTTGTATAATGCACAAACAGACCACAGTTTTCAGTCTCTAGTGCCTAGAAATGCCAAAGGATTGATCAATACGTTTGAGGATTATTTTTCACAATCAGAGCAATTAGAGTCTAAATTGTGGGTAAGTTCAACCGCTGATAATTTGAGTGCAATGTTGTTACAAAAACTACCTGAAGCGGATCAACATGATGATGAAGGTTGGCACAGGGTAGGTGTATTAGCCAACACAATAACCAATCAAGAGTTAAATGAACTATCGGTTGAATCGCTACTACATCGCCTATTCCATGAAGAAACACTAGAATTATTTGATGCCAATACAGTGACGTATGAATGCACAAAAGATCGCCAACGTTTTGAAAAAATTATCTTTGATTTGGGCGAGCAAGATGCTCGTGCTTTGCTAAAAGAGCGTGGAGAAATAGCCATTCACAATGAAATTTGTAACGAGCATCTATTCTTTGATGAACAAGATGTTGATCGAATTTTTAATACTTAGATTAATTAATAATGAAAAATATAATTTGGACAAAGCCTAATTGCTCATACTGTTCTCAAGCAAAAGAAATGCTAGATGAAGAGGGTATTGAATACGAAGTTCGTTTGGTGGATGAAGTTAATTGGACGAATGGTGACATGCTTAAAATGGCACCTAATGAGCTGACTTATCCGCAAGTTTTCCTCGGTGAAAAGCATGTGGGTGGGTGTGATGATCTTGAAGCCTATTTGATGCTCAGAGAAATGGGTATAGATACATAAGTGCACGCAAAAGTGCACTTTATTAGAAAAAGTACCTACAATCAGACATAAAAAAAGGCCGCAAGGCCTTTTAAAATATGGGGCGAGAAACGGGGTTTGAACCTACAATTGCATCCACAATATCCTTGTATATACCACTACTAAGGCATTTTTAAAATTCAACTTGGTATGTTTTGGTAGGCATGTTGTCAAAATGTTGTCATCGAAATATGTCAAGTTTTATGTATAAAAAACTTGACATTATTGCAGCGAATCTGTATCTTGTAACAGTATGAATATTGCCAAGAAAATAAAAGACGATATACAACGATTCAAATTAGGATCTACATTTGGATATGGAGATTTTAACGTGCCTGCAGAAAAATTAACAACAGCGGCTAAAGCTGTTGAACGGTTGCTGAAGAAGGGAGTGATTAAAAAACTATCAAAAGGGACTTTTTACAAGCCAAAAAAAACATCATTTGGAAATCTTACTCCGTCAAACAATGACGTGATAAAACCTTACTTGTTTGATAACAATAAGCGCATTGCTTATATTACCGGGAATTACCTTTACAATAATCTTGGTTTGACTACGCAAATCCCAAGTACGATTAAAATTGCGTCGTTAAGCAAAAGAATAACGATTAACAAGGGCACTGTAAAAGCTAAACCAGCTAAAAGCTATGTTGAAGTGACTGATAGTAATTATTATTTATTGGGCTTGCTAGATGCATTAAAAGATTTTAATAATATCGCAGATTTAGATGGTAGTTTGGCTATAAAAAGATTAATTTTTTTAATACAGTCATTAGATCAGAGGCAATCCAAAAATATTTTGAAGTGTGCTTATAAATACCCACCAAGAGTCAGAGCTGTATTAGGAGCGATTCTTGAATTTATACAAGCAGATATTTTGCTAGATAAGCTTAAGCTAAGCTTAAACCCTTTAAGTAATTATCATTTTTATATTAAAGATGAAAATCTACCAACAATGAAAAACTGGAATATTAAATGAACCTACATACAAATAGAGATCTGTTTAAACAAGCTATCGTTATCACTGCTCAAAAAATTCAGTTACCAGAAATTTATGTAGAAAAAGATTACTGGGTTACATTTGCCTTGCATAGTATATTTCACTCAAAATTAAAGAACAGTGTAATTTTCAAGGGTGGCACTGCCTTGTCAAAATGTTATGGCATGATTGATCGCTTTTCTGAAGATATAGATTTGGTTTTATTGCGAGATGGTAGTGAAAGTAGTAATCAGCTTAAAAATAAATTAAAAGCAGTATCGGAATTAATTTCTGAACAAATACCAGAAGTTGAGCGTATTGGAATTACCAACAAAAAAGGCATGATTAGAAAAACTGCGCACAATTATCCAAAGGTTTTCAAAGGTGAGTTTGCTCAAGTAAGAAATGATATTATCATTGAGACAGGCTGGCTTGGATCATCTGAACCTTATGAGGCTAAATCGATTCAGTCTTACATTTATGATGCAATAGTGGATAGTGATGTAGATGGTGTTATTGAAAAATTTGATTTATCACCGTTCACGGTAAATGCTTTATCTATTAGCAGAACTCTTTGTGAAAAGATAATGAGCTTAGTGCGCTTTTCTTGTGGGCAAGATCCAATTAAGGATTTGAATAATAAAATACGACATATTTATGATATTCATCAATTGTTAAATAATAATCAATTAAGTGATTTTTTTAATTCTAAAGAATTTGACGGCATGTTAATGCAAGTTGCAATAGAAGACATATCTAGCTTTAAAAATAACAAAGATTGGATATCTGTACATCCAAAAGAGGCGTTAATATTTTCTGATATAGAAAATACTTGGGCAAAGTTATCAAAAACTTACAATACAGATTTTAGTGAATTGGTCTTTGGCAATCTTCCCGCTGAAAAAGACGTTATTGCAACGTTAGCAAAAGTGGCTGGAAAATTGTCAACAATAGATTGGATGGTTTCATCTAGCAATTCTAATTAGTAAATAAATTTTGGGTTGAAGCCCGTTGCTAATTTTCTAACCTTTTTATTTTTAAATGGGTGTAGAAAACCATATATAGTCATGGTTTTAAGGGTTTTTAAGATTGAAAATAAAAAGCTATTTATGGAAAATTCCTGAAATTTTGACGACAAAAAGTTGTCAAAAAAGACAGTGAAAACTTTAAGAAACCCTATCGCAATAGGGTGTGTAATGGGGCGAGAAACGGGGTTCGAACC
>JACKQG010001135.1_pt1 | contig 15187 bp, 15 predicted proteins | sample 8237621 | NCBI WGS metagenome assembly JACKQG01 (sample SAMN15677084, study PRJNA649215) | marine metagenome | biome: marine; feature: Black Sea; material: saline water; isolation source: suspended particulate matter (SPM) from the Black Sea western gyre | collected 2013-06-09/2013-06-10 | depth... | reverse complement strand
TTTATAGAAAAAAATGCGGGCCCCCGCCGGCAGGAAGGGAAAAAACCGCCCAGAAGCGGGGGAGGAAGAGAAGGCCGCCCCCCCCCCCAAGGGGTTGGGAAAACCCGGTGTGGAACGGGACGTTTTTCTTGCAGAAAAGGCCCCGCCACAATGTAATGGTCGAAAGCATCTACCGCGCCGGGGCCCGCGTGGCCTTATATCCCGCCGGTGATGTCGGCGGCGCGCTGATGGCGGCGATTCCCGATTCCGGTATCGATGCCCTGATGGGCTCGGGCGGAACGCCGGAAGGCATTTTGTCGGCGTGCGCCATTCGTGCCATGGGCGGCGTCTTCATGGGGCGTCTCGATCCGCAACTGATGTCCGAAAAGGCCGCCGTAAAAGCGGAAGGCCTGGATACCACCCGCTGGTATCAGGTCGAGGATCTGGTCCGTTCGGAAAACGTATATTTTTCCGCCACCGGCATTACCACGGGTCTGCTGTTTTCGGGAGTTGAACGAAGCGGCGACCTGACAGGCGACCTGGAACGTACGGAATCCCTTATCATTTCCGGAGAATCCGGCGAACGCCAGCTTCTCACCACCTATCACAAAATCCGCGAAGACTCGTCAGTCGTGAAACTGGAGGTAGCCAATGCCTAAATCAGGCTTCCGTCAGGTGGATCACCCCATCATTCTCGGCATCGTCGGCGATTCGGCGGCCGGAAAGACGACCCTGACGTCCGGCATTGCCGGAATTCTCGGTTCCGACCGGGTGGCGACCATCTGCACCGACGATTATCACAAGTATTCCCGAATCCAACGGGCGGAGAACGGCATTTCCGCCCTTGATCCCGAAGGCAACTTCATCGACATCATGGAGCAGCATATCCAGATGCTGCGCCAGGGCCGGCCCATTCTCAAACCCGTTTACAACCACGATACCGGCTCTCTGGACGCGCCGGAATATGTCGAGCCAAAGGAATACATCATCCTCGAGGGGTTGCTGGGTTATACCAGCCGGACCTTGCGTTCGTGTTACGACGTCAAGGTTTACCTGGAACCGGTGGAAGACCTGCGGGTGAAATGGAAAATTCAGCGCGACACGGGCAAGCGCGGCTACACCGTCGATGAGGTCAAGGCATCTCTGCAAAAACGCGTTTCCGACAGTGTCGACTTTATCCAGCCCCAACGTACCTTCGCCGACATGGTTGTGCAGTTCTACCCGCCGGAAACCGACCACGAGGAATCCGGCGCGCACCTGAACGTGCGCCATACCCTGCGCCCGACCCTGCCGCACCCGGACTTGTCGCCGGTTCTGGACGCCGGAATCAAAAACGGCTTCCGGCTGGAACTGTCCCGCGATATTGACGGCAAGCCGGTGGACGTGCTGGATATTTCCGGCTCCGTTGACGACAAGCGGGCCAAGAACATGGAAGACCTGCTGTGGAAGCTCATTCCCGAGGCCCAGCATCTTCGCGAAAACGTCGGACAATTCACCGACGAACAGAACAATAGCCTCACCAGCCATCCTCTGGCGCTGTCGCAATTGTTGATCACCTATCACATGGTCAAGGCGGCCCTTGGCCATCACGCCATTTAACTTGAAGGATTTTTTTTATACAGGGGGAAAGTAACCGACCTCCCGCTTTTCCCGTTAGATTTTAGGAGATAAAAATGACCGGAGCCGAGACAGCGACCGCAACCGACGCCACGATGGATATTTCCGCCGATCATGCGGATATGGCCAATGCTATTCGTTTCCTTTCCGCCGACGCCGTCCAGAAGGCCAATTCCGGACACCCCGGTATGCCCATGGGCATGGCCGACGTGGCAACGGTTCTGTTTTCCCGGTTCCTGAAATTCGATCCCAAGGCCCCCAAATGGCATGACCGCGACCGTTTCGTCCTGTCGGCGGGGCATGGCTCCATGTTGCTGTATTCGCTGCTGCACCTGACCGGTTACGAAGATATGACAATCGACGAGCTGAAGAATTTTCGCCAACTCGGCGCCAAGACGGCAGGCCACCCCGAATACGGCCACGCGGATGGTATCGAAATCACCACCGGCCCGCTGGGGCAGGGGGTTTCCAGCGCCGTCGGCATGGCCTTGGGCGAACGCATGACCAATGCTCGCTTCGGTGACGATCTGGTCGATCACTGGACCTACGTTATCGCCGGTGACGGTTGCCTGATGGAAGGCATCAGCCAGGAGGCCATTTCCATGGCCGGCAGTTTGAAACTGAACAAGCTGATCGTGCTTTGGGACGACAACGACATCTGCATTGACGGTCCGATCACCATGACCACTGGCGACGACCAGGCTGCCCGCTTCAAGGCGTCCGGCTGGAACGTGGATGCGGTCGACGGTCATGATGCGGACGCCGTCGCCAAGGCCCTCGAGGCGGCCAAAAGCTCCGACAAACCGACCATGATCGCGTGTAAGACGACCATCGGACGCGGTGCGCCGAACAAGGAAGGCACGTCCTCGACCCACGGCGCGCCCTTGGGCGATGAGGAACTGGCGCTCGCCCGCGAAGCCATGAACTGGCCCCATGCGCCGTTTGAAATTCCCGATAATGTTCTGGATGCCTGGCGTCAGGTTGGCGGACGCGGGGCTGCCGATCGAGTTGTTTGGGAAGGGCGTCTCAATGCCTACGCCGACAAGGACGAATTCCTGCGCGCCATGGACGGTGAATTGCCCGGCGGCTGGAAAGACGCGGTGAAGGCGCACAAAAAAGCCGTGTCCGAAGAAGCTCCCGGCTGGGCGACCCGTGTCGCGTCGGGCAAGGCGCTGGACGTTCTGACGGCGGCTATTCCGGAAATGGTCGGCGGCTCCGCGGACTTGACCGGTTCCGTGAACACTAAAACCGCCGTGACCGAAGCGGTGACGGCGGACGATTATTCCGGGCGCTACATTCACTACGGTGTCCGCGAACATGGCATGGCGGCGGTAATGAACGGTCTGGCCCTGCACGGCGGCACCATTCCCTACAGCGGCACTTTCCTGGTGTTTGCCGATTACATGCGCGGCGCCATGCGGCTTTCATCGTTGATGGAACAGCGCGTTATTTATGTGCTGACCCATGACTCCATCGGTCTCGGCGAAGACGGCCCGACCCATCAGGCGGTGGAAACGGTGGCGTCCTTGCGCGCGATGCCGAACCTCAACGTGTTCCGTCCCTGTGACGGTGTGGAAGCGGCGGAATGCTGGGAACTGGCCCTGGATCGCAAAGACGGCCCGTCAGGCATGGTACTGACCCGCCAGGGACTGCCGACCCAGCGCACCGAGCACACGGATGAAAACCTGTCCGCGCGCGGCGCTTATGTTCTGGCCGAGGCCGAAGGCGGTGAGCGTCAGGTGACGTTGTTCGCCACCGGGTCCGAGGTCTCCATCGCCATGGAAGCCCGCGGCACGCTGCAGGCCGACGGCACGCCCACGGCCGTGGTGTCGATGCCGTGCTGGGAACTGTTCGACGAACAGGACGACGCCTACCGCAAACAGGTGATGGGGCCGGGCACAGTGCGCGTCGCCGTCGAAGCGGCGATCCGCATGGGTTGGGACCGGTATATCCGTTCCCACGGCGGTTTCGTCGGTATGACCGGGTTCGGTGCATCGGCGCCGGCCGGGGAATTGTTCGAACATTTCGGCATTACGGCGGCCAAGGTGGTGGAAGAGGCGAAGAACCGGTTGTAGTCTACGGCCCAGTCTCAGATCCGGTCTCAGCGAAGAATTAGACAATAGGAAGGAAATAAAACGATGGCTTTGGTTTCAATGCGCCAGCTTCTGGATCACGCGGCGGAAAATTCCTACGGGATTCCGGCGTTTAACGTGAACAACATGGAACAGGTGAAAGCGATCATGGAGGCCGCCGAGGCGACCGACAGCCCGGTGATCCTGCAAGGCTCCGCAGGTGCGCGCAAATACGCAGGCGAGCCTTTCCTGCGGCATTTGATTCTCGCCGCCATCGAGGCCTATCCCGACATTCCCATTTCCATGCATCAGGACCACGGCATGTCGCCGAGCATTTGCCAGCGCTCCATCCAGTCCGGGTTTTCCTCGGTGATGATGGACGGCTCGCTCATGGAAGATGGCAAAACGCCATCGACATACGACTACAACGTGGAGACCACGTCGACGGTGGTTGCCATGGCCCATGCCTGCGGCGTTTCCGTAGAAGGCGAACTGGGCTGCCTGGGCTCGCTGGAAACCGGTGAAGCCGGTGAGGAAGACGGCGTCGGCGCCGAAGGCAAGTTGAGCCACGACCAATTGCTGACCGATCCCGAAGAAGCCGCCGATTTCGTTAGCAAGACCAAGGTCGATGCGCTGGCCATCGCTATCGGCACCAGCCATGGGGCGTATAAGTTCACCCGCCCGCCGACAGGCGACATTCTGGCGATTGACCGGATCAAGGAAATCAACGCGCGCATTCCCGACACCCATCTGGTCATGCACGGTTCCAGCTCGGTGCCGCAGGATTGGCTGAAGGTGATCAACGATTTCGGTGGTGACATGGGGGAAACCTATGGCGTGCCGGTCGAGGAAATCGCCGAAGGCATCAAGCATGGCGTTCGCAAGGTCAATATCGACACCGACCTGCGTATGGCGTCGACCGGGTCCATTCGCAAGCATCTGGCGGACAATCCGTCGAATTTCGACCCCCGCAAGTTCCTCGCCGAAGCGACGAAGGGCATGGTCGAAATCTGCAAGGCCCGTTACGAAGCCTTCGGGACCGCCGGCAACGCCAGTAAGATCAAACCGATTTCTCTCGACGACATGACGCAGCGGTATGCCGACGGTTCGCTCGATCCCCGAGTGAACTAATAAGGGTGAACTAATAAGGGTAAACTTAAGGCGGGACACAGGAAAAGCAGATATGACCGATACATTGAAAATCGCCCCGTCCATACTTTCGGCGGACTTCTCCCGCCTCGGCGCCGAGGTGGAAGCCATCGACAAGGCCGGGTGCGACTACGTCCATATCGACGTGATGGACGGCCATTTCGTGCCCAACCTGACCTTCGGGCCGCCGATTATCGAATGTATCCGGCCCTGTACGGACAAGGTTTTCGACGTGCATCTGATGATCAACCCGGCCCAGCCGCATCTGGAATCTTATGCCAAGGCCGGGGCTGATATTATCACCGTGCATGCCGAAGCCGACGTCCATCTTGACCGCTCGCTACAGATGATCCGGGGCTTCGGCAAAAAGGCGGGGGTGTCGCTCAACCCGTCAACGCCGGAAAGCGTCATCGAATATGTCCTCGACAAGCTCGATCTGATTTTGGTGATGTCGGTCAATCCCGGTTTCGGGGGACAAAGCTTCATCGAATCCCAGCTCGATAAAATTCGCCGTATCCGTTCCATGATCGGCGACCGCCCCATCGACCTGGAGGTCGACGGCGGGGTCAACGTGGAGACCATCAAATCCGTTACCGACGCCGGCGCCAATGTGGTGGTGGCGGGCAGTGCGGTGTTCAAGGGCGATGACTATTCGGCCACCATCGGTGCCCTTCGAGACGCCGCCGGGGCGTAAAACCCCCTTGATATTACGAGGTTATTTCGGCTAAAACACCATACATTCAAAATTCTTTAAGTTTAGCCCGGGACGACAAGAGCAACCCGGGACCAACAACAAGAACCAAAAATGGCCTATAGCACGGCTCATCTTCAGAGCCTTCAAAATCGACTCCGCACCAACGGCTTGACCGGCCTGAGACGGGTCATGACGATCGGTACGTGGCTGAACCTCTATTTCTTCTGGGAGAAGAAATGGTTCTTCATCGCCATGTTCGTCGGCGCTTTCATGCTCCATCTGCCGACGCCGGGGGATTTGTCCCGCGAAGGCATGATTATCCTGACCATGTCGATTGTCGCCGTCATCCTGTTCATCACCGAACCGGTGCCGCTGCCGACCGTGGCGCTTTTGATTGTTATCGGCCAGGTGGTGTTGATGGGCCACGATTCGTCCGAAGTCGCCAAAAGCTTGATGACGGATTCCGTTCTGTTCATCATGGGCTCGCTGATGCTGGCCGTCGCCGTGGTCAAACAAAAACTGGACAAGCGCCTGGCCTGGCTGATTGTCCGCATGACGGGGACAAAAACCTGGCGCGTGTGTCTGGGCATCACCGTTGTGTCCGGTGTGTTGGCGTCTTTCATCGGTGAACACACGGTCGCGGCCATGATGCTCCCCGTCGGCATTACCCTGATTACGCTGACCTCGGACGATCCGAGAAAAGTCCGCAATCTGGCCGCCGTTCTGTTGTTTTCCATCTCTTACGGCGCGTCCGTGGCTGGCATCGGCACGCCGTCCGGCGGCGCCCGGAATGCCATCATGATCGGGTACTGGAAGGAATTTTTCTACGACCCGACCAACCCGGAAACCCTAAAGTTTCTGGTCAGCTATATGGACTGGATGATCCACGCCTATCCGATGTTCCTGGTCCAGGTGCCTTTCGTTACGGCCATTCTGTTCTGGACCTTCCGGCCCGAATACAGGGATCTGTCCCGCGCCGTCGTCAAGCTGCGCGCCCTGATCGAAGAAGAAGGCTCCATGAAAGCGGCCGACTGGATGTCGATCCTGATTTTCTTCCTGGTGCTGGTCGGCTGGATCGCTATTTCCGGCGATATCGGCATGGGCACCATTGCCGTCGCCGGGGCGGCCATGTTTCTGGTTGCCGGTCTGGTGAAATGGGAAGACATCAATTCGGGCGTCAACTGGGGCGTGATTTTATTGTACGCGGCGGCGATTTCGCTGGGTGTTCAGATGAAGGAAACCGGGGCCGCCCAGTGGGTCGCCGAACACTTCCTGACGTTTTTGTCGCCGGTCGGGGCCAGTGAGGGATTTGGGCTTTGGGCTGCGGTTTCCGTCCTGACCACCGGCGTCACCAACATGATGTCCAACGGCGCAGCCGTCGCCGTGCTGGGTCCGATCGTGCTGAAAATGTCCGTGGTCGCTCAGGAAAGCCCGATCATCATCAGATATATCACGGCGGTTTCGTCGTCGTTCGCCTACCTCACGGTCGTCGGAACGCCTGCGTGTACAATCGTTTACGCATCGGGCTATCTTAAAACCACCGATTTCCTTAAAGTCGGCTGGAAAATGGCGATCGCATCGACGATTATCATGTTGGTTGCGGCTAAGCTATACTGGCCTCTGCTAGGTATTTGACGGGCTCTTGGGAGGGAACCCACATCATGAATGAACAGGATGCGCAGGATCGCTTCCGGATATTGGTTTGTCTGGACGGGTCCGACGAGTGTTATCAAAGCCTGAAGTATGCGGCCAAGCTGGGTAGCGGCGTCGATGCGGACATCGTGCTGCTGTATGTGCGCCCGACCGACCAGGGCCTGCGTTCGGGCGGACTGCAGGTCCGGGTGGCGCGCGAAAACATGTTGAAGTGGGGGATCGAGCTTCCGGGTATCCAGTACCTGAAAAAGGGCCGCGATATGCTCAAGGATCTGGGTGTTATGTCCGGTGAGGAGTGGAAGGAAGAAGTCGTTCACACCGATGTCGACGGCGATCCGCTCGGCGACAACAAGATCAACTACGTTAACGAACAGGGCAAAATGGTGGTGCTCAAGCTTAAGGTCGCCACCGATATCGCCACGGGCATTCTCGAACAGTGGGAACTTGGCGAATACGACATCATCATCCTCGGTGCGTCGAGCCGCTGGAAAGGCATGGCGCGGTCGTTTTGGGATCCGGCGGTGGCCGAAAAGGTCGCCGTGCATGCGCCGTGTTCCGTGCTGGTGGCGCGGGATCTGGATATCGGCCACGGTCATTTGATCTGTACCGACGGGTCCGATGAATCCATGGAAATGGTGCGCCGCGACGCGGTTTTGGCCAGCCGATGCGAATGCCCCGTGTCCCTGATGAGCGTCGCCCTGGATGTTGAGGACGAACCCAAGGCCAAGGAAAATATCGCCAAGGCGGAGAAGATGCTGAACGAACTCGGCATCGAGGTCGAGGAAACGATCATCCGCACCGGCAACCCGGTCGAGGAAATCATCGAGGCCGGACCCAATTATTCCTTGATCGTTATATCGGAATCCAGCAAGTCCGGTCTGCAACGGTTCTTCATGGGCTCCGTCGCCTTCAAGGTGATGGAAAACGCCCACAATTCAGTATTGGTCGCGCGTTAAACCTTTATCTCATTAGTCTTCCTGGATATCCCGGTCTGGGTCCCAGCCCGATAGGCGCGCCTGTTTGACCGCGTCTTCCTGAATCCGATCAAAGCGTTCGCGGATATCGTCTGGCAGGTTCTGGACTTTGAAGCCGTATTCCCCCCAGCGCGCGTTGACCTTGTCCCACAAGTCCTGCAACCCCTGCATGGTCCAGTTCTCACAGGTTTCGCTTTCCGCAAGGATGCCGAAGGCCCAGGCATCGCGGATAATCTTGGCCGTGTCGGTCATGCCTGCATTGATTTCGTTGTTGATGCCGACGTAGCGTTTCGTATCGTTTTTCATATCTGTTCGTCTTTCAGGCGGCGGTTCAGGGCACCCTGCATGGCGTTCAGAACCCGGCTGCGGAGCGCCGAAGCGGCGAAGTGGTAATAGTTCAGTTTGCACGGGATGGGCTTGTGTAGCGAATCGCGTCCGCTGTCTTCGATGTCAACCCAGGCCAGGATCGGGCAGTCATGCTGGAACGCATCGACGCAGACCCAGTAGCGGTCGCTTAAAACCATCTCCATCTGCTTCAGGCCAAGGCCGTCCAGGCGCATCGGGCTTCCCCAGCGACCCCGCGCGCGCCGCCAGACATTGAACACCGCGGCCTCCAGGTGATCCTCCCGCTGCGCCATGATCGGCATGTCGGCGAGACGGGCATCCATGTCCACAAGCAAGTTCATGATCCAGATATCATCCGGTTAGGGCGGCGAAAACGGCGGGCAGCCGTTCCGGCAGCTTTTCGACCTTGTCGACGACGGAATACCGGTTTTCCCCGAAAATCCTGGCAACATACCGGTCGGCGTCTGGGTCGAGCGTCAGGCAATAGGTGTAAACCCCCTGGCTCGCCAAATCCTCGACCGCTTTCTTGGCGTCGTGGCGAAGATACTGCGGGTCGCGCTCGTCGATGTCGGCGGGCTCGCCATCGGTAATCAGCAGCACCAGACGTTTGGACGCCGCCTGCTGGTTCAGGTGCCAGCCGGCGTGGCGCAACGCCGCCCCCATGCGCGTCGACAGGCCGCCGGTCATGCCGGCCAGGCGGGACTTGGGGCCGTCGTCATAGGCCTGGTCGAAGTCCTTAAAGCGGTAGTACTGCACGTCGTGGCGTCCGTCGGAGGCGAAGCCGTGGATGGCGAACGGATCGCCGATGGAATCCATGGCCCACGCCAGAAGCCCCGTGGCCTCCTTTGTCAGAGACAGGATCGTCGGCCCGTCCTCAAAGTCTTTGTCGATGGGCTCGTTGGTGGACTCCGACAGGTCGAGCAGCAGAACCACGGCCAGATCGCGGATATGGCGCGTGATGCGGATACCGATACGCGGGTCCGGCATGATGCCGCGGCGGATGTCGATCATGGCGCGCACGGCTGCGTTGAGGTCGATTTCCTCGCCGTCCTCGTAGCCGCGACGGCGGACGATGCCTTGTGGCTGCAGGGCGTCGATCAGGTGGCGGATACGCTGCGCGATGGGCCGGTGTTTAAGCAGGATTTCATCCATGGACTCAGGGTCACCCTTGCCCTGCGGCAGTTCGATAACCGTCGTCCAGTCCGGCCGGTGGAGCTGAATGTGGTAGTCCCATTCGTTGTAGTGATAGGGCTCGGAAACCGCCTTCTTGCCTTCCATTTCGTTGAACGAGACGCCTTCGTCCTCGTAAGGGAACAGCTCGGTTTCCAGGGTCCAGATTTCTTGGGCATCGTCGCCGGCGGTTTCCACGTCGAGTTCGTTGATGAATTCCATCAGGCCGACGGTCCGGCGCACCTGTCCCTGTGAGGCGGGGAGGTAATCCGCGCCCAGTTCGCGGAACGACACCTCGTCGAAGTCCCAGACATAGCGGTTGTCGTCGCGGTATGGGATCGGGAAGTCGGAAACAGACCGCAGCGAAGGGACGCCTTCGCGCACCAGCAGGTGATAGAACGCCATGCCGGCATCCCAGGCGATTTGGTTGTCGCGGGGCCGTTCTGACAGGGCGGTTCTGAAGGCTGCCGCCAGCGCATTGATCTCGGCGTCATCATCACGGAAATCGTCGTCGATCAGGGCGCGCGCCATGCGCACCATCACCTGCATGGCCGGGTGCAGCTTAACGGGCTCTTCCGTGTCGTCAGGAGCTGGATCGAAGAACCTGGCCCAAAGTTTTTTCAGTCCCGGAAAGTCCATCACGGCCAGGTGTTCGATGCGGGCATCCTCGAACAGGTCGATGCAGCGCATGTGCACCGGCGTCAACTGTTCGGCGGATAGGGGGGTGTCCGTGTAGACCAAGTGAGCGGCGGCATGGGCGGCGGCGGCGCGATATATCTCCATGCCGTTGATGCCCTGGTACGCGTCGAAGGCATCGGGCAGGTGGATGAACCAGTCCTCGACATAGGGTTTCAGCCCTTGGCGCGATTCATAATCGCCGGACGTCGGCTTCATGAAGAAGGCCCGGCCCCACAAGGCGCGCAAATAAAAGTTCAGCTTGCGCTGGTTATCGACGAACAGCGTACCGCGGCGTTCCTTTTGCAGCACGGCGCGGGACGATTCGCTCTCCAATCCGAAAAAGGCCATTTGCCCGTCGAGGTCGCGCTGATGCGCCTGCGCCCCCCACAAGGCCCAGCGGCGCAGGCCGCCCAACGTCAGTTTGCCAAACAACTCGTCCAGGTTTTCCATCATCGGGCGCAGGCCGCGCGGCGCCTTGCCGGCTAGGTTATGGATGAGTCCCAGGAAATCGGCCAGCACCTGGGCGTCGCCGAGGCGTTGGGCGGCCAGCGACAGGCTGTTCATCAGCAAGGTCAGGACCGTGCCCGAGGTATGCGACGACAGCATCATCACCGCGCGCACCACTTCGGGGATGATGTCTTCGCCGACCTCCTTGGCGACCAGCGGCATTTCCTGGATATAGCTGAGGATCAGGTCCTCGCCGCGGCCCAGTGTACACATGGCCCGGACGCCTTCCAGGTAATTGGCAAGGCCGCGCGGCGACATAAGCCGCGCGGCTTCCTGATAGGACGATTCCAGCGCTTCCAGATGCGGGTGATCGTCCGAAAGGCAGCTCAGATATTCGATGAATTCAACCCGGCTCATGGGAATGTTCCCTCTGGCCCATCAGGCGCGGGCGATCAGAAAAAGGTGCCGACGGCGGCATCCAGGGCGTCGCGAATGTCCGGATCATCGGTCAGCGGACGCACCAGGGCCATCCGGCAGGCCGCTTCGGGCTCGATGCCTTTTTGGATCAACTGTCCGGCATAGATCAGCAAACGGGTCGACATGCCCTCATCCAGGCCGTGCCCCTTGAGATTGCGCGACCGCTGCGCCACCTGCACCAGTTTGCCGGCCAGTTCGGCGTTGACGCCGGCTTCGTGGGCGACGATTTCGGTCTCCGTGGCTTCCTCCGGGTAATCGAAGTCGAGTGCCGCGAAGCGTTGCTTGGTCGATTGCTTGAGGTCTTTCATCAGGCTCTGATAGCCGGGGTTGTAGGAGATGACGATCTGGAAGTCCTCATGGGCATGCACCAGTTCGCCTTTTTTCTCCAGCGGAAGAACCCGGCGGTGGTCGGTCAGGGGGTGGATGACGACGGTGGTGTCCTGGCGGGCCTCGACCACTTCATCAAGATAGCAAATGGCGCCGATGCGGGCGGCCACGGTCAGCGGACCGTCCTGCCAGCGGGTGCCATCGATGTCGAGCAGGAACCGCCCGACCAGATCGGATGCGGTCATGTCCTCGTTGCAGGCCACCGTGATGAGGGGCTTTTTCAGCTTCCACGCCATGTGTTCGACAAAGCGCGACTTGCCGCAGCCGGTCGGACCCTTGAGCATCACCGGAATACGCGTGTCATAGGCGGCCTCGTACAAGGCCAGTTCGTCACTGACCGGCAGGTAATAGGGCTCGTCCTTGATCAGGTATTGTTTGGGGTCGGGCGCGGAGGCCGGTTTGGCCTTTTTGGCGGACATATGGGACTCCTCAAAGCACGCTTGGTGCGGCTCGAAAGGGATAAACCAGTCAGCAAAGAATAGATAGCGGGGAAAGGGACCGCAACCGGGCTTGTCCTCTGCCCGGTCACGGTCTCATCCAAAACCTAGGCCTTGATCGGCCCGCGATAGACCACCATCGACGCCCCTTGGGATTGGGCGTAGTTGTCAAAACCAATCAGGCGGACATGGTTTTCCGGATGGGCCTTATGGCAGGCTTCGACCTCGGCCAAAATGCGGTCGACATCGGTTTCGCCGAACATCGGCAGCTTCCACATGTACCAGTAGGACTGAAAAGCATTGGCCGGCTCCACGTGTTCCACGGCCGGGTTCCAGCCTTTGGAAACGATATATTCCACCTGTTTGCGGATGCCGTCGGTATCCATTTCCGGCAGGTAGGAGAAAGTTTCGAATTTCCGGCTTTTCACATCGGAAAGGCTGGAAGCGTAGTCTTGTACATCACTCATCATGAGCTCCTAAATTTCATTTGATTTCGTAAAAACCGTACCTGTGGATGCGCCTTATTTGTGGGCCACGTCCAGTTTATCGACGGTATCGAATTCAAATTTGATTTCTTTCCAGGTTTCCATCGCGGCTTTAAGTTCCGGGCTGTGCTTGGCGGCTTCCGTCAGGATATCCTTGCCTTCCTTTTCCAGCTCGCGGCCCCGGTTGCGGGCTTCGACACAGGCTTCCACCGCGACGCGGTTGGCGGCCGCACCGGCGGCATTGCCCCAGGGATGACCCAGCGTGCCGCCACCGAACTGCAGAACCGAATCATCGCCGAAGATGTTGACCAGCGCCGGCATATGCCAGACGTGGATACCACCGGAAGCAACTGGCATGACGCCCGGCATGGAACCCCAGTCCTGATCGAACATGATGCCGCGCGAGCGGTCTTCCTTGATGTAGGAGTCACGCATCAGGTCAATCCAGCCGAGAGTTGCATCACGGTCACCTTCCAGCTTGCCGACAACGGTGCCGGAGTGCAGGTGGTCGCCGCCCGACAGGCGCAAAGCCTTGGTCAATACGCGGAAGTGAATGCCGTGTGTTGGGTTACGGTCAAGCACGGCGTGCATGGCGCGATGGATGTGCAACAACATACCGTTGTCGCGGCACCACTGGGCAAGGCCCGTGTTGGCGCAGAAACCACCGGTCAGGTAATCGTGCATGATGATCGGAGCGCCGATTTCCTTGGCGTATTCGGCGCGTTTGAACATCTCATCCGGGGTCGCGGCGGTGACGTTCAGGTAATGACCCTTGCGCTCACCGGTTTCGGCTTCGGCTTTCAGAATGGCTTCCATGACGAAGTCGAAGCGTTGACGCCAGCGCATGAACGGCTGGGAGTTGACGTTCTCGTCATCCTTGGTGAAGTCGAGACCACCGCGCAGGCCCTCGTAACATGCCCGGCCATAGTTCTTGGCCGACAGGCCCAGCTTCGGCTTGATGGTACAGCCCAACAGGGGACGGCCATATTTGTTCATGATGTCGCGTTCGACCTGAATGCCATGCGGTGGGCCGTTGCAGGTCATCACATAGGCAATGGGGAAGCGAATGTCTTCCAGGCGCAGCGCCCGCACGGCCTTGAAGCCGAACACGTTGCCGACCAGGGATGTGAAGACGTTGACGACGGAACCTTCCTCGAACAGGTCGATGGGGTAGGCGATAAAGGCGTAGAACGCATCGTCGTCACCCGGCACGTCTTCGATCGAATAGGCGCGACCCTTGTAGTAGTCCAGGTCGGTGAGAAGATCGGTCCACACCGTGGTCCAGGTTCCGGTCGAAGATTCCGCGGCGACGGCGGCTGCCGCTTCTTCGCGGGGAACGCCCGCCTGCGGGATGATCTTGAAACACGCCAGGATGTCCGTGTCCTTGGGCTTGTAATCCGGCATCCAGTAGGTTTCGCGGTAATCCTTAACGCCGGCGCTATACGTCTTTGCCATTCTCTGTATTCCTTCTTTAGAGCCCTATTGCTCTTCCTGTTTCCAACGAGGGCACAGTAGCGAATTTCATTGATAAGAAAAAATAAATTTATTAAATTATATCATAAGAAAACCTTATAATTGGTAATAGTGGGCCGGACATGCATACCACCTTGAAACAACTGTCTTCTTTCGAAGCCGTTGCACGCCTTCGTAACTTTACCCGTGCGGCGGAAGAGCTGAATCTCAGCCAGCCGGCGGTTTCCATGCAGGTCAAGCAGCTGGAAAACCAGGTTCAGTCCCCGTTGCTGGAACAACGGGGGCGGACGCTGGAGCTTACCGAAATCGGGCTTCTGGTTCTGGACCATGCCCGCGCCGTCCTGGACGAGATCGACGCGCTGTCTGCTGCGGTGGACAGTATGAAGGGAATGAAGAGGGGTAAACTCAGGCTTTCTACCGTGACCACCGTGACCTATTTCATGCCGACCCTGTTGCGTACTTTTTGCCAGCGCCATCCCGAGGTGGACGTGATCGTCAACGTCGCCAACCGCCAGGACCAGCTGCAGCAGATTCAGGACAACGAAACCGATATCGCGATCATGGGCCGGCCACCGGACGATATGGCGCTGACGGCGATACCGTTTCTCAAGAATCCATTGGTGATTGTCGCGCCCCGGGAACATCCCTTGGCGAAAAAAAAGAACATTCCCGTCGAACGCCTGACCGGAGAGCCATTTCTGATGCGGGAAGTCGGCTCCGGGACGCGCGGCGCCATGGAACGGTTCTTTCGGGAGAAGGGCGTTACCATCACCACCTCCATAGAGGTCAGCGGCGCCGAAGCCCTGAAGCAGGGGGTTCAGGCGGGTTTGGGGCTGGCCCTGTTGTCCAGGGATTCGGTCGAACTGGAACTGACACTGGGGCGGTTGGTGGAACTGGATGTCAAAGGATTGCCGATCCAGCGCGACTGGTATCTCGTGCACCGCTCTAAGAAGCGGCTCAACACACCGGCCGCCGCTTTTAAAGTCTTTATCGAGGAAGACGCTGCGGGGCTCCTGAACCGGGCCCGGTGAAACCCAAAGTAAATCCTGAGCGGATGGTTTCATCCGCGACGACGCATTTGCGTCAAATAAAGCCTAGTAAATCAGTTCGCTTTCCTCGTCGCCGGTGGAGATGACGATCTCGCCGGAAT
>JACKQG010004902.1_pt1 | contig 15189 bp, 11 predicted proteins | sample 8237621 | NCBI WGS metagenome assembly JACKQG01 (sample SAMN15677084, study PRJNA649215) | marine metagenome | biome: marine; feature: Black Sea; material: saline water; isolation source: suspended particulate matter (SPM) from the Black Sea western gyre | collected 2013-06-09/2013-06-10 | depth... | reverse complement strand
ATACCTGGATAGAATCTTAGCTTAAATCATTTTATGTGTCAACCGGATAAGCAGGAAATCTTTGCTGTATCATAATCTCTGTCACGTCTCGAAGGCCGCTGTTGTCTGACTTTTGTCAGAAGAAAAATAATCCCTTACCAAACACAATTTAAAGGAGGAGAAAGATGGAAAAAGGACTGAAGCGATTTTGGGTAGCAGCAATTGTTCCGTTCATCGCTCTGATGATGGTTATTCCGGCCATGGCCGAGGATAAAATCGTCATCGGAAGCCTGAGCCCCTTGAGCGGCGCCTACGCATCCCTGGGCGAGGATTTCATGCGGGGGGCCAATTATGCTGTGGAAGAGGTCGGAGGCAAAGTCATCGGCAAACCCATAGAACTTATGTTCATTGACACCGAGGTCAAACCCGGTGTGGCGGCCCGCAAAGTACGGGAAGCGGTCGACTCCAAAGGGGTCAAGTTCTTCACCGGATGTGCCAGTTCCGGCGTCGCATTGGCCGTGAGCCAGGTCGCCATGGAGAAAGAGGCCGTCTTCAACACCTCGGTCGGCGCTGATGCCGTCACGGGTTCGAAGTGCAACCGGTTCACTTTCAGATGGTCTATACCCACATACGGCGCCGTACAGCAGACGGTTAAGCCCCTGATCAAAAAGTTTCCCGAAGCCAAGCGCTGGTATACCATCACCCCGGATTATGTCTTCGGCCACTCCCTGTTGAACAACGCCAAGGCCGTCTTCAAGGAATTCGGAGTAGAGCATGTGGGCAATGATATGCACCCCATCGGCCATACCGAGTTCAGCTCCTTCATCACCAAGGCCATGGCCGCCAAGGCTGACTTTGTTGTCTTTTTCAACTTCGGCAAGGACACCATCAATGCGCTGAAACAGGCTAATAACTTTGGCCTGACCAAAAAGGCAAAGATACTGGTCGCCTGGTCGTCCGGGCTGAGGGATATTGAGGAGATCGGTCCGGAGTCCTGTGAAGGGGTCTATTTCGGATGCCAATTCTGGCACGATGTGAACGTACCCTTAACCAAAAAGCTGTGCGATGTTTGGAAGAAAAAGTACAACCGGTTTCCGTCTTATCCCGAAGCATCTGCTTACATAATGACCAAGATGGAGATTATGGGCATTCAAAAGGCCGGGACGACAGACACTGCGGCGGTAGTCAAGGCCCTGGAAGGCATGCAATATGACGGCATTACCGGTGTGGAGGAGATTCAGGCCTTTGACCACCAAACTAAGAAGAATTATTATCTGCTGCTGGCCAAGCCAAAGAAGGACATCAAGGGCCCGGGCGACAACGCCACCATAGTATCCTACGGGATATCCGTGAAGTCGGAAAGTGAATCAGACTGCAAAATGAATTAGTTTTGCCGACATGGGGAGGAACGATCGTTCCTCTCCTTCAATCTTTTTTCTGTTACCGGCAGAGGAGGCCTTTTTGACTACAGGGCTGATACTAATGCAGTTGCTCAACGGCGTTGTCCTGGGCATGATTTATGTCCTTATTACTTTGGGTTTAACCATTGTTTTCGGCATGCTCAATGTCATCAACTTCGCCCACGGCGCGGTTTACGCCCTTGGGGCCTACTTCGCCTTCAGCGTGGCCACCCTGATCGGGGCCTGGTCCGGCAGTTTCTGGATTGCCGTCCTTGTGGCGCCGTTCATGGTGGCGCTGGTGGGTGCTGTGATTGAGGTGGTCCTGCTTAGGCGGATGTACGACGTTGTTCACGAGTACCAGATCCTTTTGACCTTCGGGTTGTTGCTGGTCATCCAGGAGCTGATTATTGTGGTCTGGGGTCCCATTGGCAAGAGCATACCTATGCCTTCGCAGTTAGTAGGCGTACTGGATTTCGGGGTGTTTGCCTTCCCTCTGTATAGAGTTTTCCTGATTATTTTTATTACTTTAGTTTGTTTCGGCGTCTGGCTGCTCATTGAAAAGACCAGCTACGGGGCAGTCATCCGGGCCGGGGTCGATAACCGGGACATGGTCAACTGTTTGGGGATTGACATCTATCGGGTTTTTACCATCGTGTTCGCTTTTGGAGTGGGGTTGGCCGGCCTGGCCGGGGCCCTGATTCTGCCCATGCGCGGCGCCCAGCCGCTCATGGGGGACTCCGTCCTGCTGATATCATTTGTGGTCGTGGTCATTGGCGGCATGGGGAGTTTTGCCGGGGCTATATTAGGCGGACTGATTGTCGGTGTCGTAGAGTCGATGATGATCCTATTCTGGCCTCAGGGAACCATGATTTGCATATTCGCCGCCATGGCACTGGTTATCCTGATCAAGCCGAAGGGCCTGTTGGGCTTAAGGTAGAAAGACGAAATAGAATGATCGAAACTACGTTCGAAAAAAGGAAACCGCTGGTGGACCGGGAGATCTGGATCCTGGCCGGATTTGTGCTTTTGCTTCCTTTTGTGCTGCCGTATAAGACCCTGGCTGCGGAAATTTTGATCTATGCCTTAGGGGCGGTTTCCTTCAACATCCTTCTGGGCTTTACGGGAATGCTGTCCTTTGGTCAGGGCGCGCTCTTCGGGGCCGGCGCTTACATGACCGGTCTGCTTTTGGTCCATCTGGGCTGGCACCCGCTGTTTGCGCTTCTTTGCTCCTGCTTCATCGGCGCGGTCACAGCCCTGGTAATCGGTATTTTCTCCATCCGTCAGGTGGGCATCTACTTCGTCATGCTCACGCTGGCCTTCAACCAGCTGGCCTTTTTCGTCGTTTACCAGTGGAAAGGGCTTACCGGCGGGGATGACGGCCTGCTGAATGTGCCACGACCGGACTTGAGTATATTTCCAGGTGTGGAGATACCCATTCAGACGAACCTTCAGTTCTTCTTCTTTGTCTGGATCATTTTCATCCTGTCTATCATTGCTATTAGACGAATCCTCAACTCTCCTTTCGGCCGCATTTTGATGGCGGTAAAGGAGAACCCAGAGAGGGCCACGGCCGTGGGCTATAACATCCAACACTACAAACTAATCGCCTTCGTGATTTCGGGCTTTTTCACTGGTCTGGCCGGCGGACTTTACACCCTGTTCATGAAGATGGTGCCCATTACCGCGGTGGAACTCTTTACCTCGACGGATTTCATCATCATGAGCTTGTTGGGGGGACTGGGCTCGCTCTACGGACCGGTCGTCGGCGCCGTTATCGTCAAGATTGCCTCGGAAATTCTCAGCGAAATCTGGGCACGGTGGTTATTGATTCTCGGGCTGGCTTTCATCATTTTTGTCCTCTTCATGAGAGGAGGCATCTGGGGCCTGCTGACGACGATTCTGGAAAAACGCAAGGCTGCCCAAGCCAGCAAGGAGAACCAACCATGATCCTGCGGACTGATGGTGTGACCAAGCGCTTCGGCGGGCTGACGGCGGTCAATAAGGTAACTCTGCGGGTAGAAGAGGGCCAGATTCATTCGATCATTGGCCCGAATGGGGCGGGAAAAACGACCCTCTTCAATATGCTGACCGGCGAAATTCCGGTCTCCGACGGCGAAATCTATTTTCGAGAGAAGAAGGTCACGGGTCTTAAGCCTTATCAAATTGCCAAAGCCCGTATCGGCCGATCCTTTCAACAAAACAAATTGTTTGGGAATTTGACTGTTTTGGAAAACGTGCGACTGGCGGAGCATGCCCACCACCGGGGCCATTTCAACTTCACGCGTCATTTCCTCTCATTCACGGAGCCGGTTGAGAAAGCCTGGCAAGTGCTGGAGGAGCTTGGCATCACAGATATCGCAGCCAAGCAGGCAGGGGAACTGCCGCACGGCCAGCAACGCACGCTTGAGGTAGCCCTTGCCCTCGCTGCGGATCCGCTGCTGCTCCTTCTTGACGAACCAACCAGCGGCATGTCGCCCGATGATTCAGTAAGGATGGTTCGACTACTCAGAAAAATCGGGAAACGCCTTACGATGCTCGTCATCGAACATAACATGAACCTTGTTATGTCCATCTCATCCGTCATTACGGTGCTTCAACAAGGGACGGTGATCGCTTGCGGAAAGCCATCGGAGGTGGAAAAAGACAAAGAAGTCCGGAAGGCCTACCTGGGAGGACACGTGTAATGCTCAAGCTGGAGGGCGTCCACGCCTATTATGGAACCAGCCACATTCTTCACGGGATTGACCTGTCCATTGAACAAGGCGAGACCGTTACCTTACTCGGTCGAAATGGCGCCGGCAAGACCACGACCATGAGAACCATCATGGGTCTGCTTAGGCCAAAAGAGGGCCAGGTCATCTTCCGGGGTGAGGTCATCAGCGGGCATAAGCCGTTCCAGATCGCTCGTAAGGGGATTGCCTACGTTCCCGAGGAGCGAGCCATATTCGTCCACCTAAGCCTGGTCGAGAATCTTAAAATTGCCCAGGTGGGCATGGGCAATAATCTAAAAGGAACCTGGACGGTCGAAAGGATCTTCGAGAAGTTTCCAACACTGGCCGAGCGAAAAATGCACCGGGGGGCCAACTTGTCCGGGGGGGAGCAGCAGATGCTGGCCATCGCCCGGGCCTTGATGAGCGAGCCGGACCTGCTCCTGCTGGATGAGCCGTCTGAAGGGCTGGCCCCGCTCATAGTCGAGGAGCTGCAGAAGGTCACCCGCGAAATCGTGGAAGAAGGAATCACTGTTTTGCTGGTGGAACAAGACCTGGATATGTGCACGGCGCTGGCCAGACGCCACTATGTCATGGACCAGGGCCGGATAGTCTATTGCGGCACCAACGAAGAATTCATGGCCAACGAAGAGGTCAGGAATCGCTATCTGACCTTGAGTTCGGTTGAGAGGACGCTTGCGGCTGAGGAGTGAGTCACGCTCGGCCGGAATAATCCAACCGCGTGGAGGACACAATGCGCTTCATCATCGCCCTTATGAAACATGAAACCAACACGTTCTCACCGGTTCCCACCCCGCTTGAGAGTTTTGGAAACAGAGGCCCCTATTTCGGCCAGGACGCCTTTGAGGCCTTTAGGGGCACCAACACGCCCATGAGCGCCTTCATTGATCTGGCGGTAAAAGAAGAGGCCGAGATCGTTACCCCGGTGGCTGCCGAGGCATGGCCGAGTGGACCCGTTCACAGGGATGCCTACCAATGCATCACGGATACCATCTGTGAGGCCGTGCAGGAAGGTTGCGACGCGCTTTTTCTTGACCTACACGGCGCCATGGTTACTGAAACGAATGATGACGGCGAGGGGGTCCTTCTGGAGCGCATCCGCCGGATATCCCCGGGGGTGCCCATTGCAGTGACCTTGGATATGCATGCCAATGTGACCCAGACAATGGTGGAAAACTGCTCTGTCATCACGGGTTACAAGACCTATCCCCACGTTGACATGTATGCGGCTGGGGCTAAGGCTGGAGATATTCTCATCCGCTCTCTCAAAGGTAAAGTCAAGCCTGCCATGGTCTGGGACAACCGTCCCATGCTCCCACATACCCTGCGCATGGGGACGGACAAGCTCCCAATGCAACACTTGGTCGCCTTGGCAAATCAGGCAGAGGCGGATGATGCTTTGGCGGCTGCAGTCTTCGGGGGGTTCCCCCTGGCAGACATCCATGACGCCGGACTGAGCACTGTTGTGGTGACAGATGAGAACCAGACTCGTGCCGAGAAGATCTGCCGCCATATTCTTGATACGGCCTGGGAGATGCGGCGTGATTTTATCTACGATGCCGAGCCGCTTGCCGAATCAGTTGCTCACGCCAAACAATTGACTGAAGGGCCGGTCCTGCTCATCGACCACGCGGACAACTGCGCCTCCGGTGGGACTCAAGACACCATGGCAGTGGTGAAGGAGGTCATGCGGCAGGGCTTAGAAAACGTAGCCGTTGGAGCCATCCGTGACCCCGAGGCGGTTGATCAATTGATCCAAGCCGGGGTAGGGAATCGGGTAACCATAGCATTGGGCGGCAAGATGGATATGCCCTCTATCGGCCTTATCGGGGAGCCCTTGCAAGTGACCGGTATTATCCGGGCGATCTCGGACGGTCAATTTATTCCTCAAGGCCCTATGTACACGGGTGTTGAACAGAATATGGGACGAACGGTGGTGTTGGATACCGGCGGTATCCAGATTGTCATCATTGAGCGTGGTCACGAGCCCTTCGACCTGGGGATTTTTCGCAGTGTGGGCATCGAACCGACGACGAAACGCTACGTTTTACTTAAATCGCGCCTCCATTACCGGGCCGGTTTTCTGCCCATCGCAAAGCACATTGTTGAGTGTAATGGTATCGGAGTCACCGGGTCTGACTACAGCCAATTCAGATTTCAAAAAGTGCGTCGGCCCATATACCCCCTTGATGTGGAAACCGATTCATAGACAGAAGTCGAATAATGCGGAATATTAAGGAGCAAATAGTATGAAAACACCCAAACTCCCTGAGTACCATCACCAGGTCAAACCTTACGCCGGTCCATCTTTTGAAGAGGTGATGGATCTGCGCAAACGCTTTGTGACACCGGCTCTCGTCACGTACTACCAGAACCCCATAATGATCGTCGAAGGCTCTATGCAGTATGTCTACGATGAAAAGGGGTGCAGGTATTTGGATGCCTTCGGCGGGATTGTCACCATCAGTGTGGGCCATTGCCACCCGTACGTCACACAAAAGGCCCTCGAACAGATGCAATTGCTCCAGCATACCACAACGATCTATCTTCACCCGAACATCGGCGAATACGCCAGGATGTTAGCGGGAAAAATGCCGGGCGATCTGAGCGTATGCTACTTTGTAAATTCGGGGTCGGAAGCAAATGATCTGGCCCTTCTGATGGCCCGCCTCTATACGGGCAACTATGACGTGATTGCCCTGCGCAATGCCTACCATGGGGGGAGCGCCTCGACCATGGGACTCACGGCCCACAGCACATGGAAGTACAATTACCCGCACAGCTTCGGGATCCATCATTCCATGGCCCCTGATCCCTACCGGGGGCCATGGGGACACAATGATCCAGAGGCCGGCGCCAAATATGCCGAAGATATCAAGGATCTTATCGCCTTTGCCACACCGGGCGTAGTTGCCGGTTTTTTTGCCGAATCCATACAGGGGGTTGGGGGCGCCGTGGTTTATCCCGACGGGTTTCTCTCAGCCGCCTACAACCATGTGCGCCAGGCCGGCGGCATATGCATCGCAGATGAGGTCCAGACAGGTTTCGGGCGGACCGGTACGCATTACTGGGGGTTTGAGACCCAGGGGGTCATTCCGGATATTGTGACCCTGGCGAAAGGCATCGGAAATGGCACACCCTTAGCCGCAGTAGTCACCACCCCCGAAATTGCGCAGTCCCTTAAGGGTCGGATACACTTCAATACCTTTGGAGGCAACCCGGTAGCCTGCGCCATAGGCAAGGCGGTCCTGGAAGTCATTGATCGCGAAAATCTGCAACAGAATTGCCTGGACATGGGGACCCACCTCATGGAAGGGCTGAAAAGTCTCATGGAAAGGCATGAAGTGATCGGGGATGTGCGGGGCAAAGGACTCATGACAGGGGTTGAACTCGTAAAGGATCGAAAGACCAGGGAACCCGCCAAGGATGCATGTGCCAGGGTCTTTGAAAGGACCAAGGAGATGGGCCTGCTCATAGGCAAAGGCGGTTTGCACGGCAATGTGCTGCGCATCAAGCCGCCCATGTGCATCACCCGGGAGGACGTGGATTTCCTTATTGGGGTGCTGGATGCCGCCTTTGGAGAGATATAGTGCCTGAACGAAAACCTTGTTCAGGCACGATTTTGGATTTTGGATTTTGGATTTTGGATTAATGGTTGAGGAACTGGAAATTAGAAGACAAAGGATGGGCCCTTTCAGCTGAAATTTCAAATATCTTTGGTTAAGCATTAAGGGAATTTAGAGAGCGATAGAGGGCTTGTGCCCTCCTGATGAAGTTTTTTCTGGAGGCCATTATGATAGTAGGCATTTTGAAAGAGATCAAAGTTGAAGAGAACCGGGTCTCAATGACCCCGGCAGGGGTAGAGGTGATGAAACAAAACGGGCACACGGTTCTTGTTGAAAAGGGAGCCGGCGTTGCCAGTGGTTTTGAGGACGTCATCTATCTCAATGCCGGGGCTGAGATTGTGGAAACGGCAAAGGAGATCTATGACCGTTCCGAGATGGTCATGCACGTTAAAGAACCTCTCCCCTCCGAGTACGCGTACATAAGGGAAGACCAGATTGTTTTCACCTATCTTCACCTGGCTGCATCAGAGGCATTGACCGAAGCCCTGATCCAACGCCGTTCTGTGAATATTGCCTATGAAACCATTCAGAAAGAAGACGGATCCCTGCCGCTGCTGACGCCAATGAGCGAAGTCGCTGGTCGCATGGCCGTTCAGCAGGGGGCCAAGTACCTGGAAATGGAGTATGGAGGCCGAGGGATCTTGCTGGGCGGCGTTCCTGGCGTGGATCCGGGAACCGTACTGATTATCGGTGGAGGCGTCGTAGGAACCCATGCAGCCAAGATGGCCTGCGGGCTGGGTGCAAAAGTCTATTTGCTGGACTTCAATCTGCAACGGTTGCGATATTTGAGTGATGTCATGCCGGCGAACTGCATCCTTCTCATGTCCAACCCGGCGACTATCAGAAAACTCGTGAGAGAGGCCCACGTCGTGGTAGGCGCGGTGCTCATCCCGGGGGCCAAAGCGCCGAAGCTAATTACAAGAGAGATGTTAAGCACCATGAAGAGAGGCTCGGTGCTCGTGGACGTGGCCATTGACCAGGGGGGGTGCTTTGAAACCTCAAGGCCGACGACCCATTCCGATCCGATCTATCAAGTGGACGGTGTGGTGCACTACTGCGTGGCCAATATGCCCGGGGCCGTGGCCAAGACATCCACACTTGCCCTCACCAACGCCACCCTCCCCTATGCGGTTCAGATTGCCAACAAGGGGTGGAAAGGGGCTATCCGGGAAAACCCGGAAATCATGCACGGGGTGAATGTGGCTCAAGGTAAGGTAACCTGCCAGGGGGTTGCCGATGCCTTCGGTTTTGAGTGTGCTCAGTTTGACGAACTCATCTAAACGTCTCTGGATCCGGGTCAGGAGATCCGGGCCCCGGCTCCAGGGCATCTCTGATAGATTCGAAGAGCGAGAAAATACCCATCATTAAGGATCTTTGAGCAATGGATTTTAAAGGCTTGAGAGTCAACGGAAAACGGCTGCAGGACTCCGTTGAAGAAATGGCGGAAATTGGCGCGACTCCCAATGGCGGGATGCAGCGCCTGGCCCTTTCAGAAGAGGACAAAAGGGCAAGGGATCTTTTCGTGAGATGGCTGAAAGCGCTCAATCTGGAAATCATTATCGACGACATGGGAAATATTTTCGGAAACAGGCCGGGCAGAGCCCCCGGTCTTTCGCCGATCATGAGCGGGTCCCATATGGATTCTCAGCCAAAAGGGGGGCGATTTGACGGCGTCTTAGGCGTCATGGGGGCCTTGGAAGTGTTGCGCACACTGTGTGAGCACGATATTGAGACGGAGCGATCTGTTACAATCGTCAACTGGACCAACGAGGAAGGTTCTCGCTTTGCCCCCGCAATGGTCGGATCCGGTGTATGGACCGGCGCCCTGGACAGGGACTGGGCTTACGACAGGACCGATATAAACGGCAGGAGGTTTGAAGATGAACTGATCCGTATCTCCTACCAGGGCTCAGCCCCTGCCAGAAAATGGCCGGTCCACGTCTATTATGAATATCATATCGAACAAGGACCCATCCTTGAAAGCCAGGGAAAGACCATTGGTGCGCCCAAAGGCATTCTTTGTTTGCACTGGTATGACGTCTATGTGGAAGGGGAGGCCAATCAGGTAGGCCCGACGCCCATGGCAGGGCGACACGATGCCCTCTGTGCCTCTGCTGAAATGATCCTGAAGGTCAATGAACTGCCGCAGCGGATGGGCGGCAATATGGTCGCAACCGTCGGGGAAATTCAGAATTATCCGAATTCCAGAAACATCATTCCAGACAAGGTTCACTTCACCGTAGATATCCGCTCCTGGGACGACGGCCATGCCCGGAAAGCATGGGATATGGTCCGCAGTGACTTTGAAGAAATCGCTGCAAGGAGAGGCTGTTCAATCAAAATTGAAGAAACCTGGAGGGTCGAACATTCCCCTTTTGATGTGAAGTTGGTGCAGCGAATTCTCGAGATTGCCGAAGAATTGGGCTATGAAAGTCTCCATACGGTCAGCGGCGCAGGGCACGATGCCAGTTATATGAGCCGCGTCTGCCCAACGGCCATGATATTTGTTCCCAGTATTGGTGGTCGCAGCCATGTTGAAGTGGAAGACACAGCGTGGGAAGACTGCGAGGCTGGAGCAAATGTTCTGCTACACGCCGTTCTTCAATCTGCGAATGAGGAATAAATGTACTTGTCTGACGTCTTGAAAATTCTACAACTTATTGAAATTATGAATATTTACTGGGGCTTGGGAGTCTTGCCTCACACATGGCCCCAGTGAAACAAGAATTAGGTTTCACCGGGGCCAGTGTTCCATCATTCCAACTTTCCCATTGGGGCGAAGCCCCCAAGTTCGAAAAAAGGCCTCTGATTCAGAGGCCTTTTTCTGGGACGGAACGCTTTGAAAAGACGCGGTGACTATTCCTCGGCCACAGGGGCGTTTTCCGCTTCCGTGCCGTCTGCGGCCATACGTTTATAAAACGCATATCTCTCCTTCACATCTGCTTCGGCCTTTTGAAAAAGTTTTTCCGCATTCTCGGGAAAGGTCCGGGTCAGGCTTGAATACCGTACCTCGCCCATGAGGAATTCCTTGAAATCGGCTTTTGGTTCCTTGGAGTCGAGAATCAGCGGGTTTTTGCCCTCATCCTTGAGCATAGGGTTATACCGGTAAAGGAGCCAGTAACCCGCTTCAACCGCCTTCATCTCTTCCTCCTGGCTGCGGCCCATGTTGATACCGTGATTGATGCAGGGGGAGTAGGCGATAATAAGCGAAGGGCCGTGATAACTTTCCGCTTCCCTGACCGCCTTCATAAGCTGGTTCTTATTGGCCCCCATGGCGACAGATGCCACATAGACATATCCGTAGCTCATGGCCATTAGGCCCAGGTCCTTTTTCCGGGTCGGCTTTCCGCTGGCCGCAAATTTGGCGACCGCGCCCGTGGGTGTCGCTTTGGAAGACTGGCCACCGGTGTTGGAGTAGACCTCGGTATCCAACACAAGGATATTCACATCATGCCCCGAGGCGATGACATGATCCAGACCTCCGTAACCGATATCGTAGGCCCACCCGTCCCCGCCAATAATCCAGATCGACTTCTTGGTGAGGTAGTCTCTCCTGTCCAGGATTTCAATAAGCAACGGGTTGAACTCAACGTCCGGGGCTGTGATCTCCAGTTCAATCAGATCGACAATTTTCCGGCCGAACTCCTTTGATTTTTCGCCGTCATCCATATTGTCAAGCCAGTTTTTCAGGGCCTCCTGGAGGTCTGTTGAGACTTTACTCTCCAGGGCCTCACGCACAAGGTCGGCTAACTTCTGACGTCGGTGGCTGACCGCCAACTCCATGCCGAATCCATACTCGGCGTTATCCTCGAACAGGGAATTGGCCCATGCCGGGCCATGGCCATCTTCATTTACTGTGTAGGGGCAAACAGGTGCTGACCCGCCATAGATGGACGAGCATCCTGTGGCGTTGGCAATCAACATGCGATCACCGAAGAGCTGTGTGACGAGTTTGATGTAAGGCGTCTCACCGCACCCAGGACATGCCCCCGAGAATTCAAAGAGGGGCTGCCGGAACTGGCTCCCTTTCACCGATGTGGCAGGCATCAGGTCGTCCAGGACGGGGAGCTTTGTTGAGAAGATATGATTGGGTACCTGCACCTCGGTTTGGGTGGCCAAAGGCTTCATGATAAGGGCTTTTTTCTTGGCAGGACAGACCTGGGCACAACTGCTGCATCCGGTGCAATCAAGAGGGTTCCCCTGAATACGGAACCGCATTCCGTTGAGTTCCTTTCCCTTGGCCTCAACGGTCTTAAATTCCTCAGGTGCGTTTTCAAGGTCTTCTTTCCGGGCCAGGACCGGCCGGATCACCGCGTGGGGGCAGACAAACGCGCACTGGTTGCACTGGATACAGTTTTCGGGCTGCCACTCCGGCGTATATATGGCGATACCCCGCTTTTCATAACGGGTCGTGGCTGTGGGAAAGATCCCGTCCGGGGGCATGGCGCTCACCGGGAGTTTGTCGCCCTGCTGGGCCAGCATGGGCCGCATGACGTTTGTTACAAACTCGGGCTCATCTTTCCCAATATAGGCCTCATGTCCGGCCTTGGCCCAGGCTTTCGGGACCTTAATCTTCTGAAGCGCACCCACGGCCTTGTCCACAGCATCCATGTTCATCTGGACCACATTTTCCCCCTTTTTCCCGTATGTCTCCTTTATGGCATCTTTGACGTAACCAAAGGCCTGGTCCGGGGGGATGACATTGGCTATTTGAAAGAAGGCCGCCTGCATGATCATATTGATACGGGCCCCGAGTCCCAATTCCGCGCCGATCTTGACCGCGTCAATATTGTAAAACTCAAGCTTCTTCTGCGCGATGGTCCGCTTCATGTGGTCCGGAAGCCTGCTTTCCATCTCTTTAACGCTCCAGGGGGAATTGAGCAGAAAGGCGCCTCCCTCCTTTATCCCCTCCAGGATGTCGTACTGGTCCACGAATGCAGGATTGTGACATGCGATAAAGTCCGAGTGAGTGAGCAGATACGGAGACTGGATCCTGTGGGGAGAGAACCTCAGGTGGGAGATGGTAATCCCTCCGGATTTTTTGGCATCATAGGCAAAATAGGCCTGGGCAAACATATCGGTGTTTTCGCCGATGATCTTGATCGAGTTCTTATTTGCGCCGACCGTCCCATCCGCGCCAAGACCCCAGAATTTGCACCTTACCGTCCCTTTCGGAGAGGGATCTATCTGTTCCTTCAAATCAAGGGATGTATACGTGACATCATCCACGATGCCCACCGTAAAATGGTTTTTCGGCGCCTTTGATCTGAGATTGTCAAAGGTCGCTTTGACCATGTTGGGGGTGAACTCCTTGCTTCCAAGACCATACCGCCCCCCTACGATGACCGGTGCCTCGCCCCGTTCCTGGAACAGGGTGCATACATCTTGATACAACGGCTCTCCCATTGCCCCCGGAGACTTGGTCCTGTCAAGGACAGCAATCCTCTGGGCCGTGGCAGGAAGGGACCTCAGGAAGTGCTCTCTTGAAAAGGGTGTATAAAGACGCACCTTTATCAGCCCCACGCGTTCGCCCGATGTATTCAGGTAGTTGACGGTCTCTTCGATAACATCGCAACTGGAGGCCATGGAAACGACGACCCTGTCCGCCTCCGGATCTCCCACATAGTCAAACAGGTTGTAGGGACGGCCCACCCGGTCACCCACTTTTTTCATCTCTTCCTGCACAATATCAGCGACCGGGGCATAGAAGGGGTTAGAGGCCTCGCGGTTCTGGAAAAAGATGTCCGGGTTCTGGGCCGTTCCCCTGAGCTGGGGATACTCGGGATTCATGGCCCGGCTTCTGAATTCCTCAATGGCATCCCAGTCCACCAGGGCGGCCATGTCATCATAGTCGATCAAATCGATCTTCTGGATCTCCATGGATGTCCTGAAACCGTCAAAAAAGTGGACAAAGGGGAGACCGGACCTGATAGCGGACAAATGCGCCACCAGGGCAAGGTCCATCACCTCCTGGACAGATGCGGATGCCAGCAGAGAAAACCCTGTCTGTCTGACCGCGTTAATATCCGAGTGATCGCCAAAGATGGAGAGGGCATGGGTGGCAATGGTCCTGGCAGACACATGGAAAACCCCGGGCATGAGTTCCCCCGCAATCTTGTACATGTTGGGGATCATCAGCAAAAGACCCTGGGAGGCGGTAAAAGTGGTGGAAAGGGCGCCGGCAGAGAGGGCCCCATGCACCGCCCCTGCAGCGCCTCCCTCTGATTGCATTTCCACGACCTTCAGGGTCTGCCCAAAGATATTTTTTCGACTATGCGCAGCCCATTCATCTGCGTACTCCCCCATACTGCTCGAAGGGGTGATCGGATAGATGGCGGCCACTTCACTCATGGCATAGGCCACATGGGCGGCAGCTTCGTTTCCTTCAATGGTCTTTGTATTTGGATTCATGATAACGGCTCCTTTCTAACAGTGTCATTTGGATTAGAAATATCCGCGGCTGTCTCTTTATTAAAATAGGCTATAGGAAAGCCTTCACCCCTATTTATTGAGAAGATACGCGTTCTTTGAAAAATGTCAGTTTAAATACAGGGTCTTATATTGTCAAGGTTTTACAGGAGAGGGCAGCAGGCAGTAGACGGGGGGCAGTAACAACCGAATGACGATTGAATGACTACCGAATGACGGCCGAAGGCCCAATGACTACCGAATGACTACTGAATGACGGCCGAAGGCCAAATGACGGCGCAGCCAAATGATCACTGGTCAATCAATAAGGTGCAGGAAGCGTTTCCAGTGGGGCCATGACCAGTAAATGATAAAGGCCTTTCCTTTTACCGAGTCCAGGGGGACGAACCCCCAGAACCTGCTGTCGTAACTGTGATTGCGGTTGTCCCCCATAACAAAGAGGTGGTCTTTCGGGACCGTTACAGGCCCGAAATGAGATTTTTCCTCTGAGCCGGGAGATCTTCTCCCCGCATCCGAGTAATAGCCGTGTGAGTCTTTGTAAGGTTTACCGTTGATATGGATTTTATTGTCGAGGATTTCGATCCTATCACCGGGCAGGCCGATGACCCGTTTGATAAAATCCTTGCTCTTGTCTACGGGATAGATAAATACGATCACATCATCATGTTTGGGTTCGCTGATCGGTATCAATACCTCGTTTATGAAAGGGATCTTAATACCGTACAGAAACTTGTTGACCAGGATATGGTCGCCTACCAGAAGTGTAGGTTCCATAGACCCGGAGGGGATCTTAAACGCCTGCACCACAAAGGTACGGATTAAGAGGGCCAGGATAATTGCGATAACCGCTGCCTCAGCATATTCACGAAAGACACTCTTCTTTCTCAAAAAAGACCTCCTTGAAAATATTTTTCACGGAATTTAATCTTTCCCGTCAAGGTTTGTAAAGGAAATAATCCATTTCATTTCTCGTAATAGTTCAGCCACTAAGGCACCAAGACACCAGGATTATAATATAATTCTCTT
>JACKQG010004901.1_pt1 | contig 15190 bp, 10 predicted proteins | sample 8237621 | NCBI WGS metagenome assembly JACKQG01 (sample SAMN15677084, study PRJNA649215) | marine metagenome | biome: marine; feature: Black Sea; material: saline water; isolation source: suspended particulate matter (SPM) from the Black Sea western gyre | collected 2013-06-09/2013-06-10 | depth... | reverse complement strand
TCCAGCCTGTTGCTGATGATGCTCGGCTTTGGCGTCATGGGCGGTCGCCATCTGGCGGAACTTATGGTGGGCACGCCGCCCTTGGTCGACGTCGTCGCGTGGCCGGTTTGGGTGCAGCCCGTCGCTCTTACCGTTGTTGGCATAGCGCTTGGAATTCTGTTTCAAGCCAACCTTCGCGACCTGCCTTGGATTACCATCGCCGTGTTGGTCCCTTATCTGGCGCTGGAAACTGGAATTGCCCAGCTCGGACCTGAAATTGGAGTATTCCTTGCTGCCTTGCTCGCTGGTGCTGGCTCCAATCTTTATGCGCGGGTTTTCGACCGACCGGCCACGATTACGCGATTGCCCGGAATTCTGATCCTGGTCCCAGGCTCGATCGGCTTCTTAAGCATCACCGAATTGATGAAAGGCGACCCCTTGATTGGTTTGGAACAAGGCTTTCGAATGTTTGTCACCGCGTTATCTTTGGTGAGTGGTTTGCTGGTTTCCAATGCGGTCATTCCACCGCGGAAAGCGCTGTAATCCCGGTGTAGACGCTGACACTATTGTCACCCTGCGGCCCGAAAATTGCCGGTAACTTGAGATCTGTCCAACAGCCGCACCCCCCTTTGCATTACATGACACGGATCCTTTCTCTGCTTTTACTTTTGACGCTGGCGGCACCAGTGGTCGCACAGACTAATACCATCGTCTACACGTTGGATCATGTCTGGTTGGACCCGGACATCAGTCACCCTTGGGGGTCGTCGCCACAGTTGATGACTGGCCAATTCGAGTGGACTTACGACGTCGGCGATTTTGAAAACGGGACTGGCGAAATGGTGTGGGTCAACATTCCATGGTTCGGTTCAAACTTGGCGGAAATGATAATCACCATCGAAACCGGTTCGATGGAATTTTCATTGAACGGTAATTGGCATAACCGCGGCCTGGACGTGAATCTTAAGTACGTCAACGCCTTCACGGAAACTAGCGCTGCCGTCATCGACACTCAACTCAGCAGCTTCGACATTGAAGCCGGCGGCATTTATCAAGGCCATGTAACTTCAGGTCGCATTAAGCCCGAGACCGAACTGCTGTTAAATGTCACCGGTTCCTGCCCTGACGCATTGCTTGCCGACGTCAACGGCGCGAGCGCCCATGGTCAAGTAGCCTTGCTTTATAGCTTCGGCATCGGTTCCTTCTCCATCCCCAATGGTTATCCGTGCGCCGGTACAGTTCTTGGCCTAAATCATACTGTTGCTTTGGGCACGACCTTGAATGCTAACGCGTCGGGGAATGCGTCCTATTCCTTCCACGTGCCGCCACAAGCTTGTGGAAGGGTTTACTTGCAGGCACTTGATTTAACGACTTGTGAAACCAGCACGGTAGCTTTCCTTCAATAAGGATCCTTTGCTTTGGACCGCCGGCTGCCAGGTGGGTCATCAGCTACCACTGTCAAAAATGATGCGCCATTGGCCATCTTCCTGCCGTCGCCAGATGGATGTGAAGGTGGCCACTTTTTTGCCGCTAGGGTCGTAAACCGGACCGGTGCTGATCGCTAGGCTGCCGGATTCCAGGACTTCCACCGTTTGCGGCGCCCATGAAAACGGTGCTACTGAGGCATCAAAAAATGGCTTCCACGCGCTTGCGATTTGCTCTTTGCCGCGCAAAGTAGAGCCTGCCGAAAGAAAGATGGCTTCCTCATCCAAAAATTGGCTGAACGCCCCAAAGTCTCGTGCAGCCATGGTTTGGGCGAAAGCGGTTTCGATGCGCTTGACCTCGCTTTGCAGAATGCCGTCGAAGCCGCCGGGCGATAACGACGAGCACGCGTTGGTCACCATCACAACGAGCAAAAATCCGGCCGTGGTCCAGCCTTTGAGTACATTTGGTAAAGTGATTGGCATGTTATGGTCTACCCGAATTGCAGCCATCATAGGGCTTGTTGCTTTTACTCCAAGCGCCATGGCGCAACGCGGCGACGTCGAAGTTCGACGCGCCAGCCAATTGGATTATCCCGAACAGGCGCCCTCGGTCGATCAAGCGCTAGATCGCTTAGACCGCAATCAGCCGTGGATCCACGCCGCCGACGCCCACGCGCCGCGTTTTTCAAGTTCTGGCCGACCAGCGATTTTGCTGACCGGGTATTGGCCGCCGACGAACGAGGGGGTGCGCAAATTCAGCCCCGATCCGGTGCAAAACCCGGGAGGTTGGCAGGGTTCCAATTGGGAAAACCGCGGCTACGACGTATATTCTTACTTCCCCGAATTTAACCCGCCCGATTGCGCGAATTGTGGCAAAGGCCATGGTGATTTGGAGGTCGACTACCAAGACACCTCACTCGACTTCTGGCCCATCGCTTGGAATATCCGCCCGATTGCGGTCATCACTTTCAGTCGCGGTTCTTGGGACAATAGTTGGGAGGTTGAAATCAACCAATACAACCGCACCTATTGGATACCGGATTACCTCGACCCACGCCGGCCTACGCCTGAACCGCCGGACGACACCCGCGCCGATGATGCATTAATCGAATCTTCGCTGCCGGTGCAAGATATCGTCGACGCCGTCAATCAGGCTGGCCTCGGTATCAACGGCTACGTCAATTGGACTGGCGACGGCGGCGGTTTTTTGTCGGAGTTCATTGCTTACCATGGCGTTTGGTATCGCGAAAATCATGCCTCACCGGCCGACCCGGATTGGTGCGTTGCCGCCGGTCACGTGCATGTTGGCCATGGAGTGAGTTGGCCGAAAACGATACTGGCGGTAGACATTACTCTGCGCACGGTTGCCGATTATGTCGACACCGTGGTCGCCGCCACGGTCTGCCAAACCGACCTGGGATTTGGCGGACCCGGCGCTGCCTTGCTGACTGTATGCGGCGATCCACTTGCTAGCGGTGGCAATGCTGACTTGATGGTCAGTTATGGCCCACCGGAAGGCGTCGGCGTTTTGCTGGCGGGCACCTCGTTTCAACCGACGCCTTGGCATGGCGGTACCGTGGTTCCAGTGCCGGTTTGGAATTACCGCTCCTTCCGCTTTGATCCAAACGGGCGCTGGCTGTGGCCGCAGATTGGCGGTGGCCTGGGGCCGATTTCGGTTTACACCCAAGCGGTGTACCGCGACGCCTCGCAGCCTCAGGGCTACGGCTTTAGCAATGCTATACGCGTAGATTTTCTACCTTAATCAGCTTGCGTTCAAAGTCGAGCACGTACATTTTTTTGCCGCGCGCTTCGACACTGTGACCTTCGGCCTCTAGGCGTTCGCGTTGACCGTCTAGCCCACCGGGGTACTTCGGATTAATTTCGCCTTTGCCTTTCAAGGTGCGCCAGTAGGGAGTGACGCGTTTGCGACCTTCGTCCAGCCATTCACCGGCGGCGCCAGCAGCAATTCGGGCAAAAATTCCGGTCACAATCGGGCAGGAAATCGTCGCGCCGTGTTTGTCGGCTAAATACTCGCGCATTTGATTGATGGTCAGCAACTTGCCTTTGGGCACCTTTTTCATCAACGCGTCGACCTCTTGCATGGTGGGCATCACGATGGTGCCTTGCCCCCATTTTTTTGCCATGCCTGGCTCGATGGTTTGCACGCTGGGCAGGTCGGGCTTGATCTCAGCTAGTTTTTCGCGAAAGGACTTTGCCATCAAATTTCCTCGGGTTTAAGAATGCACCATTTTATCCCCCGAATCTGAAAGGTGGTTCATTTCCAGCGGGGCTCCACTTGCAGCAGCTTGCGCACAAAATAATCCCGCCGCCGACGCGTTCCATATGCCGATTCGGCGATGCCGTGGCCGCCATTAGGAACTACCAGTAGATCAAAATCTTTGTTGGCTTTGATTAAGGCGTCCACCACCTGCATGGTCGATGCCGGGTCCACATTGTGATCCACCTCGCCGACGATTAAAAACAAATCGCCTTGCATGCGGTGGGCTTGATCTACGTTCGAGGAGAGGCTGTAGCTTTCATCAATGGGCCAACCCATCCATAGTTCATTCCACCAGATTTTGTCGATGCGATTGTCATGGCATCCGCAATCGGCAACGGCGACGGAATAAAAATCATGGTGGTCAATAAGTGCGCGCATCGCACTTTGGCCACCCGCCGAGCCGCCATAAATTCCGACTCGATCTAAATCCATGCTGGAGTAAATTTTGGCCAAAGATTGAATCCACAATTTACGATCTGGGAAGCCGGCATCATGCAAATTTTTCCAGGCAATGTCATGGAACTTCTTACCGCGCCAATTGGTACCCATGCCATCAATTTGAACTACGGTGAATCCAAGTTCGGCCAGCTCATTTTGCTTGCGATGCACGGCGAATGACTTCGGCACAAAAGCACCATGCGGACCGGCGTAAATGCTCTCAATAACTGGATACTTGTTCAAAATGGTGAAATTGGTCGGCCGGTATGCCACGCCCCAGATCAGAGTCTCACCATCGCGCCCAGTGCATGCAAATCGCTCCGGAAGACGCCAGCCCGCTTGCAGTAATGCAGTCATATTGCCGTGTTCTAATGCGCAAATCAACTCACCCGATCTGCTGCGCATTTCGTGTATCGGAGCTAAATCCACGCGTGAATAGCGATCGATATAAAACTCGGCATCCGGCGACCAGCGGAGGTCATGGTTGCCGTCACCCTCGGTGAGCATGGTCAGCTCGCCGCTGCTCAGGTCTAGCCGCGCAAAATGCACGTGGTAAGGATCCTGTTTAGGGTAGTAGCCCATGACTTTGAGCAGTGCTACACCTTTGGTTTCATCCACTTGCTCTACCGAGCGCACCATCCAGCTTCCGCTGGTCAGTTGGCGCTTGATGCCGCCAATTTCCAGATCCAAAAGATATAGATGATTCCATCCATCGCGCTCCGACATCCACAAGGCCTCGTTGCGCTTTTCCATTACATACCAATAGGTTTTGGCCGCGTAATCAATGAAAGTCGTGCTGCTCTCTTCAGCGAGAGTTCGCACCTGCCGAGTTGCGGCGTCGACTTCTAATAGTCGCAGCAGTTGATGGCCGCGCTGGTTGAAAATAAAACGTAATTTTTGCCCGTCTCCCGACCAACGAAACTGGCCCAAACTCCAAGGCGTCGGAAACAATGTCGAATCAACGACTTCCATTTCATCCGCGCTATCTTTTTTGCGCGTACCGATGGACAAGGTCAATTTACTTAATTCGTCGCCGGGTTTGCGGTAGCGGAACTGTTGTAACTCCGGCTGAAGCTGCTTCGGCGGTGAGGATTGCACGATACTCACCAATCGATTCGAACCGCCATCGCGGTCTAGCTTGTGATAATATTTTGGCTTGGGCTTGGTGCCTTTTTTGGGACCGAAGGTCTCGACGTCTTTCATGTCAGCGCGCCACTTTTTTTCGTTAAAGGACGACGGAACCTTCGCTTCAGAAAGCAATGCAATGCCGGGTTGTTTCTCCGCAACAAAATGAAAACGCTCCTTACCGTCGGCCTCACGCAAGCGAAAAGCATGCCCGGAATACGTGCTCAGCCAACGATTCGCTCCGGCTGCTATTTTACCGTAATGCTTTTGATTGCCTGAGAGATCCACCCACAAAATCTCGACCTCGTGAGCAAGCTGATTGACGAAATAAATCGCCGACCGTCCACCCCGATCTCGGCTTGGCGCGACGTCCACCTTGGCGGGCAAACTCAAACCAGGAGCTTGTTCGATGGCGACGAAGCGCAGCTCTTGATTTTGCATGGAATAACTTAGGATTCCAGCTCCGTCATCCAAAAGCAGTTGCAATTCCTGCCCCTCCTGATGAATGCGCACCACCTGAGTCGTCTTACTTTTGTCAGCTTCGGTTGCCATCATGGCTTGAACCTGGCTTTGGTCCAAAACCGTCTGCTTGCGCTGCCCAGCCGGCATAGATGGGTCCACCAAAATCAACTGAAATGCCTGCGGACCAGTGGTGACCGAATAAACCAATCGCCCATCCTCTAGCCAAGTTTCGCGCACATCATGATGCGTCAATAGACCACGGAAGCGGCCAGACAATTCGGCAGACCGTTGGTAGTCGGCAGCCGAACCCTGATCAAGCGCGCAAGTCAGCAGCGCCAAACTGATGCTGAAAATCATAGCTGTGGGTCGTTATTATTTTTCATCCAAGTGGTCAAGCTAGCAGCAAGTTTTTGCACTGTTTCCGCATGCGCTGCGTCGTCGGCGAGGTTGTTAATTTCCCACGGGTCGTTTTGCAGATCAAAAAGCTGCAATTTCTGGTTGTGCAGGTAGTGAATCAGTTTCCAACGCCCTTGGCGAATACTGCGCAAACCTCGATTGGAGTTCGCATTCGGGGTATAAACGCCGACGACTTGCTCCTGACCAGCACCATTCCCTTGCAACATTTTTGCGAACGAGAATTCTTTTGCATGCTCCGGCGTGGGCATGCCCAACAGGTCGCAAAGCGTGGGGTAAATGCCATGCAAATAAGCAAAACCCTGCACTCGTTTGGCTTGCGGCAATTTCGGCCCGGCAACAATCATGGGCACGCGCCAAGAGGCTTCGTACAAATTTTGTTTCCCCATCAAACCCTTTTCCCCCATCGACAAGCCGTGGTCGCTAGTGAAAACAATCAGCGTGTTTTCCAACTCGCCTTGTTTTTTGAGCAAAGCTAATAAGCGGCCGATGCGGGCGTCGATATGCGCCACCATGGCTAGGTAAATCGCAAACTCGCGCTGCACCTGCTTGGCATCGTGCGGGGCTGGGTAAACCATTTCATCGCGCACTTTCATATCGCCGCTATCAAAAGGATGGACTTCCAAGTGATTGCGATGCAGCGGAATATGGGCGTCGGCAAAGGGCTTTAAATATTCATCCGAAACATGGCGTGGATCGTGCGGCGCGCTGGTGGACAAGTACAAGAAAAACGGTTTGCTGCCATCGCGTTGGTCTCGCAAAAACTTTTCGGCGCAATCAAAATAAACGTCGGTACTCCAGCCTTGCGCTTGATAACTCACCATTTTATTTTGCGCGGCATCAAATCGCCGCACCTTGGGGTTGAGGTGGCCCAGATCAATCGCGGGGTTATTGGCGCCGCCGTGGTCTTTTGCGTTGTAAGGCAACATGCCGCCGGCAATGGCTTCAGCGCGTTCAAAGCAACGCATCAAAGCGGAATGACCGTTATGCCATTTCCCGGTTCCAAAAGTTTGGTAGCCTTTGCTGCGCAATAACTCGGGCATCAAGATGTCGTCGGTCTGCAAATTTGCAGGTTTCCCGTACCCGAACTCGCCTGGAGTAACCGACCACACGGTTCTGCCAGTCAAAATCATGGCGCGACTTACGGTGCAAATCGCGCCGCTAAAAGCACCCATGTGGTAAGCGTTTTCAACCACCACTCCGCGCGCCGCCAAGGCGTCGATATTGGGAGTTTGCGCAAACTCGCCGCCACTGGCGCCGACGCTGCGCACGCTGGCATCATCGATGATAATGAACAGCACATTGGGCGGCGGATCCTGAGCGCCTAGAGCCAGGATCAAGTTCAGGCTAAGTTGGAGGAGTAACAAAACAACTCCAGCATAGGGGCGCGCCGACGATTATCGGCTAGGCCTTAGACGAGTAACTCGGGGCGAATTTTGGCCGCGGCGTCGTCGGGGCCGATCAGGCGTTGGTCCAGCCCTAGGTGTGGCCATTTCAGTTGGAACGGATCCAAACCGAGGATGTGCAAAATCGTGGCTTGCAGGTCGCGCACCGAAACCGGATCTTTGGTGATGGAATAACCGAGTTCGTCGGTTTCGCCAAAATGCAGACCGGGCTTAGTGCCGCCGCCTGCCATCCACAGCGTGAAGCAATCCGGATGGTGGTCGCGGCCGAGTTTGATGGATCCACCGCGGGCTTCGTTCATCGGCGTGCGTCCGAATTCGCCACCCCATACCACCAAGGTTTCGTCAAGTAAGCCGCGTTTTTTCAGGTCCTGAATCAGCGCCGCAACCGGACGGTCGATTTCCATGCACTTCTTCGGGAAGGAATCAATCAAATCGTCGCCAGTACTGGTGCCGTGGATGTCCCAACCCCAATCATAAAGCTGCACAAAACGCACATCGCGCTCGACCAGGCGACGCGCCAGCATGCAGTTATTGGCGAAACTAGCCTCGCCAGGCTTGGCGCCGTAGTCTTCGATGGTTTGTGCACTTTCTTGATTGATATCCATCGCGTCGGGCACTGAGCTTTGCATGCGATAGGCCAATTCATATTGCTGCGAGCGCGACAATGTATCCGGCGAGCCACTGCGCTGAAACTCCAAGTCATTCAACTTGGCCAACGCGTCCAAACTACTGCGCCGCCCTGCGCGATCCATACCAGCCGGATTGCTGACGTACAAAATCGGGTCGCCTTTGGCGCGCATCAACGTGCCTTGCAAGTGCGACGGCAAGTAGGCGCTGCCCCACAAAGATTTGCCGCCAGTAGGATCACTAGGCCCAGAAAGCATGACGACAAAACCAGGCAGGTCCGAATTCATGGTGCCTAGTCCATGCAAGGCCCAGGAACCCAAAGAAGCGCCGCCAAAAACTTGCGTACCAGTATGCAGTAGCAACTCAGCCGGAGCATGATTGAATTGATCGGTGTGCATGGAATGGATCATGCAAACGTCGTCGACGATCTTTTCAAAGTTCGGCATCAGCTCAGTCACCCAGGTGCCATTCTGTCCAACTTGCTTGAACTTATGCGGCGGCCCTAGCAACACCGGATGACCTTTGATAAAGGCCAAGCGTTTGCCTTCGATGAACTCCTTTGGGCAAGGCGTGCGGTCGTACTTCACCAGGTCGGGCTTGTAATCAAAAATGTCCAAGCCTGGAGGGCCGCCACTCATGTGCAGGTAAATGACCTTTTTGGCTCGCGCTTTGCCACTGGCCGCGGCCAATCTTGCCCCGACCCTATCAGCGCTCAAGCTGGATCCGTTCGCCCAGCCCATGCCGGTCAAACCCAACGCACCCATGGAGCACTGCAGTAGAAACTTTCTTCGGTCGATGCTCATCGTTAATCCTTATTCAAGAATTCATCCATGTTCAACAGCACGTTGGCAACTACGGTCCACGCCGCATGATCGATTACGTCGGCGTCCTCGAGTAGTGGGCCTAATGGATCGCTCGCCATGACGACAGCATCCTGTGGGTGGGATTTGTAATGCTCGCGTTGTGCTTGCAATAGTTCGGCAAGAATTTCGACGATTTGACTGGACGGTGGACGCGCCATGCAAAGTTGATATGCGGCGCGGACGCGCTGACGGTCGTCCGCTTTGGTGCCCAACATACGCCGCGCCAAAGCCTGCGCGCATTCCACGTAAACCGGATCGTTCAAGGTTACAAATGCTTGCAGCGGAGTATTGGTGCGGATGCGACGTATGGTGCAAATTTCGCGACTAGGCGCGTCGAATACCACCATGGATGGGTATGGCGTCGAGCGGCGCAAGAAGATGTAAATGCCGCGTCGCCAGCGGTCTTCACCTTCACTGGTTTTCCAATCGCGTTCACCGTTAAAAGCAGCCTGCCATAAGCCACTGGGCTGCGGCGGGAAGACTGACGGTCCGCCAATTTTGCGCGACAGCAAACCACTCACTTGCAATGCTTGATCGCGCACCGCCTCGGCCGGCAGACGGAACCGCGGTCCACGCGACAGCAGAACGTTGTCGGGATCCTTCTGCAAATGAATGGGCAATGTCCGCGAACTCTGACGATAAGTTGCCGAGGTCACCAAGGTCTTCAAAATTCGTTTTAAGCTCCAATGACTTGCGTAATCCACCGCCAGCCAATCCAATAAGGCTTCATGGGTAGGCAGTGCGCCTTGCGCGCCAAAATCCTCTTCGGTGGAGACTAAGCCGCGGCCAAACAAGCGCGACCACAGCCGGTTTACCTGCACCCGCGGGGTCATCGGATTGTCTGCATGAGTCAACCAAGCAGCAAACTCCTTGCGGTCAGACACCGCGCCGTCGCCCCACTTGAAAGCGGCTGGAACCCTGGCATGCACTTCTTGCAATGGATTCAAAAAGTTGCCTTTCTCCAATACAAAAGACTGCCGACGCTGATCTGCAGCCAAAGCCACCAATACAGGCGTTTGCGGTATGGCCATGCGCTCGATCTGCTGGTTGATTGCCGCGCTGCGCTTTTTCAGTGCCGCGATTCCCGGATCCAAACTGCGGAAGTGCTGGCGCAGGATGGGTGGATCGGTCACGGAGCTGGCTAGAGCAATAGCAACATCGGGCGGCAGCAATTGCGGTGGCGTCGGCTGGTCGGTCCAGGTTGCGGCGATGCGCCCAAGGATGTGCTGCGCCCCATAATTCTGCTGCAAGCCCAATTGCAAAACACCCGCACCTTGCGGGCACTGGAAATGCAAATGTAGTTCGTGCGCTTGGCCTTGCCGCGGCGCAATCGCCCAACCCGTTTGTGGGTCGCCGTCCACTGCCATTGCGGCGCTGTAATCCGTTTGCTCGAAGCTGGCGACGGCGGATTGAATGCGAATTTTCCCGCCCATCGCCGGCTGCCACTCGCTGCTTATATCGGGCGCCACTCGCTGCCAATGACTAGAAACCAGATTGCGCTCGGCATCGAGCAGCTCGATTTGCAAGCCGTTCAATCGCGCCTGTTGATTTCCGTCGGTACGGTTCCAAATGCGCAACATGTCGACCATTTTCTCGCTGCCCAGATCCAGCTCCCACCAAGGATTGTCTTCGGTTTGAGTATGGGTAACCGAGTTGGAGCGGAAGTAATCACCGTCAGTAACTCCGTCTATGGCGCGTTTGGCTTCGCCTTCATATGCAACACTGGATTGCGCTGCTTCGCCGGAATGCGCGATGTTGTTAGCCCCTGAAAAGACCTCGACCTCGGCTAGCGAAAAGATGCGCTGCATGCCTGGTAGCGAAAGTCGGACGTAGCGTCCGCGCATGCCGGACGCCGAATCCAAGGCGGCAATATTCAGGCGCTTTGAATCCGGCTTCCAATGCAAACTGGCTTCGCTGAGCACAAAATTGCCATTGTTCGGGCTCGCGCCCGGACCAGAACGCGGCAAACTGTCGTCGGTCAGCGCTTGTAATCGAATGCCGGTTGGCGCCGAGTCGGCGTATTCCAATTGCAGGCTGAGACCGTCCTTATCGCTCGCGGGCGAAGTGAGCAAAGCACTGCCGTCGGTAGCAAGCTTGTAAGTCAACGCGTGGCCGGAAACCGGCGCTTGTGGTGGCGTCCATCGCTTCCAACTTTGCTGTTCGGCGCGAGCTTTTTGCCGCCATTGCAACAACGCGCTTTCATCAATCGGCATTTTCTCCATGCGCTGACTTAACTGCGTGAGCTCTTTATGCAGGCTGCGCAATTGCGCTTGTTGCTCTCGCGTTGGCGTATCAATTTTCGGCGAGTCGTCGTTATTGTCAGTATCCGCAGTCTGGTTGAAAATCGCAAAAGCGCTGTAGTAATCCTCGTGGGTGATGGGATCAAATTTATGAGTGTGGCATTCGGCGCAGCCAAAAGTCAGCCCCATCCAAACCTGCATGCTTAGATTGATGCGGTCCTTAATGGCGGCCACCCGAAATTCTTCGTCATCGGTGCCGCCTTCGGTATTCACCAAAGAATTGCGATGGAATGCTGTCGCCAGGTTTTGCTCGGTGGTGGCGTTCGGCATTAAGTCGCCGGCCATTTGTTGCAGCGTGAACTCATCAAATGGCATGTCGTTGTTGATGGCCTCAATCACCCAATCGCGATAGCGCCAAATCTGCCGCAGCGGATCCGAACCATGGCCTTTGCTGTCGGCATAGCGCGCCAAGTCCAGCCACACTGCCGCCCAGCGCTCACCAAAGTGCGAGGAAGCTAACAGCCGGTCAACCACGCGCTCATAAGCACCAGGGTTGAGGTCAGTGACAAAATTTTCCACCTCTTGCGGCGTCGGCGGCAACCCGATCAAATCCAAACTCAAACGCCGGATCAAAGTACGTCGGTCTGCGCGCGGCGCTGGACTCAACCCAGCGGCCACTACTTGTTCATATATAAATGCATCAATCGCATTCGCATCGGACTGACGCATTCCGACCGGCAAAGGCGGTGGATCGGCCTTGTGTGGTTTTTGAAACGCCCAGTGCGGTGTATATTCTGCGCCTTCATTGATCCAGCGCTCCAACAGTTGAATTTGATCCTCCCTGAGATGATGGCCGGTCTTTTTGGGCGGCATCGGGTCCAGCGTATCGCGTACACGGAAGATCAATTCGCTATCTTCGGCGTTACCAGGCACGATGATCGCGTATTCATCATCACGCAGCTTGGTCGCCTCAGAACGCAGATCCAGGCGCATTTTGGCCTCACGCGTCGATTCATCACCACCATGGCAAGCTAGGCAATTTTTGGCCAATATCGGCCGTACTTGACGCTGAAAATCAACCGGTTTTTGATCAACCGGAAGCTGCGCGGCAGGTGTTAGTAGAGGGAGTAGGAGGGCCAGGAGCATGGCTGACCCACTGAGGATAGTCAATATTCCATAGCAATTGAATCAATTCAGCGAGGTCTACTCGTGGAGCAGGCTGCGCTCGGCGTGAATTCGGACGCCGGAGCCGACAAATTCCAAGCCGGTCACCGACCCATTTTTGTTGCGCTGGAACTCAAAGGTGTAGGAACCATTGAAGTCAACGTGGAAATAGCGGTCCTTGCCCTCTGGAATCAATTCCTCAGCAGGTTGATCGTCGACCTGGACCATCAACTTGCTGTCCATCAGAAACACCTTCACCATTTCCCAGCGCGTGGATTTAGCCTGCACTTCGTAACTGCCAGCCAGTGGCGGATAAGACCACGATTTCACGCTAGCATCGCGACGCATGTCGATCTCCTTCTGCAACTTCCCTTCGGCCTCTTTCAAGTACTGCGTCCAAGCAAAGGTCGTCGGGAATAGCGACGAGATTTCAACTATACGTTTGCCTTTGGCCAACTCTTCGGCCAAATTGATCACCACTTCATTCTGAAAATTATGGAAGTGGTACAAATAAATCACGCCGTTCTTTAGGTCGTAAATATTGGAATACTGCGTCGGCGATACCCGTTCAATATGAGTCGATGCCAACGCCCGCTTCATTACGTCGACGTTAACCTTGGGGCTATTTCCGATAATTGCATTTGCGGACGCATAGCGCGCGCAGTTGTAATTTTCCTCGGCCATGCGCGACTGATAAAAATTTGTGACCACCTGATGGCGGCCTTTCTTGCGCAAAATGTCATCGCCTTCGATAATGACGGAATCACCATACTTGTCTCCAAACATCAACATCGCACTAGCCAAAAAGCTAAGGTCATAGTTTTCCAACAGGCTCACGACCTCGGCGACGCTACCGCAATCGGCCATCGCTTTATCGATTAAATTGCCGCGGTAAAGCAACCTTCCGGTTTGATCCTTGAGCGGTAATTTAAAGGTTGCAAATCCGTCGAAAAACAAACCGGCTTCATTCATACCGCCTTGCGGGTACATATCAGAAAAACCGAAATATACGCGACCATGGGTCTTGCCCTCACTCGGTACAAACCACATGCGGGTGTCAGGCCGCCAGTAGTCTTCGTTATTCCCAGCCAGCACCACCCCGCCCTCGGCGTAATAAATTCCGGTGCAATCGGTCGCTGGCAGCGGCCCTCCGGCCAGACTGATCCAGGCAGCAAACAAGCAGCTCCAAGTTTTCCAGTTTTTCATCAGGCTCTCCAAAGACGACTGAACACATTCGGATGTTACACTGCGGCTCGCTTCAAAAAAAGCATATCACTATGAATGCATCGCCACTCAGGTCTTCCTATTTGCTCATCCTGGTCGCAATGATCCTGGTGATCGCGATTTCCCAGTGGCCTTCGGCCGACGCAACCCTGACACAAGGTCGCTCAGATCGCTCTTTGGCCACAGGCCTAGAGCTGGAGCTAGACCAAGCTCGAGCGCAGCCATTGGGTTCTGAAAATCCGACTAGGTCGGCTTTAGATGTCATTGAACCTCCATCTGAGCCAAAGCCGCTTTGCCAAGTTGTAGGTGAAGTCGTAGATGACCTGGGGAATTTGATTGCAGTTGAGGGTGTAGAAATCAGCCTACTTCCAGATGGAGAAACCCGCACCATCCAAACGAGCCAAGGGATATTTGAAGCACAATTAGACGTCGGCCTGCATTCCATTCGAGTTCCGGACTCATTTATCCCACCAGAATATTTGCCCCAAATTCAAGTTTCAGCCTCTCAAATCCTGGGGTACGAAGACACCACCGGATTACTGCCCCCCACGATCAACATCACCGCAGTAGACACCAGCCGTAGCATACAAGTCATCCTGCAGCGTCCGTGCACCGTGGGGGGCCGAATTGTGGATGCCGATCATCAGCCGATCGAAAGAGCTTTTATCCGCTTGCAATCCTATGCAAAAGGAATGCAGCAATTACACGCCGATATTCAAACAAGCTCCGACGGCACCTTCCGCTTTGAAAAAATCCGGCCGGGCGCCAGTTATGACCTCCTGATCTGGACCGGTGAAAGCCCGACAGAGGCCCACCGCAAACTTCCGCGGCCCCTACCCTTACCTATAGCCACCTTTCCGAGTCAGAATCATGCCTTGGGAGACATCGTAGTCGGTGCAGGCCCCATAACCCTAACCGGAACCGTGCTAGATCAAGATGGATCGCCCTTTTCCAACCTTCTTGTTTCTTGCTATTCAACCGCATCCCACCCCGAAACGGGTCGGTCCTATGGCTGGAGAGGAGAATTCATGACCGCCAAAACCGATGCCGAAGGACGCTTCACCATGCCTGGTACCCCTGCCACCGAATTGGCAATCCAACTAGCAAAAGACTTCGAGCCAAACGTCCCCCTGGGCCAGCGCCAAACAGCCTTTTACGCTGAACCCGTCCTAGAAAACGCAACCGGAAAAAATGGAATCATCGACATTGGCATTCACCAAGTAGATCGCTCCAGACCATTCCAAGTCAACTTCCAACTCAAAAGTGAAACCGAAAACATATCCCCCGTCGGATGCACAGTAAAAGTGGAGCTACTAGACCCCACCCAAAACTGGGAGCCACGCCAACTACGCCGTCCCTCCTTCCAAAGCCGAAAATGGAGAATAAAAAAGGAAAACCAAATCATCCAATGGACCTGTGAAACCCCACACCCACAAGTAATCTTCAAAGTCCTCCGAAATAACAAAACCATATCCACTTGGATCACCACCCCAACGCCCAATGGCACCCTAAACCCAATCCACCCCATAAACCAATAACCCTA
>JACKQG010004899.1_pt1 | contig 15190 bp, 9 predicted proteins | sample 8237621 | NCBI WGS metagenome assembly JACKQG01 (sample SAMN15677084, study PRJNA649215) | marine metagenome | biome: marine; feature: Black Sea; material: saline water; isolation source: suspended particulate matter (SPM) from the Black Sea western gyre | collected 2013-06-09/2013-06-10 | depth... | reverse complement strand
ACCGTCGGCGTAGGCGGAGACAGCTAATTTATCCGCTACTTCGTTGTATTCATTCCCTGCATGTCCTTTCACCCAAACAAACTTCACCTCATGTCGGGCATAAATTTCCAGGAATCTCTTCCATAAATCTGGGCTTTTCTTGTCTTTAAACTTCTTTTTTACCCAACCGAAGACCCACTTCTTCACTACCGCATCGACTACATATTTCGAATCTGAATAAATGGTCACTTGTGTACCATCATTTTTTAAGGTTTCTAAAGCAACGATGACAGCCAGGAGTTCCATGCGGTTATTCGTGGTTAAACGAAAGGCGCCACTGAGTTCTTTGTAGTACTTTCCCCCAGAGGCTAGCATCACGGCCCCATATCCACCCGGGCCAGGATTTCCGCTGGCTCCTCCATCAGTATATACAACAACCTGTGTCATTTTATATTTCTTTGCGAATCTAGTATAATCTCCCGAGCAACCCTCGGATAGTATTCGTGTTCTAATTTAAGCACCTCTGAGGCAATTTCCTCAGCCGACGTAAATTCTGAAACGTCTATGCGCCCTTGAAAGACGATTGCGCCCTCATCGTAACGCTCATTAACATAGTGAATCGTCATTCCGCTTTCTTTCTCCTCAGCCTCGAAAACTGCCCGATGCACATTCATACCGTACATTCCTTCCCCTCCGAATTTAGGGAGCAAAGAAGGATGAATATTTAAAATTTTATTTTCGAAAGCTCGGCAAAATTCTTTTGGGATTTTCAAGAGAAATCCAGCAAGCAAAACCCAATCTACCTTTAATGTCTTGAGCTTCATTAAAAGCGCTCCACTGACAAGTTCTTCACGAGAAAAGTGCAACGAAGCTACTCCTGCTTGGTTTGCTTTCTCAAGGACACCGGCGCTGCTTCTGTTTGACCCCACAAGAACAACGTCTATTCCTTCTGTGTTAGAAAAGTGAATCATCAAAGCTGCTGCATTCGAACCGCTTCCAGAAGCTAAGATTGCTACTCTCATATCACCAAGGTATTTAGAATTCCATAAATCCCAGTTGGACAATATTCCGCTCGTAACGATTTACATCCTCTTCCATGGTCTGAATGCGCCTATCAAGTTCTTTTACTAGAGAATCTTCAGGCATGTAGTACTTGAAAACACGTAAGATTCTGTCGTTTACTTGAAGCGCAAGATCTACTTCGGACGTCATCGCGGAGTAGAATTGTGGATCGAGAGATGTGGCATATGCAACTACCTCTTCTTGTTGCTCAAACAAATCAAGTACAAGCTCGTGTGCTATCTCTAAAGCGGCAGCTTTTTTCTCAGCTGAAAGGCCCACAGAATTAGGAGCTAACAGGGTGTCCGAAGTAGCAAGTTGAATATATGCTTCTGCAACAGGCATCAAAACTCTTGTGTATGGGACGTTTTCTTTTGGGGTACCTCTGAGGAGTTCGTCTAAAACGGAAAGGGCTCTGTCAGGATCGTTTTCTTCAATCAAAGCTTCGGCAAGATTCGCCATCTGAAGTCTGATATTTGTCACCATGCGGCGGTTGTTTTCATCCATATAGATGCCGTGCTCAAGGTCATCCATTCCACCCCACGACCAGTTGCCCATCACATTGTCATACATCAGGTCTGTAGAAACACCACCTGTTACATTGGGGTTCGGGTTGGCTGGATATTTAATTGGAACCAATCTGTAGGCTAAGCCCTCCAGCCTGAAGTAATCCTGAAGTCCGATATATGCATCTCCCCCCGTAGTTACAGCGAAGTAAATCGGGCGTTCCCAATTGTTGTTTGCAAGCATAGAAAGGAGAGCCACCTGATTTTTCAGAACGTACTGCATAGGCTTGCCTTCGCCATCAACAACTTCCCACTCAACAGCTTCAGCGATTATATCTAGTTCGTCTTCTGACACGATTCCTAAATTAACAACGTGGGCAGAGTCAACTGGAATACTGAATTTGTTCGATGGAAAATAAGGATAGCTCTTGGCGCCATAGGATTTTTGGTCTTCGTCGTTTAAAGCTGTTTCGAACGCCTTAGAAATATCTAAATATTCGTTTGCGGGAGAAGGTTCAAGTAGGATAATATCCCTCGTTCCTTGTCTGTATTGCTCCTCCGTCATCTCTATAGGTAGGGGTGCGCTTTCGTAGGCACGGCGTTTCATTTGGTCTATGTACCAATCCGTATTGAGAAGACTTAAGTTGCAAACCCTTACATCTGTCCGAATACCTTCCACCTCCTGCGCATACCAAAGCGGGAATGTATCGTTGTCTCCGTTCGTGAAAAGAATCGCATTCGGAGCTAACGAATTTAAATAGTTCTTCGCAAAATCTACCCCTGTGGTTCTGTGGGCTCTGCTGTGATCATCCCAACCTTCAGAAGCCATCAGTAGAGGCACGAACATCGTTACTGCCACGAGAGCTATGGCCCGGGCATTTTCATTCAGTCCCGCGAGTCTCACCGCATGGGCAATTCCATACAGCACACCTGCCGCAAGTGTCATAAACAGGATGCTTAAAGACAAATAGTGAGGGATTCCGCTCATCGATTCGAGCACGTAGAATACTACTCCTGCACCGAGTGGAAGGCTAAGGCCTTTTGCGTGTACTAGCCAATCCGCGCGTCTTGCTGCATCGAAAAGAGCGTAAACGCTAAGCCCTATCCACATCGCAAAGGCGTAGAAAGACCCAACGTATGCGTAATCGCGTTCGCGGGGCTGCATAGGTGCTTGATTGAGATAGACTACGATCGCCATACCTGTCATAAAGAAGAGTAGAGCCACCGTTCCGGCTCCGCGTGGATCGCGCTGTATTTGGAATATCAAACCTAGGAACCCCAAGAGAAGAGGTAGGTAGAAGAAGTGGTTAAGCCCTTTGTTGTCCTTCATTTCCTGCGTGAGCGTGTCGCGGTTTCCTACGCGGAGCTCATCTATGGCGTCTATGCCTGAAAGCCAGTTTCCACTGGTAAAATCTCCGTGACCCTGCGTGTCGTTTTGCTTTCCTGCAAAGTTCCACATAAAGTAACGGAAGTACATCCAGCCCATTTGGTAGTCCACGAAATAGCGCAGATTTTCTCCTTGAGTGGGTTGTAGCTTCGCTTGGATTCCATCGAGGGCACTAAGGGCTCTTTGTTGTTCAGGGTAGTCCTTCGCCCTTGCAGCCATACTCTCGAAGTATTGCTTCTCTTGGTTGAGTCCTTTTACATATTGTTTTCCGCTTGTTAACCCTCGATCAAATCTCTGTATAAGCATAGAGTTTAGAGCTTCCACAGCTCTGGGGTCATCGAGGGGAGCCAGACTCATACCACCAGATTGCGGGTCCCTGACCAGAACAGAATTTGCATCTCTTACTTCAAATTCACCATCCCAACGTTGGCCATATTCTTTAAATAGATGTATTAAAGTCCTTTCTAATTCAGCTTTAGAGAGACCTCCGCTTAACACATCCTTTTCGAGGTGAAGTAAAAAGGCCTGTCTAGACATCGCTCCATCAACAAGGGGACTTGTGTAACTCGCAGATTCGTTAAAACCCTTGTAATTACTCCACCTCTTGTATTCTTTTACATGACGTCCTTCCGAGGAATACATCCTTGGAAAAAACATCGTGTAGTCGGGGTTATAATTCGAAACGGTTCCCTTCTTTTCCCCTGAATTAATATATTCTTCTACAAGATGTAAACGAGAATTTTTAGAATCCTCAATAAAATTTAGTGCTGTTGATTCACTTTTGAAAGACTTCACCCTAACATCGCGCGTGCCTTTTTGTTCTTTCACACTAAAGCTCTTCACCCAAGTAGCTCCACCATCTCCCTGAGGGTTTTCAATTTCAAGTGGAGAGTCCCAATATTGTCCTATTGAAAGTGGTCTGTCTCCGTACTGCTCACGGTTGAGATATTTCAGTAATTGGAAAAAATTCTCCGGATCGTTTTCATCCATGGGAGGATTGGCGCTAGAACGTACTACGATCGTTGTAAAAGAGCTATACCCAATGAGCATCATTGCAATACTGAGCACGAAGGTGTTTACGGCCCACCAACCTTTCTTCCTAGAATAGATAATTCCTACTGACAGAATCGCAACTAGAAGAATGAGATATGCAAATATGCCAGAATTAAAAGGCATCCCCATAGAATTCACGAAAATCCTCTCAAAATCTCCAGCGAGTTTAATCACACCCTGTATGAGTCCGATTTGGATAAATCCCAGTAAAGCTATCGAAACAACTCCAGTTATCACCAGGCCTTTAATACTGAACTCGTGCTTTCTGAAGAAGTACACGAGAGCTATAGCAGGTATCGCAAGTAGGTTGAGTAGGTGAACTCCGATTGAAAGTCCCATCAAGTAAGCGATTAGGATAATCCACCTTGAAGAGCCAGGTTCGTCAGCCACACTTTCCCACTTTAAGATAGCCCAAAACACAGCTGCTGTAAATAGCGAAGACAGAGCATAAACCTCTCCCTCTGTTGCGCTAAACCAAAATGAATCAGAGAAGGTGTATGCTAGCGCGCCTACCACACCTGAACCTAGAATCGCCCATCTTTCAGCTGAAGAAGGTTCGACAGAAAACCCACCGGAAAAACGTCGCGCAAGGTGTGTGATGCTCCAGAATAAAAATAAAATGGTGAATGAACTACTCAAAGCTGAAAGCGCATTCGCAGCGAAAGCAGCTGTCTCTGGAGTGGCAAACACCATCAGAGCACGTGCGAGCAACATAAAGAGAGGTGCCCCAGGAGGGTGACCTACTTCAAGTTTATACGCCGAAGCGATAAACTCTCCACAATCCCAAAAACTAGCAGTAGGTTCAACCGTAAGAAGGTAAACAACAGTCGCAACAGCCCAAACAGACCATCCAGCAATAACATTTAAACGATCGTAGCGCATTCAATCAGGCAATTCAGTTTTTCGCAAATAATTGCACCGCGAATATATACACTAATAGCCCGCCTTATCTCTGTATGACAACTCTTTTCGCAGAGCTTTCAACACCTACAATTTGCATTGTATACCAGCCGTTGATTAACTCTTTAAGGGATATCGTCTCACCGTTTGATACAGCCACTTCAAGAACCACTCGACCCTGATAATCATACATCTTCACAGGCCAAAGCCCGAGAGGCAATCCACGCACTGTAACCCCTTCAGAAGTGGGAACAGGGAAAACATTCCATGATGATGCATCCTCTAGATGATTTACGCCCACCTCACCACAACCTTCAACCTGGATAACGACAGAAAGCTCTACACCATTCGGACAATTTGAATCCCAATATTGAACATTGACTTCATAGACGCCATCCGTGTCATAAACATGATGTGACCAAAAATCTTCGTTAGAGAGGACCGAGCCATCACCAAAATCCCAACCAACTTCCATCCAAGACGGAGGATTTCCAGCACCCATCCATACTGTATCTATTTCAAATGCCCAGGTACAAAAATCCCATTTAGGAGGAATAATATTTATGTTATTTGGACAAAATTCTTCTTCACCACAATCTGGAATTTCAATGACGCTAGACCAATTGTTAGGGCCTTCGCAGTATATATATTCACATTCACTTAAAAAAACCTCTGACCCAACATTGTAAAAGGTGCCATCTTTGTAAATACATCCTTGATTTTCACATTCTCCTTCTACCCAAGAAGTAACTCCTCCGTAATAGTATGCGTAACAATGATTAGAATAAGTAATGTCGTCACAGCCACAAACTGGATTCCACTCTTCTGTACATAACATATCGTTATCTATTTGGTCTTGGTTAATGCAATCCTCTTCTCCACAACCTTCAACCACGATGGTAAGATGTAGGGAAACTCCATCTGGACATGATTCACTATAATACTGAACTGATACGAGGTAGACTCCATCTGACTCATAATTGTGTGACGCCCAAAACGATCCTCCTTCAACTTCAGATCCATCTCCAAAATCCCAAGAAACATCACTGTTTTCTTCACCATTCGCAAGCCCAAACGCCCAAGAACACATGTCCCACTTAGGAAAGATTACCTCAATTTGCTCTGGGCAGTCACCCCCCGCAGGGTTTATCCATTCACATGTTTCTACAACGCCACATTCATCATTGTGGTACCAAACACATAGATGAAAACCCTCTGGAAAATCGGCGTTCATTAATTCAACCTCATTGACACCTTCAGCAACAACAGCTCCATTAATACTCCAAATTAAATTTACTTCGGCTGGATATCCGTACGCTTCAAAATACCCCATATTGTTTTCAAACCATCCATCCAATTCCAGTTCACATTCGTCCTCCATTCCTAACCACTCACATGCAAAAACACCTTCAGGGCAGTTCTCACTCTCATACCCTACACAAATAGTAACTCCATCTTCAGGAAAAGGATTGGGCTCCAAAACTTCAATAATATGAGTTCCTGTAGCATATACCTCATTGTTATAGGTCCAAACCAATTCAACATTTTCCGGGTAATTGTATGCCTCGAAAATTGCGTAGCCATCGTAAAACTCATAATCAAATTCTATCGTACAATCATCTTCGACTTCTCCGCACCCTTCTACTGAAATAACAGTTGACAAGACAACTCCTTCACACAGCAAATCCGAGTAGGCCGCTGTAACAATATAATCTCCATCTTCAGCATAATGGTGATCTGCGATATGACCTGCCGATTCTCCGGTTCCATCACCGAAATCCCAATTCACTTCAGCGCCCTCTCCTGATCCTTCTACTTCGAAGATCCAATTGCATGGACCCGTGGATTGCTGCATCGCACCTAATATCTCAGGACAATCGCTGCCGCCGCCTATTATATCATTCAAATCCACAGTCTCACAAATCTCTACTCCCTCAGGACATGCATCTGACACAAATGAAACACACACTGTGACGGGACCATTTAAAAATAAACCAAAAGACAGATCGATAACGTCACTGCCGTTATTCATCATCTCGCCGTTGATACTCCAATTCAGTGTCGCTCCCTCCGGGAAGTCAACAGAACCAACAGTTACATATTCAAAATAAGCTTCAAATACGAGGTCGACAACACAGTCGATTTGGGCATTAGAAGCTAGTGGGGCTATTAGTAACGTTAGAAAGCCAAAGAATAAATTTTTCATATCAGAATCAATAAAATTTCAGTATTTCAATCTAAAACAGCAATCTAAGACATCTACATGTCAGAATTTTTCACCCAACTGTTAATTAACAAACCTAGGATCTGCATCCATCACCTCTCTACAATTTTTACAAGTGCGGAGATCTTCTGAGCCATAAAACTCAATAAATCGAGATTGAAAATCTTTCTCGATGTTCGTGAGTTTGAAATATGTTTCATGGAGAATTGTATTGCAGCCATTACAAAACCACATCAGTCCGTCTTTGTGTCCAGCTTCACGCTTTCTCTCAATGACAAGACCGATAGAGTTCTCCGATCTGACAGGACTGTGGGGCGTTTTTGCGGGGAGAAGAAACATATCACCTTTTGAAAGCGGCACATCAACGGCCTTGCCGTTTTCCTGAATCTTTACGCAGATATCCCCTTCTAGCTGATAAAAAAGCTCCTCCGTTTCGTTATAATGATAATCCTGGCGAGCGTTAGGCCCGGCAACGATCATCACGATATAATCACCGCTATCTACATACAGATTCTTATTGCCTACGGGCGGTTTCAGCAGTTCGCGATTCTCCTCAATCCACTTCGCAAGGTTGAAAGGTCTCCTAATAGCCATAATTTCTTTGTTTTAAATTTCTAAGCCCAAATTACGACTTTCCTCCCATCATTTTCCAACCCCTTGGAACACTCACTAACCAAACCCCTGTGAATATCGCCACAGTACAGACTCCCGTCATTAAATTTAGATCTTTGTGGTATTCACTCGCTCCTAAAAGAGCTAAAACGCCCACTAAAACGAGTACGAGAAGGGGTTGTAAATAAATATAAATGCTTACAACAACCGGTGCGACCCGTTTTAAAGCAATGATATTTAAGAGATAGGCTAAGAAAGTTGTGCCTAAAATGACATATGCGATCGAGCGTATGTGTGAGGAGGTTAACTCGCTCCACATAATTTGTGTGGTTTGGTTCCAACCTATAGGGAGCACGAAAACGGTTCCTATGATAAATACCCAAGTGATTACTGTAAGGGGTCTGTATTTTTGCATAAGCGGCTTCGCCACCACGAGATAAATTCCATAGGACAATGCGTTTATTAAAATGAACGTATCTCCCAGCATGCTTGTCCCTGAAGTGTTGTCTGTGCCAGTGTTTTCAGTTGAGTACATCAACAACATCGCAGCGCCTAAACCACCGATAAAAATTCCGATTAGTTTTCTTTTTGTGATGATAGATCCTAAAAGAACTGAGCTGACTATCAGAACGAAAATGGGGGTTATCGTCATGATTAGTGACGCATTAATGGGGCTTGTGAGGGAGAGCCCGTTAAAAAAACAAAGTTGGTTGATCGCAACTCCACTAAGACCACTTGCGATAAATCTCCACCAATCCTGTCTGTCTATTTTTTCAAAAATTCTAAGATCTCGTTTGAAAAATCCAGTCAAAGCCATCGTTAATAGAAACATGGCAGAGCCTCCCACCACTCTTAGAACGATAAACCCGGAGGGACCTACTACATCAGGCATAATCCCTTTGGCTACCACATAGTTTCCTGCATAGATGGCTCCAACAATAAATAGAGCCAGGTGAGCCGCAATGGGATTGTCTCTAGCCAAGACGTTCTCTTGCTTTCTCGACTTCAGACTTGCGAGATCCGACAGTGACTAAATCATCAAATAAAAAAACAGGTCTCTTTAAAAAGGTGTATTCTCCCAAGATGAGCGTGCGATAATCTTGCTCTGACAAGCTTTTTTCAGCGAGTCCCAAACTTCTGAATTTCATAGCACGCCTTGAAAAAAGGGCTTCGTATGAACCCGCAAGGTTTTTCATAGCGTCAAGATCCGCAGAAGAGATTCCGCTTTCTTTGATGTTTACGATTTCGCAACCTTTCAATTCGGGGGAAATGTCGTCAAAAATGCGTTGGCATGTTTTACAAGTTGGGAGTGTAAATGCTTTTTTCATCTAAGAATGATTAAACTTTTTCAGAAACCACATCCATTTTTCGAATCAAATGAGCAACGCCTTCTTGCCAATTGTCCTCGTTGTCAATGACAACATCGCATTTTTCCTTCCAAGGTTGGATAAACTCAATGTCCGAAGGTCTCACATGATTGTCCCACTGATATTGAACCTCCCTGTTGTTATAGCCACGAATAGTTAGATCTCGATATTTCCTTCGTTTTAACCTTGTTTCGACTGAAGCTGAGATAAAGACCTTAATGTCTATCATTTCCCGAACTCTCATATCGTGAAGAGCGAATAAACCTTCAACAATAAGCCAAAGACTTGGGGTTTTTATGACACACTCAGATTTCATCATATCTCTGTTAAAAGTATATGTGTCGATCTCTACTGTCTCTCCTCTTTGTAAAGCGTAAATATCTCTAACTAAATTGTCATAGATAATCGCCTCGGGCAAATCAAAGTTAGTCTCGCCTTTATCATCAACCGGAATTTCCGATATAGGGCGGTAATAATCATCTAAAGACAGAATTGTAATGTCGTCGCCGAAGTGATCTCTAATTCCATTTAGAATTGTTGATTTTCCTGATCCACTGCCTCCAGTTAATGCGACGATTTTCATGCCTTAAATAAAGTTAGGAGAGTAAAATATCTGCAAAAGATCGATCGTTGGCGAGTCGGGGTGATTTGTTTTGGCCTCCCAACTTGCCTTTAGACTTCATCGCTTTAATAAAACTACCAGACTTTAAGGCTGTCACCTGTGCTGATGCAAGGACTCCATCCTTCTGCAAATCGTTGTAGTAAGTGTTGCGGTCGCACAAAGCTTGGTTGAGATCTGCAGCAAATTTTTTAATGTCCTTGGGCTTAGACTCAAACTCGATTAACCACTCGTGATAGGGCTTTCCTTTCTTAGGTTTCACTTCAGGAGCGAGATGCATATCAGACACTACTCCACCATTTGCTTCAACTGCCTGGGCAAGCGCCGCCTCTACTTCTTCTGCAATCACATGCTCGCCGAAGGCGCTCGTGAAATGCTTCGTCCTCCCAGTAACGACAATTCTATGTGGCTCAAGAGAAACAAACTTAATGGTATCACCTATATCGTATGAGAATAACCCGGCATTGGTAGTCAGTATAATTGCATATTGTACCCCCAATTCAACTTGTTCTATGGTTAATCTAGGACGGGTCGTGGTGTATTTATCCATGGGAATAAACTCATAGAAAATACCGTCAGCGATATTGAGCAACATGCCCTCAACATCTGGTTTGTCCTGGAAAGCAATGAACCCCTCAGAAGTAGGGTAAAGCTCAACACGAGCGATATCAAAACCGATGAGCTGTTTAAACTTCTCAGCATAAGGCGTGAAAGACACTCCTCCATGAACAAACAGGCTCAAGTTCGGGAATACCTCCTCCACAGTCTTTTTACCGGTGAACTTGAGGAGTTTTTCGAAATACATCTGAACCCAGGTAGGGATACCGCTAACTAAGCGCAAGTCTTGGTCTGCTGTTTCCTTGACGATTGCATCCAATTTTTCTTCCCAATCCTCAATGCAGTTCGTTTCCATAGAAGGAAGACGGTTGCGAAGTAGATATTTAGGTACGTGATGTGCGACGATTCCAGAAAGACGCCCTAAGTTAGTTCCCCCTTCAGTTTTATCCAGTTCTGGACTGCCTTGAATGAAAATCATTTTACCGCTCACAAAACTCGCATCTCCAGAACCTACAATTCTTGCAAGAAGGGCGTTCCTAGCGGCATTAATGTGGTTCGAAAGGCTAGCCTCTGTAATGGGAATATATTTCGCTCCTGAGGTGGTTCCGCTCGTTTTACAAAAGTACAAAGGCAATCCAGGCCAAACAACATTTTTCTCTCCTGCAACCGCTCTTTCTAAATACGATTTTATTCCTTCGTAGTCATTCACAGGCACTGCTCTTTGGTATGCCTCAATAGACATTCCATCTCTCAATCCATGATCTTTTCCAAACGAAGTTTTCTCTGCCGTTTTAACAATTTCATTCAATTGTTTTAACTGCGCATTAGCTGGTTGAGCCGACTTAGTTCGCAACTCTACCATAGCCGCTCTAGCGAACGGTTTACTTAATGAAGCTTTCAATCCCATGATGCGAAAGTACTGAAGAATAAAACAAGTCGTAAAAAAGAAGAGGCCACCTACATAGGAAGCCTCTTCAATTACCAGTATTTACTAAGCTTTACGCTTATTCTTTACTTAGCGGATAACCATCTTTTTAGTGATAGAAATACCGTCAGCAATGAGTGTATATGTATATAAACCGCTAGAAAGTGCGCTTACATCGTAAGTAACCGTGTGTGCACCTGCTCCCAAAGTACCCTCTTCAAGGCGAGTAATAACACGTCCACTTAGGTCGCGAATCTCAAACTGAACTGAGCGGCTCTGGTTTAGATCGAAACTGAAAGTCGTAACGTTAGAAGCTGGGTTAGGAATATTTTGGTTTAAATTAATTCCATTCAGGTTCGCAATTTCATCCACACCTACTCGCTCACTTAAAATGAGGCGAACTGCAGGAGAATATGCTTGAGATCCAAACCAAACAAAGCTTCCATCACCCGCTTGGTTAAACTCTCCAGTACTGTTATCTGTATCGCTATTAAGCTGAGCGTTTACCGTTAAACCTCCGTCACTTTCGTATTCTGCAATTACAGCTGCGAAATAAACCGCATCAGCGTCAAGTTCGATGGGATCTTCAAATGCAAGATAGTACGCTCCTGCATTAGACCAGGCTGGGTCGTATGTCCAGAAAGCACTCTCGAAAGGACTGTCAGTAATTCCAACTGTATTGTCGTAGAAATAGAGGCGTGTCTCAAATTCTAACTCCGCTTCATCGCCATCTATGTTAAGACCACAGCTCGCACCGAAATCAACTGTGATTCCGTAAGCAGTAGATCCACCGTTCACCATGTGGTAAAAAGCTCCCTGACCTGAAGGGTCGTAAAGACCTTCAATATCAGATTCCCTTGGGAACATCTCTCCATCTAAGGCAGCCTCGTCATCGTGACCATACTCATCATCTGTGTAAACCATCACCTTAGACATTGTGTTGTCTTCAGGAGTAGCATCTGGACTGCTTCCCGAAATTAAAGTAGAACGAAGGATATAGTTTCCTGTTGCAGAGGGCTCCCATCCAGTAGCAATGTAGATGGTGTCCTGTGAATTTGCTGGGCAGTTGAGACCGTTTGCAAAAGAATATACAGTTGGTATAGTCTCACTAACAGAAGCAAGAACATCTCCCTCCTCAGATAGAACTTCAACAAGAACCTCCACATTTTCTTGGTTTTCAGTTCCGTTGTTGCGGTAAAGGACTCCAGCAAGAACTCCACCGTCTCCAGCGGCAATCTTCTGCTCCATGGGTGTCACTCTGTATTCCCAAACATTCCAGATATCTCCGTTTGTTAGTTGAACCATTGCAAGGTCATCAGCGTTCTCGTTTGAACTTATAACTACATCATCAATACCCCAATAGTAGTGGCTGTATGCGGTTCCTACTTCAGGTGCCTGCATATATGAGAAGCGCAACTGAACAGAATCATTGTAAGCAGCAACACAACTAATATCCAGGGTCGTTGGAAGTGGGTTCGCTGAAGCAGTATTTGCTGATTCTGTAAAAGATCCGTGAGCATCGAACGTCGTCCAAGTCATTCCACCGTCATTTGTTACATCTACATAGATAGGTGCATAATTGTAGCAACAGTAACGGAAGTATTGGTCCCAATTTAAGATCACTGACCCGTCATTTGTAAAGTCTATAAGAGGGCTCGTTAAAGACCCGTCTGTGTCTTGATATCCATCAGCTATAGGGGTGCTGAAATAATCACAGTCAAAAATCATCCAACCGTTATCTGGAGTTTCTGACTCTAGAGTACCCGTATTCCCTGAATACTCTCCCGCTGGGTGGACTTCACCTGTAGCGTCTCCATTGTGGTAGAAACCCGTGTTGTCTGGACTAATCCAAATCCACAAAGAATCGTTCGCGTTATCAATTGTAGTCCATGCTCCGTTTCCGTTTACTCCATCGAATCCGTTAGAGAAATCTTCAGAAAAAAGGATGTTTCCACCTCCGCGTTGAGTAGAACGTGCTTCCTCGCCAGCAAGTAGTGAGTTTGCAACTTCAGCTTGAGTTGCAGATGTGATTTTGTGCGCAAATGAATGAAGAGTCTCCAGTCTTTGGGCAGAAGCAAATGCAAAAATGCAAAGCGCTCCAAGAGTTAAAGTCAAATGTTTCATGTTCTCAGTAAGGGGATTTAATTAAAATAATTCTGCGGCAAATTACGTACAAAAAAAAGGGTAGACCACAATGATCTACCCCTTTATTTAATGTATCGTTATCTTATTTCACCATGAGGCGATCAGTAGCGCGCTCTCCATCAACAGATAAAGTGTATGTGTAAACACCTGAAGCAAATCCAGAAGCGTCAACAGAAATGCTGTTGTAGCCTGGAGCTTGAGTTCCCATATTCACAGAGTAAACAATCTTTCCTGCAATATCTCGAACTTCAAAGTTCACGTCAGACGCACGGTCTAAACGGAACTGGACGCGAGTAACACCATTCGTTGGGTTAGGGAAACTTGGGTACATCTGGAATCCTGTTGTACTTACATTCTCCTCAGAGATCGTGTTAACAGCGTTTGGATCTAGATTAAGACGTACCATAGGTACCTCGTTCGTGTAATACCAGTCATAAGCAGATCCTGCACCGAATGGTCCGTAGATAAATGCTGTTTGGTCTGAAGTAAATTTCGACTCACCATACTGAACGTTAGATCCACCGTAGTGCTCGAAACCAGCGCCTAACCAATCTCCAGCAGCAGCCATGTATGGCTCATCAAATACAAACGTATACCACGTTGTAACCTCACCAACTGCGTTGGTGTTTCCTTCGATAATATCAAACTCATCCGTAGATTGGAGCAACCCACCGTACTGTTCTCCCGAATCATTCCAATCGGACATGTCAAAAAGGTGAGTAATCACGGATGTTCCTGCTTCTGATCCATCCATAATAGCTACATCAATAGCGTAGACAACAACATCCTGAACGATGTCGAAAAGAGACATAGCGATGTAGTCATCTGTACCATCTCCAGGTGCAGCAGCTGTAGAAACTCCGTCATCACGTCCCCATGATAGGTCTGTAACTTCGAAAGACTGAGAAGCCATATTGTTTTCTGGGTTCTCATCAACTGCATCCGCAGTAAGAGCGTATTCAATTGTTACAGGACCAAGAGCTGAAGGCATGTAGGCGGCAGATAAAGTATCTGCTGTTGCATAAGCGAGTGTTATTGCGGAAGAAGAAGCTGTTGTACCAGCAGCAGTAACACCAAGCGTAACGTTTGTTTGGTCTTCATAACCTACGTTATACACCTTTGCCGCTGCGGCAAGATCAGCGGGTATTTGTGAAAGTGGCCAAGCACCGTACTCGTAATATCCTGTACGCTCAAAGTCTGTGTAGCTTAAGTAGTTATCTATGCGTGTATCGTTTGCTGGAGTGTCGTAAACTTTAATATCGTCAATCTCCCAGCTGTAACCCCAAGTTCCAGACCAACGGAAACGGATGTAAACAGTTTCCTGTCCACCAGCAGCTGCAGTAATATCGAATTCTAATAAAGACGGATTGTCTGATTCGTCACTTGTTCCATATCCAGGGAATACTTCTTTACGAGAAGCGACAGTAGTTGCTTCTCCACCGTAATCTACCGTTCCAGAAGCTTCATCCCAGCTGTCAATAGCTGGCCAATTCATTCCATCGCGAGAGATTTCAATAAGACACTTCTCACTGTCATCAGAACCTCCGTTATCCCAGCAACGGTAGCGTGTCTCCAAAGAGATGCTCACATATTGATGATCGGTACAATTAATAGGTGTTACTGTTGAGAACCAACAGTTCTCAACCCAGTTTGCATCGTAGTTCGCGTCAGCTCCAAAAAGGTCTGAATCAACCATGATTAATCCGTTGGCCGATGTTGTTGAGTTCATCGCGCTAGCTGCTGATCCGTCTCCAGAACCTCCAGCCCACTGATTGTATGGTCCAGCAGGTCCATCAGTAGTACATTCAAAATTGATGTCTATTTCGGACCAAGGGGCACCAACTTCTAGCACTGCG